>Ga0160461_1000961_pt1 | contig 13812 bp, 11 predicted proteins | sample HID1975I_E6MG_FD_108266 | JGI IMG/M metagenome (GOLD analysis project Ga0160461, IMG submission 108266) | Enriched soil microbial communities from UW Madison campus, WI, USA - HID1975I_E6 MG | ecosystem: Environmental > Terrestrial > Soil > Unclassified | place: USA: Madison, Wisconsin...
CGTCGACTTGGGGCTTCGCAGCCGACAACACCGGGAAACTCATCTGCACCTGGCCGCTGATGGTGTCCACCATGGCCGGACCGCCGCCCTTGTACGGCACGTGCAGGATCTGCGTCTTGGACACGGACTTGAACAATTCCGCCGCCATGTGGAAGGTGCTGCCGGTGCCGGCCGACCCAAAGCTCAGGTCATTCGCGGGGCGGGCGCGCACGTAGGCCAGCAGTTCGCTGACGTTGGCCACGGGCAAGGCGTTCGTCACCGTCAGCACGTGCTGCGACGTGCCCACGGTGCCCACCGACCGCAGGTCTTTGCCAGTGTCGAACGGCATGGTCTTGAACAGCGCCGGGTTGATGGCCAGCGACATGGTGTTGATACCCAGCGTGTAGCCGTTGGGCTGGGCGCGCGCCACGGCGGACATGCCGATGTTGCCGGACGCGCCGGCGCGGTTTTCGATGATCACGCTCTGGCCCAGCGCGCGGCCCCAGGCCTCCGAGATCAGGCGCGCGGCGATATCCACGCTGCCGCCAGGCGCGAACGGCACGATCAGCGTGATTGCCCGATCAGGAAAAGCGTCGGCGGCAGTGGCCGGCGCGGTCCAACAGGCTGCAACGGCAAGGGCCGCGCACAAGGCGCCGGCTACGGGTTTGATGGTCATGCGGATGTCTCCTCGGTTGGCCGTGTGGTGCGCAATGGCACTGCGGCTCTATAGTGGAACGGCCAGTTTATAGGCGGCCTGGGTCTTTATAATTCGCGGAAAAACTAAATCTTTATTAGATTTAATTTATAAATAACCGCTGTCTTTGGGGACTGCCGTGGACGCCCTTTCCGATCTTGCTTTCTTTTCGCTGGTGGTCAAACACGGCAATCTGTCCGCCACGGCGCGCGAACTGGGCCTGACGCCACCCGCCATCAGCGCCAGGCTGGCCCGGCTGGAGCAGCGCCTGGGCGTGCGGCTGCTGAACCGCACCACCCGGCGCGTCAGCGTTACCCAGGAAGGCGAGCTCTACCTGGCAGAAGGCGGCCGCATCCTGGCTGACCTCGAAGCGCTGGAACGCTCGGTGTCCAGCGCCCGCGCGCAACCCCAGGGGCTGCTGCGGCTGAACGCCACGTTCGGCTTCGGCCGCGCGCACATCGTGCCGGCCGTCTCGGATTTCGCGCGCCAGTATCCCGACGTCGAAGTTCAGATGCGGCTGACGGACAGGCCCTTGAACCTGATCGAAGAAGGCTTCGACGTGGCCGTGCGCTTTGGCGACCTGCCCGACGCCCGCCTGACGGCCCGCAAGATCGCGTCCAACCGGCGGCTGCTGTGCGCCTCGCCCCGCTACCTGGACACCTACGGCGAACCCCGCACCCCGGGCGAACTGCAACGCCACCGCTGCATCGTGGTGCGCGAAAACGAGGTTGCCTACGGCACCTGGCGGCTGGAATCCGGCCAACGCGCGGAAACCGTGAAAGTACGCGGCCCGGTCAGTTCCAACGACGGCCAAAGCGCGCTGGAATGGGCGCTGGACGGCCACGGCATCGTCATGCGCTCGGAATGGGAAACCGCCGCCTACCTGCGCGACGGCCGGCTGCGCGAAGTGCTGACCGACTGGCGCACACCCGCCGCCGACATCCACGCGCTATACCCCGAACGCCTGAACCTGCCGGCCAAGACGGTGGCCTTCGTGGATTTTCTGACCCAACGCTTCGCGCGGTATTTGAAGGGGCCGGGCGGGGGAAATGCGGGCTGGTGACTGCTCTAGGTTGTAGCCGTGGGGCTACAAATTAGCTAGAATTAGCCTATTCTGATGCCCGGGGGCTACAAAATGACCACACTTGGCGATGTCGCGGAAATGCTGCGCTCGGCCCGCAAGGAAAGCGGCTTGTCGCAAGAGGAAATGGCCCGGCGCGCGGATGTCGCCCGAACCACGCTGACGCGCATGGAAAACCTGGCACGCAACGACATGAGCGTATCAGCGCTGGTCCGGCTGCTGGACGCTGCCGGCTACGACCTTAAAGTTGTCAAAGCTGGCCACCAGCGGACCTTGGAAGACATTTTGGCCGAACAACGGCGCGGGGAATAAGCCATGAAACTGGACGTCCACGTTCTCGGACGCCACGTCGCCAAGCCCCCGAATTCAGCAACAGTGCGCCCGCCCTATCCGTTGACGGACGCAAGACATGGGTTCCCGGCAGCACGCTGGCCAAGTTCATGCTGGCCAGGCTTGGCATCAATTCAAAGCAGTATCAGGCGATGGTCGAGCAGCTATGCGAATCGGCGGTCGAAGTGGGACGCGAGGTCATCGAGGCAGCGAAGAACGAACCGCAGTGGCGCTGGATTGCCAAGCAAATGGTGCATGCCTGGAACGACGGCATGTGCGGGCTGCGGAGTTCGAAACTCGATGCTCGGTACCGTAGCCTGGACGCCGCGATTTCAGAGGCAGGCTACGAAGCCGCCGACGCACCCTTGGACACATCCCGCGTCATCGGGCGGTCCGAAGGGCTGGCCACGCGTTAGCGGGCCGCGCCTAAGCCGGCCGCGCCTAAGCCGGCCGCACCTAAGCCGGCCGCACCTGGCCGGCCGCGCCTGGCCGGCCGCGCCTACCCGGCCGCGCCCCAGCGCGCATAGCCGCGTCGATCCCCAGCCAGCCTTGGTGCGTTAAATCTCATCAATCGCCGTGCTCGCCGCCGTGCCCGCCGGCGCGTCGCCCGCGCCGATGGCGTAGCGGTCGCGCGTGGTGACGTAGAAGCTGGCGCCGAACCTGCCCACCGGGAAGTAATCCTGCAAGCGCACGCGCCAGGTTTCCGTGTCGATCAGGCCGTCGCGCGCGTGCAGCCAGCGCACCTGGCCGATGAAGATCTGGCGGCTGGCGGTTTCCATGGTTTCGTACAGCGTGCATTCGAACGCCACGGGGGCTTGCACGATGCGCGGCGGCTTGACGTGGTGGCTGGGCGCGGCGTCCAGGCCCGCGTGGGCTAGCTCGCTGACGTCGGCGGGCAAGCGGTCGCCGCAGCGGTGCATTTTTTCGGCCATGGCTTCGTCGGTCAGGTGCACCACGAACTCCTTGTCGCGCGCGATGTTGCGCGCCGTGTCCTTCAAGCCGCCGTCTTCCAGGCGGTTGATGCTGACCATGACGATGGGCGGGTCTTCGCCCAGCATGTTGAACATGCTGAACGGCGCCGCGTTGACCACGCCGGTTTCGGACAGGGTGGTGATCAGCGCGATGGGCCGGGGCACGATCAGGCTGGCCATCAGCTTGTAGCGCTGGTATTCGGTGATTGCGTCGAAGTCGATTTCCATATCAGGCCAGTCCCAGCATCTGGGCAAGGGTTTGCGCGGGCTGTGGGCGCTCAAGGCTGATGCGCCGCTCCAGGTCCGCCAGGTGGTTGTCATTGATCTTCACGGCCTGGGCCACGTCGCCGCGTTCCATCAGGTCCACGATCAGCACGTGTTCGTCGTGTTCGCACGCGGCGTTGCCGGGCGGTTCGTACAGCGCCACGATGAGCGAGCAGCGCGACACCAGTTCTGCCAGGTAGCCGTGCAGGATGGCGTTGCCGGAAAGCTCGCCCAGCCGCACGTGAAACGCGCTGGCCTGCCGCGCCCACGCGGGCTGGCCGGCGCGGTGCAGCAAGGCGTGCTCATCGCGCAACTGTTTGCGCAGCGACGCATAGTCGGCCTTGGTGGCGCGCGCCACGGCCAAGGGCAGCAGCGCGGCTTCCAGCGCACGGCGCGCCTGGAAGATCTGGCGCGTGTCTTCGGGCGTGGGTTCGGCCACCACGGCGCCCCGGTTGTGGTGCAGGTCCACCACGTGCTCGTGCGCCAGGCGTTGCAAGGCTTTGCGCGCCACCGAGCGCGACACGCCGAACAGCTCGCAGATCGCGGCCTCGGGCAGCTTCGTGCCGGGTGTCAGGCGCTGACTCATCACGCTTTCATAGACCGCTTCGCAGATGCGGCGTTCCATGTCGCTGTCGGGCGAGCCGTCGCCAGCGCTGGCGGCGCCCGCCACGGCCGGTTCGACGGCAATCGGTTTACGGGCAGCGGGCTTGGCGCGGGGTGTTGCGGGGCTTCGGGTTGGCATGCTGGGCTCGGGAATAAACGTGCAAGACAGGCATTACGGGCAATACGCGAATCGGCGCGGTTCGGACGGACGTTCAACCCGTCAGAGCGCGGCGATCACGCCGGACGGCAGGCTGTCCACGTGACGGCAGATTTCGCCGGGCGTGGTGAACCAGATCTCGCCCCGGTCGCGCGCGGCGGCCAAAGGCGCCAGCGCCCGGCGCAGATGCCGCAAGCGATACGGTTGCCCAACAATATAGGGATGCAGCGCAATGCCCATCACCAGCGGCTGGCGCTGCGCCTGCGCGCGCATTTCCTCGAACTGGTCAAGAATCATATCGGCAAAGTCGCGCGCGTCCATCTTGCGGCCCATGATCATCGGGATGTCGTTGAGTTCCTGCGGATACGGGATGGCCCACAGTTCTCCCTCGCGCGTGCGCATGCGCATGGGCTGGTCGTCGTGGCACCAGTTGAGCGTGTAGCGGTAGCCCGCCTCGGCCAGCAGGTCGGGCGTGGCGCGGCTTTCCGATATCCACGGTGACAACCAGCCCGCGGGCGCCTGGCCGGCGTGCTGGGCAATGCGGTCGCGGCAATGCGCCAGCAGCGCGCCTTCCTCGGCTTCGGGCAAGCCGCCCTGCCGATGGGCGTTGCTGTAGCCATGGCCGATCAGTTCGTCGCCACGCGCCAGGAAGGCGTCGATCAGGTCGGGGCAATGGTCATACAGCGCGGTGTTGATCAGCACGCCCGCGGGCAAGCGCAGTTCGTCAAACAATTCCAGGCAGCGCCACGCGCCCACGCGGTTGCCGTATTCGCGCCAGGCGTAGTTCAGCACGTCGGGATGCGGCGAGGCCGGTCCCAGTTCCGCCCCCAGCCCTTCGCCAAACGCGAAATGCTCGATGTTGAAGCCCAGATACACGGCCAGCCGCGCCCCGTTCGGCCAGGTGTAGTCCTGCCGACCGGCAATCGGTTGATAGGCAAAGCGGCCGTGGCAAGCCAGGGCCTCGGGGGTCCAGGCAGCGGCGTCGTCACGCCCCGGATTAGTGCCTGCAAGCAAGGTTGGGTTCATTTTGGTGCAAATCCTGATGCATGATTGTTAACAAAATTCTTGGCTCTTTGGAGACAAAACTTGGCTTTGACGCATACAAACCACGCCCAAAGACGCCACATCTCCCCTGGTAGCAGCGCGATCCAGGCAATCAGCCATGCGGTGGACGCAGGTGGCATGGATCTTGCATGGGGTAGGGAAGCAGCCCTTAACCCCATGCAAGATCCGTTCCACTTTTTTCAGGAGTGTCTCGATGGTCCCGACCCGCCGTTCCTTCATGCTTCGCGCCACCGCCGCCGCCCTCTTCACGGCCGGCCTCGCCCTGCAACCGGCGCTTGCCGCCGACCCCATCAAGATCGGCCTGATCACCGCGCTGTCGGGTGAATCCGCCCGTGCGGGCGAAGCGCTGACGCGCGGCATGACCATCGCCATCGACGAGATCAACGCCAAGGGCGGCCTGCTGGGCGGCCGCAAGATCGAGCTGGTGCGGCGCGACGATGAAGGCAACCCCGCCAAGGGCATGGCCGCCGCGCGCGAGCTGATCTTCAAGGAAAAAGTGGCGGTGCTGTTCGGCGGCCTGGACACCCCGGTGTCGATGGCCATCGTGCCCATCGTGAACCAGGAGAAAGTGCCGTTCATGGGCCCCTGGGCCGCCGGCACGGCCATCACGCACAACAAGGGCAACCCCAACTTCGTGTTCCGCGTGTCGGCCATGGACGAGATCGTCGACAGCGCGATGGTGCAGTACGCGCAAAAGACGTTTCAAACCGCCAAGCCGGGGCTGATCCTGGTCAACAACCCCTGGGGCGAATCCAACGAGAAAGGGCTGAACGTTGCGATGGCCGCCGCCAAGATCACGGCGGCGGGCACCGAGAAATTCCAGCCCAACGACCTGGACGTGGTGCCGCAACTGAGCCGCCTGAAGGCCGCGGGCGCGGACACGCTCTTCATGGTGGGCAACGTGGGCCCGTCGGCGCAAGTGGTGAAGTCGCTGGACCGCATGGGCTGGAAAGTGCCGATCGTGTCGCACTGGGGCCCCGCGGGCGGGCGCTTCACCGAACTGGCCGGCCCCAACGCCAAGAGCGTGCACTTCGTGCAGACCTACAGCTTCTTCGGCAAGCAAGGGCCGGTGGGCGAAAAGGTATTGCAGGCGCTGAAGACCAAGTATTCCGACATCAAGGGCCCGCAAGACATCACGCCGGCGGTGGGCGTAGCCAACGCCTATGACGGCATGCAACTGGCCGCGCTGGCCATCGCGCAGGCCGGCTCGACCGACGGCGACGCCGTGCGCCAGGGCTTCTACAAGATCGGCAAGTACGACGGCCTGATCAAGACCTACGAACAGCCCTTCACCCCCACGTCGCACGACGCGCTGCGCGAAAACGACTACGTGTGGACGCACTTCGTCGACAACCGCATCCTGCCCGTCAAGGGCGCGCAATAAGCCGATTGCATCACGCGGGAGACGCGCATGTTGTTGATGTCCGCCATTGTCAGCGGCCTGGGTCTGGGAAGTATGTACGGGCTGATGGCCCTGGGCTTTTACCTGACCTACGCCGTGTCGGGAACGGTGAATTTCGCCCAGGGCAGTTCCATGATGCTGGGCGCCGTACTGACCTACACCTTCGTCCAGACCTTGGGCTGGCCGCTGGCGCCCGCGCTGTTGGTGGCGCTGGCGCTCTGCGCCCTGTATGGGCTGGTGGTCGAGCGGCTGGCCGTGCGGCCGTTCGCCAGCCGGGGCTCCAACGCCTGGCTGATGTCGACGGTGGCGCTGGGCATCGTGCTGGACAACGTCGTGATGTTCACCTTCGGCAAGGAACCGCGCAGCCTGCCTTCGCCCTTGGCCCAAGCCCCGCTTGAAATCGGTGGCCTGGGGCTGGGCGTCTACCCGCTGCAACTGCTGATTCCGCTGGTCGGACTGACGCTGGCCGCGGCGCTGCACACCTTGTCGCGCCGCACGCGCTGGGGCGTGGCGCTGCTGGCCGTGGTGCAGAACCCGAACGCCGCGCGGCTCATGGGCATCCCCGTGCGCCGCGCCATCATGGCCGCCTTCGCCGTGTCCACGCTGTTCGCGGGCGTGGCGGGCGCGCTGGTGGCGCCGCTGTTCAACGTGCAGGCGGACATGGGCACGCTGTTCGGCTTGAAAGCCTATGTGGTGGCCATCCTGGGCGGCATCACCAGCGCCTGGGGCGTGATGATCGCGGGCCTGCTGTTTGGCGTGGTCGAAGCGCTGATCACCGTGAACCTGGGCTCCGGGTACACCCACATCATCAGCTTCACGCTGGTGATCGTCATGTTGGCCGTGCGTCCGAACGGATTGTTCGGCCGCGCCGATGTCAGGAAGGTCTGATGAATAAGCGACTTGCATCGCGCCGGCTGTGGCTGGCGCTCTACGCGCTGCTGGCTGTGGCCGCCCTGGTTCTGGCGGCTACCGTCAACGGCTATTACGTCTTCGTGCTGGGCAACGTGGCGCTGCTGGCGTTGGCCGGCATCGGCCTGAATGTGCTGCTGGGGCTGACCGGGCAGATGTCGTTCGGCCACGCGGGCTTCTACGCCATCGGCGCCTATACCGTGGCCATCCTGACCGGCCAGGCGGGTTGGAGCTTCTGGCTGGCGTGGCCCATGGCTGCATTGGTGGCGGGCGCCTTCGGCCTGCTGCTGGCCTTGCCCGCGCTGCGCGTGAAGGGGCCGTACCTGGCGATGATCACCATCGCCTTTGGCTTCATCGTGGAGCACGCGCTGATCGAAGGCGGCGACGTCACCGGCGGGCAGAACGGCCTGATGGGCATCGCGCAGCCCTCGCTGGGCAGCATTGGCGGCGACCGGGGCGTGGCGATGCTGGCGATCGTGACCGTGTTCGTGGCGCTGGCGGCGTACGCGCTGCTGTCGCGCGGCACCTGGGGCGCCGCGATGCGCGCGGTCAAGGACAGCGAGACCGCCAGCGAATCCATCGGCATCAATCCCTTGATGGTCAAGACGGTGGCGTTCATGGTGTCGGCGGCGGTGGTGGGCCTGGCGGGCGGGCTCTACGCACCGCAGACCGGCATGATCACGCCGCACAACTTCAATTTCATGCAGTCGATTCTGTTCGTGCTGGCGGTGACGCTGGGCGGCGCGGGATCCCTGGCCGGGCCCTTGCTGGGCGCGGTGGTGGTGGGCCTGCTGCCCGAACTGCTGTCCAGCCTGGAGGAATACCGGCTGCTGTTCTTCGGCGTGTTCCTGCTGGTGGTGCTGTGGGCGGCGCCGGACGGCGTGGCCGGCTTGCTGTCGCGCTGGCGTCGCAACGCGGCGGGCCAGGCGCTTGCACCGCGCCATGGCGGCGGCATGTCGATGGGCGGACGCACCGGGCGCGTACTGCGCGCCGACGCGCTGACCATGACGTTTGGCGGCGTGCGCGCGGTGCAGTCCGTGTCGTTCAACGTGCCTCCCGCCGCCGTCACGGCGCTGATCGGCCCCAATGGCGCGGGCAAGTCCACCGTCATCAACATGCTTAGCGGCTACTACCAGCCGACCAGCGGCGCGGTGTCGCTGGGCGACACGCCGCTGGCCGCCCTGCCCGCCTATCGCGTGGCGCGCGGCGGCATTGCCCGCACGTATCAGACCTCGCAGTTGTTCGACACCTTGACCGTGGAAGACAACGTGGCGCTGGGCATGGTGCGCGGCCGTCTGGGCGGGTTGCTGGGATCGCGCCGCTACCTGGCGCCGGACGTGCGCGAACGCGCGCGTGCGCTGCTGGGGTTCTGCGGCTATGAAGGCGCGCTGAACGTGCCCGCCGCCGACCTGCCGCACGTGGACCGACGGCTGGTGGAAATTGCGCGTGCCTTGGCCACCGACGCCGACATCCTGCTGATGGACGAACCGGCCGCGGGCCTGTCGCGCGAGGACAAGACGCGCCTGGCCGGCCTGTTGCGGCGCATCGCCGAGGCGGGCGCGGGCGTGCTGCTGGTCGAGCACGACATGGCGCTGGTGATGGGCGTGTCCGATCACGTTGTGGCCATCGACGCGGGCCGCGAACTGGCCAAGGGCAACCCGGCCGAAATCCAGCAGTCGCCCGCCGTGCGCCAGGCGTATCTGGGCGACGACAGCGCCCGGCGCGCGCCGGCCGCGCGGCAGCGTCCCGAAGGCGCGCCCGTTGCGCCCGAGGTACTGGGCGTGGGCAATCTGGTGACCGGTTACGGCGCGAACCCCGTGCTGCACGGCATCGATCTGCAAGTGCGCCAGGGCGAGATGGTGGCGCTGTTGGGGGCCAATGGCGCGGGCAAGTCGACCTTGATGCGCACACTGGCGGGGCTGCATCGGCCCGCGCAAGGCGGCATGCATTTGCAGGGGATGGAACTGAACAACCTGGCCGCCGACCGCATCGTGGCGCGCGGCCTGGTGCTGGTGCCCGAAGGGCGGCAAGTGTTTCCCGGCTTGAGCGTGCTGGACAACATCCGGCTGGGCGCCTTCCTGCATCCCCAGGACCGCGAGGCCCGCGTCGAGGAAATGCTGACGCGTTTTCCGCGCCTGCGCGAACGCCTGCATCAGCGCGCCGGCCTCTTGTCGGGTGGCGAACAGCAGATGCTGGCGATCGCGCGCGGGCTGATGTCCAAGCCGGTCATCCTGCTGCTGGACGAGCCGTCGCTGGGCCTGGCGCCCAAGATCATCGACGAGCTGTTCGAAGCGCTGGACCGCCTGCGCACCGAATCCATGACGATTCTGCTGGTGGATCAAATGGCGGCGCTGGCGCTGTCGTTGGCGGACCGGGCGTACGTGCTGGAGTCCGGGCGTGTGGCCGCGCAAGGGTCGGCGGCGGAAATTGCGCAAGACGGCGCGCTGGCTCGGGCGTATCTGGGCGCGTAGCGCGGCGCTTGCGCGTTGGCGGATCGCCGTGGCCGGCGCGCGGCCATCACGACGCATGCGCCGCCAACGTCGCCGGTCAGGCAGCTTGCCGCACGGCCACGCTGCCCGGATCCCAGCGGCGGCCCGGTACGGCGGCCAGCAACACTTGCGTATACGGATGCGCGGGGTGGCCAAATACGTCCGCACAGGCCCCCTCTTCCACGATCTGCCCGTCTTTCATGACCGCCACATGGTCGCAGACCTGTGCCGCCACCCGCAGGTCGTGCGTAATGAACACGATAGACAAGCCGAGTTGCTGGCGCAGCCGCGCCAACAACGCCAGAACCTGCGCCTGCACCGACACGTCCAGTGCAGAAACCGGTTCGTCGGCGATCAACACGCGCGGCCGCATCGCCAGTGCACGCGCCAATCCCACGCGCTGCCGTTGCCCGCCCGAGAATTCATGGGGATAGCGCCGGACCGCGTCCGCCGACAAGCCGACCAGTTCGAACAGCTCTTGGGCAAGCACCCACGCCTCACGCCGGGACATGCCATGGACCATCGGCCCCTGCGCCACGATTTCGCCCACGCGCTGCCGCGGGTTCAGTGAACCATACGGGTCCTGAAACACCATTTGCACGCGCTTGGCGTGCGCGCGGCGCGCGGTAGCGCCTTTGAATGCCAGCGGCTCGCCCGCCAGCATGATGCTGCCGGCATTGGGCGCCAGCAAACCCAGCAGCGTGCGCGCCAGCGTGGATTTCCCCGACCCGCTTTCGCCGACGATACCCAGCGTTTGACCTTCCCGCAGCGTCAGGCCGACGCTGTCCAGGGCATGCGTCACGCGGTCCGGGCGCCAGAACCCGCCGCGCTTGCGATAAGTCTTTGACAGCGCCTTTGTCTCCAGGATGACCGGAGCATCGGCGACAAGCGTTGCCCGCGCATCGGCGGGCTCCAACGGCGGAACGGCTGCAATCAACGCGCGCGTATAGGGATGCCGCGGGCGTTCCAGCACCTGGTCGGCGGAACCGCTCTCCACCAGCACGCCCCGCTGCATCACCGCCACACGATCTGCAATTTCGGCCACCACGCCGAAGTCGTGCGTAATGAAGAGCACCGCCGTGCCTTTGCGCCGTTGCAGATCGTGTATCAAGTGCAGGATCTGCGACTGCGTCGTAACGTCCAGCGCCGTCGTTGGTTCATCGGCGATAAGAAGCGCCGGCTCCAGAGCAAGGGCCATGGCGATCATGGCGCGCTGGCGCTGGCCGCCGGACAGTTCATGAGGATAGGCGTGTAGCGCTTGCGCGGGGCTCGGCAAGCGAACGGACTCCAGCAGATCCAACGTGCGTCGCGCGATTTCGGCGCCTGCCAGACGCGTGTGGGTGCGAAAGACCTCGCCTATTTGATCGCCGATGGTACGCAACGGATTCAACGCGGTCATGGGCTCTTGGAAGATCATGCCGATACGCCGGCCCCGCAGGCGTCGCAACGCGTCGGGCGACATCCGCAGCAGGTCCCGTCCTTCCCATTGAATCTGCCCGCTGCTGGCGTGCACGCCCTGCGGCAACAGCCCTAGGATGGCGCCGGCCGTCAACGACTTGCCGGACCCGCTTTCACCAACCACACAAACGATTTCGCCCGGCTTCACGCTCAGGGTCAGGTCCTTTAGCGCGTGCGGCCTGTCGGCGCCTGGCGGAAGGTCCACCGTCAAGTTCTGGATGTGCAGCAATTCGGTCATGTGGGTTCAAGCCTTGTCGCCGCCAAGGCCGGCCCGCAAAGTCAAGCCGGGCTCGAGAAGGCGACGTGATGGATCTGCCGGAGGGGAAGCCGCCGATAGTAGGCCCGCATCATGCGCGCGGCGAAATGCTGATTTCTCATTTGTTCATATGCGCACCGCGTCGTATGTGCCACGAAATGAAAATCAGATATCCACATGCGAATTCAATCGTTCAAGCGCGCCACCGCCTGCGACAGACTTCAAGTCTTTCCCAACGCGAATCCAGGAATCCTGATGTCTCTTCCCTCGGTCACCGGCCTAGACCACTACATCATTCGGGTCAACGATCTGCAGGCGGCGACGGACCGCTACGTGAAGCTGGGATTCAGCCTGGCGCCGCAAGGCCGGCACCATCGCGGCACGCGCAACCAGACCATCATTCTTGATGCGAACTATCTGGAACTGCTCTATTTCCCCGAAGAGCTCAAGGCCGAGTCGCGCTTCAGCGGTTACAGCGATGCTTACGAAGGCCCGGTCGCCACCGCGCTGCAAACCACCGACAGCACCGCCGTGCACAAGGAATTGGCGCGGCTGGGCATCATCGCCGACGAACCGCAAAGTGGTGGACGCCCCGTGCACCTGCCCGAAGGCAGTGAAGATGCGGCCTGGATCAATACGAATTTTCCGGCCGGCTTGCTGGGCGTGCCCGACTTCTTCACGTGTGGCCATCTGACGCGCCATCTCGTGTACCGGCCGCAGTGGCAGGATCACGCCAATGGCGCGCGGCGCATCGAATCGCTGATCGCCGTCCATCCCGATCCCGCCTCCTTGCACACCGACTATGAACGGGTATTCGGGCCGATCGCCGTCAGCGCCCTGCCCGATAACGGCCTGCAAGTGCGTCGCGGCAGCCTGCGCATCGACTTCCTCAGCCCCGCCGCGTTCGAACAGCGCTACCCCCACGTCCGCGTTCCCGCCGGCTTGCCGGAATCGGCTCGCGGCGGTTGGTTTGCAGGATCGGTCATCGGTGTGCGTGACCTGGCGAAAACGCGCGCCCTGTTCGACGCCAACCAGGTGAACTATCGCACCAACGCCCATGGCGAACTGGTGGTGGCGCCCGAAGCAGGCGCCGGCGCGCTGCAAGTGTTCGTGCAAGAGGGGGCCTGACATGAGCGACGCCTTACCTGATTACTGGGACTGCTTCAGCGCTGACTACGCGGCGGCACGCGCAGCCTTCGTTGCGATAGCCACAGCTCGCGGCGCGCGGCTGTCCCGCCACGAACATCCCACGCTGAAAGATCCCCACGGCCAACCGCTGAGCGTGGATGTGGCCGTCCTGGGCCGTGCCAACGCGCCGCGCACGCATCTGGCGATCAGCGGTACGCACGGTCTGGAAGGCGCGGCGGGCTCCGCCGTGCAGATCGGCTGGCTACGCGCCGACGGCGGCAAGCCTTTGCCGAACGATGTCAACGTCGTGCTGGTGCACGCACTGAATCCCTATGGCTATGCGTACGACACTCGCACGACTGAGAACAACGTCGACCTTAACCGCAACTTCATCGACCACACGCGTCCGACTCCGGCCAACCCGCATTACGCCGCGTTGCATTCCCATCTGATTCCGGCGACCTGGACGGAAGCCAGCCTGACGGCCGGCGCCCGCGGGGTCGAGGCATTTCGCGATGCGCACGGCGCCGACGTGCTGTTCAACACCACCGCCAGCGGCCAATACACGCATCCGGACGGCCTGGTCTACGGCGGCAGCGGTCCCGAATGGTCCAACCGCACACTGCGGCGCATCGTCGACGAACACTTGGCCGCCAGCCAACGTGTTGCCTTCATTGACTGGCACACCGGCATCGGCGAATACGGCGAACCATTCTTCCTGTGCTTCAACGACGATGGCAGCCTCGAGCAGGCGCAGGCCGCCAACTGGTGGGGTTCCGACCGCGTCCGCGACCAGCGCCCGCATGGCCTGGCGCGCCCTGACTACCAGGGCCTGGTATTTCGCGGTGTGCAGCAGGCATTGGGCAGCCGCCCATTAGCTGGCGCCGTCGTGGAATTCGGCACGCGTGGCTTGCAGATGCGGGCCGCGCTAAGGCTGGACCAATGGCTGCGTTTCAAGGCCCCGCTGGCGCCCGACGCCGCGCGCGACAGCCAGTTGCGCGCCGACCTGATCGACGCCTTCGTCCC
>Ga0160461_1000963_pt1 | contig 13787 bp, 10 predicted proteins | sample HID1975I_E6MG_FD_108266 | JGI IMG/M metagenome (GOLD analysis project Ga0160461, IMG submission 108266) | Enriched soil microbial communities from UW Madison campus, WI, USA - HID1975I_E6 MG | ecosystem: Environmental > Terrestrial > Soil > Unclassified | place: USA: Madison, Wisconsin...
GGCCGCCGTCCAGACGCGTTGTGTGTAGATCGGGGCGGTCGGCCGTTCGTACTGGCCGGCGGTGCGTTCACACACCGCCTCGGACGGAAACACAAGCGGCACGCCGGCCGCCTGTGCCTTGACCTGCGCCTGGCAGGCGCGTTCCAGGTAATAGATATTGACGAAGGCCTCGGCCACCGACGAACCCGCGGCCAGCAGGCCGTGGTTGCGCAGGATCATGGCCTTGTGCTGGCCCAGGCTGGCGACCAGGCTTTCGCGTTCTTCCAGGTCCAGCGCAATGCCCTGGTAGTCGTGGTAGCCCAGCCGCTTGTAGAAGCGCAACGCATGTTGGGTAATCGGCAGCAGCCCGTCGCGCTGGCAGGCCACGGCGATGCCGTCGGCCGTGTGCGTGTGCACCACGCAAGCCAGGTCGTGGCGGGCGGCGTGCACCGCCGAATGGATGGTGAAACCCGCGGCGTTGACCACCTGGCTTTCGGCGTCGCCCGGGTCCACCGGGTTGCCGTCCAGGTCGATCTTCACCAGATCCTGCGGACGCATTTCGTGAAACAGCACGCCGTAGCGGTTGATCAGGAAATGATGTTTGTCGCCAGGCACCCGTGCGCTGATGTGGGTGTCGATCAAGTCCGTCATGCGGAAATGCGCGACCAGGCGGTACAGCGCCGCCAATTCTTCACGCACTTGTGCTTCGCTTGCTTCTTGAATCATGAGTAAGGCTCCGGTTGCGATCAGGGTCACGCATCCGCCTGGCCGGCCATATCAAGCTGGGCACGGATCAAGCGCGCGATGGCCAAGCCGCCAGTGTCGCCCAAACGCTCCAGTTCGCGTACCACCCCCAGGCGGTCCTGCACCGATTTATCCTGATTCAGCTTCATCTTTCCTTCCAGCGTGGCAATCGGGATCTCCAGCGCGGCAATCGCCTTCAGGCGCGGAGCGGTCAGGGTTTCGGGCATGGCGGGAAACGTCCACCCGCCGCCCAGGGGCGTGTCGTAGTGCGCGACGGTGGCCGACAGTACGGCGCGGATGGACTCGGGTTCCTGGATCAGGCGCGGGGTGCCGCGCGCGTGCACCGCCGTGTAGTTCCAGGTGGGAAAGGTCTGCTGGTTCACGTACCAGCTAGGCGAGATGAAGGCATGCGGCCCCTGGAACAGCACCAGCGCCCGCGCGCCGGCCTCCAGGTCGCGCCATTGCGGATTGGCGCGCGCCAGATGCGTGACCAGCGTGCCGTGCCCGCCGTCTTCGCGCAGCAGAAATGGCAGATGCGTGGCCTGGGCGCCATCCGCGCCCACGGTGACCAGCGTGGCGAAACCATGCGCCCGCATGAAGGCATGCAGTGTGCGGGTTTCGTGTTCGGCGTAGGCCGGCGGGGTGTACATGGCGGGCGGCCTCCTGTTACGCGGCCTTGGCGTGCAACCAGCGCGCCGTGTCGTCGAAGGCCTCGCCCGCCACCGCCGCGATCGACACGGCTTCCAGGAAACTGTGCGCCGTACCGGGATAGACCTTGGCCGCCACGTCCACGTCGGCTTCGCGCAGCTTGCGTTCCAGTTCGATGCTGTCGTCGTGCAGCGGATCGCATTCGGTCACGACCAACCAGGCGGGCGGCAGGCCCGTGACGTCGGCGCGCAGGATGTCCACGCGCGGGTCGAAGAAGTCTTTGCCGTGGCGGATGTGCATGCCCCGAAACCAGATCATCATGTGCAACGACAGGCCGTAGTCGCCCGCGCCGTAGCGCACCACCGAATTGCGGAACAGGTTGCTGCCGAAGCCGCCGTAGTTCAGCACCAGGCCCTTGAGCAACGGCTGGTTCTCGTCGCGCAAGGTCAGCGCCGTGCCCATGGACAGGTTGGCGCCGGCGGAATCACCGCCCAGGAAGAGCTGGCTGGCGTCGATGTCCAGCGCCTGGCCCGACGCCGCCACCCAGCGCACCACGTCCACGCATTCTTCCAGCGGCTGCGGGAACTTGGCTTCGGGCGCGCGGGTGTAGTCCACACCGATCACCACCACGCCGGCGCGCTCGGCGTATTCGCGCATGACGCGGTCATGCGTATCGATGCTGAACAGCACAAAGCCGCCGCCGTGGATGTAGATGAAGGCGCCGGGCAAGCGGCGTTCGGCGGGGTAGTAGACGCGCACGCGCACGTCGCCGTGGCGGGTCGCGACCTGGTGTTCCACGGTGCGGGCCATTTCCGGGCCACCTTGCGCCCAGGGCAGGCGCACTTTCTCGGCGTTGGCGCGGCCTTGCTCGATCGACAAGGTGTCGCGGCGCGGATACTGCGATGCGTCGGCCGCCATGCGGCGCAGGAATTCGGCAATCTGCGGATCCAGGGGCGCGGGGGTGCCGGTGGGAATGGTGAACGCGGGGTCGTCGAAATACATGGTGTGTCTCGTTGAAGGGGTTCGGATGGCAAGCAGGTTGAAATCGGGGTGGGGAAACAGCAGGAAAAGTCGCCGGGTCAGTAGCCGCGCGCGGCGTCCACGGCGTTGGCCAGCGCCGCGCCCTGGCCCAGGCGCCGGATGTTGGCCACGACCTGTTCGGCCACGGTGCCGGGGGCAGGCATGGTGGCCATGTGCGGGGTCACGATGACGCCGGGCGTGCGCCACAAGGGGTCGGTGGGGTCCAGCGGTTCGTGGGCGAAAACGTCCAGCACCGCGCCGCGCAACTGCCCGCGCGACAAGGCATCGATCAGATCGGCGGGCACCAGATGCTCGCCGCGCCCGCAATTGACCACCGCCGCGCCGGCGGGCAAGGCGTCGAAGGTGCGGCGGTTGAGAATGCCGCGCGTGGCGGACGTCAGCGGCACCAGGCAGATCAGCACATCGGTATTGGCCAGGAAGGCATCGAATTCGGCTTCGCCCGCATACCCGCGCACGCCGTCAATCTGGCGCGGCGTGCGCGACCAGCCGTTCACGGGGTAGCCCAGCCCCGGCAACACCGAGGCAATGGCGCTACCCAGTTCGCCCAGGCCCATCAGCCCCACGCGGCATTGCGACGCGGGTATCTGCACCGGCCGCTGCCATTGCGCGCTGCGCTGGTTGGCCAGCGCCACGTCCAGCTTGCGGTGAAACGTCAGCACGCACCACAGCACGTACTGCAACATGCCCTGGGCCAACTGCGGATCCACCACGCGGCACACCGGCAGGCCGCGCGTGCGCTGGCCGTCCAACAGGTTGTCGACGCCGGCGGCAATGCTGTGGATCAGCTTCAGGTTGGGCATGTCGTCATACACGCCCACGGGCGGGTTCCAGCACACCGCCACGTCGGCGGACAGGCTGCGCGGGTCGGGCCAGACCGCCACGTCCAGCTCGGGCGCCAGGCCCTGCAGCAAGGGTTGGAAATACGAAAGATTGGCCGAACGGCTCAATAAGGCAACGCGTGTCATCGTCAGGTTTCCTTGGATGCCTTGTTCTTGGATTTCGCTACGCGCCGGCCAGGGCCAGGCCCGCAACGGGGCGGCTGCCCAGCCCATCCTTGCCGGGAATGGCCGCCAGCAATTCCTGCGTGTAGCCGCTGCCGGGGCGCGTGAAGATCTGTTCGGCGGGGCCGATCTCCATCACGCGGCCGCGCTGCATCACCGCGATGCGGTGGCACAGCCGGGCCGCCACGCGCAAGTCGTGGGTGATGAAGATCATGCTCAGGTTCAGTTGTTCGCGGATGTGTTCCAGCAAGTCCAGGATCTGCGCCTGCACGGACACGTCCAGCGCCGATACCGCTTCATCGGCAATCAGAATCTCGGGTTCCATCATCAAGGCCCGCGCAATGGAAATGCGCTGGCGCTGCCCGCCCGAGAACTCGTGCGGATAGCGCTTGAGCGCGCTGGCGTCGATGCTGACCAGGGCCAGCATGTCGCGCATGCGGGCCTGGACGCGGGCGCGGTCCTCGCCGTAGTTCATTGGCCCTTCGGCCAGCGTGGCTTCAATGGTCAGGCGCGGGTTGAATGAGCGGTACGGGTCCTGGAACACCATCTGGATGCGCTTGCACCATTGCCGCCAGGCGGCGCGCGACAGGCGCGATACGTCTTCGCCGTTCATCACGATGCGCCCCGACGTGGGCCGCGCAAAATGTGCCAGGCAACGGCCCAGCGTGGTCTTGCCTGAACCGGATTCCCCCACGATGCCCAGCGTTTCGCCGCGCGCCAAGGACAGCGACACCCCGTCCAACGCCAGCACCTCGCGGCGCTTGGCCTTGAACAGGCTGGACGTGACGAAGCGCATGCCCAGGTTTTCCACGCTGATGACCGGGTCTGCTTCGGCCAGCGGCGCGCCCGCGCCAAACTGCCCTTTGGGCACGGCGTCGATCAGCTTGCGGGTGTAAGGGTGCTGCGGGTTGGCCAACACCTCGGCCGCCGTGCCGGCTTCAACAATGCGGCCTTGCTGCATCACGATGACGCGGTCGGCAATTTCAGCCACCACATCGAAGTCATGCGTAATGAACAGGATGCCCGTGTCGTGCCGTTCGCGCAGGCCGTGCAGCAAGCGCAGCACCTGGGCTTGCGACGTCACGTCCAGCGCGGTGGTGGGTTCGTCGGCAATGATCAGCGCGGGCTCCATCGCCAGGGCCATCGCAATCATCACCCGCTGGCGCTGGCCGCCCGATAACTGATGCGGATACGCGTGGCGCAGCGTTTCGGGCGACGGCAGCCGCATGTCGGTCAGCAAGGCCAGCACGCGGGCGTCGACCTCGCGCCGCGACAGCGACGGGCCATGAAACTGGAAGATCTCGGCCACCTGGTCGCCCACTTGCATCAGCGGGTTCAGCGCCGTCATGGGTTCCTGGAAGATCATGGCCATGCGGTCGCCGCGCAGCTCGCGCAGCTCGGTGTTCGTGGCATGTGTGATGTCGCGGCCCGACAGCAGGATCTGCCCGCTTTCCAGGCGCAGCACGTTCTTGGGCAGCAAACCCATGACGGCGCTGGCCGTGACCGACTTGCCCGACCCGGACTCGCCCACGATGCAGACGATTTCGCGCGCGCTTACGGTCAGGCTGATGCCTTCGGCGGCGTAGCGGCGGTCGCCCGCGCCGGGCAGGCTGACGTTCAGGTCGCGGATTTCAAGAATGGGAGTGGATGACATGGCGTTCAGCCCTTGCGTAGCCGCGCCATGCGCGGGTCGAGGCGGTCGCGCAGCGCGTCGCCGAACAGGTTCACGGACAGGATCAGCAGCGCCAGGAAAATGCCGGGGAACAAAATGATCCACGGCGCGCGCTGGAAGAAGGGCCGACCTTCGGAAATGATGCTGCCCAGGCTGGGGATCTCGGGCGGAAAGCCCAGGCCCAGAAAGCCCAGCACCGCTTCGATCAGGATGGCGGACGCGCAGATGAACGTGGCCTGCACCACCAGCGGGTTGATGGTGCTGGGCAGCACGTGGCGCCACAGCACGCGCCAGGTGGCGGTGCCCATGCCCAGCGAGGCCTCGACGTAAGGCTCTTCGCGCACCGACAGCACCACGCTACGCACCAGCCGTGCCACGCGCGGAATTTCCGGAATGGCGATGGCCGTGACCATGGTGGGTATGGACGCCCCGCCCAGGGCCACCATGGCAATGGCCAGCAGCAGGCCGGGGATGGCCATGATGCCGTCGATGATGCGCATGACCACGGCATCCAGGCGGCGGAAGTAACCGGCCAGCAATCCCAGCAGCAAGCCGGCGCACACCGAGATCACGCTGACCAACACGGCCAGCGTGATCGAGAGCCTGCCGCCGTAGAGCACGCGGGAAAACAGGTCGCGGCCCAATGAATCGGTGCCCAACCAGTACTCGGCGCTGACGGGTTTCAGGCGCAGCCGGGGCGTCAGGCTGGCCGGATCATGCCAGGTGATGACAGGCGCCAGCAGCGACAGGCCAATCAGCACCACCAGCAGCACCAGCCCTGTCAACATCATGGGATCGCGCGTCAGCGCGGGCCACCAGGCGCGCGCCCGGGGAAAAGTGATCACGTTTGAAGTCATGGGGATCCGGCCTCAGTAGCGGATGCGCGGATCGAGCACCACATACAGCAGGTCGATCGCCAGGTTGATGAAGACATACACGAACGAGAAGAACAGGATCGTGCCCTGCACCACCGGATAGTCGCGCGCCAGCACGGCGTCGACGATCAGGCGCCCTACGCCCGGGATGTTGAAGATGGTTTCGGTGACCACCACGCCGCTGATCAGCGTGGTCAGCGCCAGGCCGATCACCGTCACGATGGGCACCGCCGCGTTGCGCAGCGCGTGGCGGTACAGCACGTAGCGTTCGGGCACGCCCTTGGCGCGCGCGGTGCGCACGAAGTCTTCGCCCAACACTTCCAGCATGCTGCCGCGCGTGATGCGGGTGATCAGCGCGACGAACACGGTGGCCAGCGTCACGGTAGGCAAGACCATGTGATACAGGAAGGTGCCGAACCCCGAGGCCAGGCCCGCGTAACCCTGCACCGGCAGCCAGTTCAGCTTGACCGAGAACACCAGGATCAGCAGATACCCCACCACGAAGGCCGGCACCGAAAACGCCAGCACCGTCACGGCCAAGGTAATGCGGTCGATCAGGCGCTTGTGCCACCAGGCTGAAAACACCCCCAAGGGAATGGCCGCGAAGATCGTCAGCAAAATGGCGCACAGGGCAAGCGCGATGGTCGGCCCCAGGCGCTGGCCGATCAGCGTGGACACCGGGTCCTTCGAAATAATGGACTCGCCCAGGTCGCCCTTGAGCAACGCGCCCATGGCCAGCAGGTACTGCGTGGGCAGCGGCTGGTCCAGGCCCATTTGCGCGCGGACCTCGGCCACGGCTTCTTCGCTGGCCATGTCTCCGGCGATGACCCGGGCGGGGTCGCCCGGGGCCATACGCAACAACAGGAACACCACGGTGGCCACCACCAACATCACGGGGATGGCCGCCAGCAGGCGTTTGAGGATCAGATTCAACATGATGGCAGTCCCCGCTACTTGGCCGAGGTCCAGAACAGCGGAATCGGCGCGTCCACCAGATCGGCGAACTTGGCGTCATAGCCCTTGAACTTCGAATACCCGCCCAGCGGCACGTACATGACCTGCTCGTAGTTGCGGCGCTGGATGGCGGTGGCGATGTCGCGCCGTTCGGCTTCAGTACGAGCGGCGGCGAAGCGGGTGCGCAGCGCGTCCATCGCGTCGTCGTGCGTCCAGCCGGGGTAAGTGGAACCGGCGCGTCCGTCCAGGTTGGGGTTGCCCACGGGCGAGATCAGATCCAGGCTGGACATGTTCGACTGGAAGATGCTCCAGCCGCCCTGCTCCACGCCGTCCTTCTTGCTGCGGCGGCTGAGCAAGGTGGCCCAGTCCATCGACTGGATCTCGGCGTTCATGCCGATGCTGCGCAGCGCCTGTGCGGTCACGGGCGCAATGTTGGCGAAGATGGGCAGATCCGTCGGGTGCAGCACCACCACCTTTTCACCGGCGTAGCCGCTGTCTTTCAGCAACTGCCGCGCATGCGCCAGGTCTGGCGCCTTGATCTGCGTGGCGTCGGCTTCGGACGCATACGGCGACACGCAGGTCAGCACCGCGCCGCACACTTGATAGACCTCGGGGTCGCCGATCTGCGCGTCCAGGTAGTCCACCTGGCTCAAGGCCGCCAACGCTGCGCGGCGCACCTTCACGTTGTTGAACGGCGGTTGCAGCCAGTTCATGCGCAGCGTGAACATATTGGAGTTCTTGCCATAGGACTTCAGCGTGATGCCCTTGGCGTCTTTCAGTTGCGGCATCAGGTCGGGCGGCACGTCTTCCAGGAAGTCGATCTCGCCGTTGCGCAGCGCGTTGACGGCCGTCTGGCTGTCGGGAATGTTCACCAGTTCCAGCCGGTCCACCCGCGCGACCTTGCCGCCCGCGAACGCGCTGGCCGGTTCCTTGCGCGGCACGTAGTCCGCGAACTTCAGGTAGGTGGCTTTGACCCCTGCCTGAAAGTCGGCCTGCACGAACTTGTACGGGCCCGAACCGATCGTTTCGCTGATGGCCTGCGAGGCCGGCACGGACGCAATCCGCCTGGGCATGATGAACGGCACCGGCGAACTTTCCTTGGCCAGCGATTCCAGCACCAAGCCATAGGCGGTGCGCAGCTTCAGCGTGAAGGTGTCGGCGCCGGTCGCGGCCAGTTCCGCCGTGGCCTGCTTCAGGCGGTTGCCGATGGTGGGATCGCCGTTTTCCCAACGCTGTAGCGAAGCGACGACGTCGTCCGCCGTCACCGGCGCGCCGTCATGGAATTTCAGGCCGGGCCGCAGCTTGAAGGTGTAGGTCAGCCGGTCTTCCGACACGGTCCAGGAATCCACCATCTGCGGCTTGGGCTGGCCCTGGGCGTCCATCGAGAACAGCGTGTCGTAGACCAGATAGCCGTGGTTGCGCGTGACGTAGGCCGACGTCAGGATCGGGTCCAGCACGCGCAGCGGCGCATGCATCACAAACTTGGCGGTGGTCTCGGCCTGGCTGGTTGAGGGCACGGCGGCAAGCGGGCCTGCCGAGGCCAGGAACAATGCGGTGGAAAACAGAAAAGCGCGTTTCATTTCTTCCCCTTGTATGGTTTTGAACGGCGCCGCCGGCATGGCGGCGGACCGTGGCGTGGTTCAGGGCAGCAGGATTGGCCGCTTGCCCCAAGGCGCGGCGCGTTCCAACTCCGCCGCCAGGCGCAGGATCTGGTCCTCGCGCCCGAAGTGTCCGATCAGCTGGCTGGCCACGGGCACCCCTGTTTCAGTCCAGTCCAACGGCAGGCTGGCCGCCGGCTGGCCCGATGCATTGATCACGGCAAGAAACGTGGCGTAGCGCGACACCTTTTCGCGAAACGCCCAGAACTCGCCCTCCAGCGCCAGCTCGCCCAGCTTGGCGGGCAACTGCGCCAAGGTGGGCGTCAGCACCAGGTCAAAGCCCGTCATGGACGATTCGATGGCACGGCCGATGGCATGAAAGCGGTTGATCGAATCCACGTATTGCGTAGCGGACAGGCCCCGCCCCAAGGACAGGCCGTCGCGGATGACCGGTTCAAGGTCGTCGTCGCGCAGGTCGCGGCCGCGCAGCGTCAGGCGGGCCTGCACGGCCAGCACGATGTTGGTGGCCAGCACCGTGCCGTGCGCGCGGACGAAACCGGCGTAATCCAGGTCGGGTAAAGGGGCCTCGACCACCTCGTGCCCCAGTTCGCGGCACAGGCGCGCCGTGCGTTCGACGGCGGCCAGGCATTCCGGCGCAATCGCGATGCCGTTCCACGCCTGTCGCCAGAGTGCAATACGCAGCGGTTCGCGGCGCTGTTCTCGCACTGAATCCAGGTACGACCCCGGCTGCGGCGGCGCGGCATACGGCGCGCCGGGGGCATAGCCACCGATGCCGTCCAAGGCGGCCGCGGTATCGCGCACGCTGCGCGACAGCACGCCCTCGCAGGCCATGCCGCCCCACCCTTCGCCGCGCGCCGGCCCCATCGGGACGCGGCCCCGGCTGGGCTTCAAGCCGAACACGCCGCAGCACGCCGCCGGAATCCGGATCGACCCGCCGCCGTCGCTACCGTGCGCCACCGGCACGATGCCCGCCGCCACGGCCACCGCCGCGCCGCCACTGGAGCCGCCGACCGACCGGTCCAGCGCACGCGGGTTCAGCGTTGCGCCGCCATTGCGACGCGCTTCGGTGGACGGCCCCATGCACAGTTCCGACACCGTGCTGCGCGCAAACGGAATCAGGCCCGAGGCTTCGAAACGTTCGGCCAAGGTGGCGTCAATGTCATAAGCCGTGTCGTCGAACAGATGCGAACCCAGGCTGGACGGAAAGCGCCGGCTGGGCAGGCCCGAGTCTTTCAAGATGAAGGGGATGCCGCGAAAGACGCCGCGTTGGCGCCATTCGGCGGCAAGACCACGGCCGGTGTCGGGCTGCACATAGGTCAGCGCATTCAGGGGCTTGCCGCGCGCCTCGGCAAGTTCCAGCGCGCATGCCATCAGCTCGGCCGGGGTGGTTTCGTTGTGGGCCAACAGTTGGGCCAAGCCCAAGCCGTCCCGCCCTTCATATTCATCTGTCCGCATGACTGTCCTGCAACCTTGATGCGCCTGGGTGTGACGGAATTCGGCTCGGAAGCGGCCGGCGCGCTTGCCCCGTTCCGATGAATGCCGCGTTCGTCTTGCTCGCTTTGAAGTATTGTTTAGCAATACCTACGTAGCTCATAAAAATATTCTAAGCGAGCCTATCGGGCACACGCAACGCGAGTTTGATCAGGGATTTCCCGCGAAAGCGGGGCGTGGCAAAAGGAATGAGCCCGCGCGCGGACAACGCTATTGCTGAAAGCCCGCGCCCTCTCCAATAATTCGGCAGACCCGGAAATTCACGGACCTGAATCCAAGAGGAAACGACATGCACATCCTGGTGGCTGGCTTCCAGCACGAGACCAATACCTTTGCGCCCTCCAAGGCCGGGTACGACAACTTTGTCCGCGGCGAAGGCTTTCCCGCCATGGCGCGCGGCCAGGACGTGCTGGCGCTGCGCTCGGTCAATATTCCCGCGGGCGGTTTCATCAACGCCATCCAGGCGCAGGGGCATAGCGTGCATCCCGTGATCTGGGCCGGGGCAAGCCCGTCGGCCCACGTCACGCGCGATGCGTTTGAACGTATTGCCGGCGAAATCCTGGACGCCGCGCAGTCGGGCCGCTACGACGCCGTCTACCTGGACCTGCACGGCGCGATGGTCACCGAACACCTGGACGATGGCGAAGGCGAACTGCTGGCGCGTGTGCGCCAGATCGTGGGGCCGAACGTGCCGGTGGTGGCCAGCCTGGACCTGCACGCCAACGTCACCGCGCGGATGCTGCAAGAGGCCGATGCGCTGGTGGCCTTTCGCACCTATCCGCATGTGGACATGGCAGCGACCGGCGAACAGGCCGCGCGCCTGTTGCTGGCCCGTATCGCGGCCGGCTCGCGCTGGACCCGGCACGTGCGCCGCCTGCCCTTCCTGATTCCCATCAACGGTATGTGCACGATGCTGCAACCGTCGCAAGGCGTATACGAAACGCTGGCGCGGCTGGAGCAGACGCCGGGGGTCACGTCGATGTCGTTCGCGCCGGGCTTTCCGGCGGCCGATTTTCCGGAGTGCGGCCCGGTAGTGTGGGCCTACGGCCCCGATGCGGCGGCTGTGGAACACGTTACCGACGAGCTGTATCGGCAGGTGCTGGAGCTTGAACCGGAGTGGTCGCCCGACTTTCTGGAACCCGCCGAAGCCGTGCGCCGCGCCCAGGCGCTGGCGGCGGGCGCATCGCGCCCCATCGTCATCGCGGACACCCAGGACAACCCCGGCGCGGGCGGCGACGCCAACACCACGGGCATGCTGCGCGCGCTGGTCGAGGCCAATGCGCAGAACGCCGCGCTGGGCCTGCTTTATGACCCCGACGCCGTGCGCGCCGCCACCGCCGCCGGCATCGGCCAGACGGTGACGCTGAGCTTGGGTGGGCAATCGGGCGTGGCGGGCGACGCCCCGTTCACGGGGGAATTCGTGGTGGAAACGCTATCGCCCGGCAAGCTGCGCTTTGACGGGCCGATGATGCACGGCATGGATGTGGATTTGGGCGCCGTGGCCGGCCTGCGGATCGGCGGCGTGCGCGTGGTGGTCAGCGCCAGCAAGGCGCAGATGCTGGACCGCAACCTGTTCCGCGTGGGCGGGGTGCAGCCCGAGGAAATGGGGATTCTGGTCGTGAAGAGTTCGGTGCATTTTCGCGCCGACTTCCAGCCCATCGCGCACGAGGTGCTGGTGGCCAAGGCGCCGGGGCCGATGCAGGCGGACCCGGCGGATCTGCCCTGGACCCGCTTGCAGCCGGGTATCCGCGTGCGGCCTCAAGGCCGACCGTTCGAGGGGTAAACCCTGGGAGAGCCCGGGCTTAACCCCCCGGGCTTGAACACCCCAACGCGCTATTTCAGCTTGCCCTGGGGGCTGATGAAGTCTTCCAGGGTCAAGCCCTTTTCCTTCAGGATGGCTTCCAGCAGCGGCTGCAACTTGCCCAGGCTTTCCTGGACCGTTTCGCGCACGGTATCGACCATCACCTGCGTGCTGCGTTCGATTTCAATGTTCACGAAATCGCCCACCTGCTTGTCCTCGAACACCGTCATGCGGCGGGTTTCGGGGATGAGCCACACTTCAAACCAGCCTTCGGCGCGGTTCACCTCGGACACGGTCAGGCTGGCGCCGTTGATGGCGATGTAGCCCTTGGCGAAGACGTATTTGCGGAATGCTTCGGGGATGCTGAAACGCATCAGCCGGTTGGTGTCCGACGACTTCACCATGACGACTTCAGACGTGAAGTCCACATGGCCCGACAGCGGATGCCCGCCGATTTCGGCGCCGTCTTTTGCTGCGCGTTCGACGTTGGCGCGGTCACCTTCGGCGTAGCTGCCCAGCGTGGTGATCGCCAGGCTTTGCAGCATGACGTCGAACGTGGCCTGGTTGTCGGACAGCAGCTCGGTCACGGTCAGGCAGACGCCGTCCGTCGACACGCTGGCGCCGATGGCCAGGTCAACACAGAAACCAGGGGGGAAATCCAGCGTGAAGGTGCGCAGGCCTTCGCGATCCGCGATCTTCGCGATCGTCGCGGTGCCTTGAACAATACCGGTGAACATACGGATCCTGAATACGGGGCGGCGGGCCCCTGAAGCAAAACATGAACGTTAACCGATATTTTGCCAGGCACCGCCCCGAAGCAGGCGGGTGGCGAACGCCACCCCGCCCTGCCATCAATGACGGATGGCGATGGTCTTCAAGGTGGTGAAGCCGTACAGCGCTTCAAAGCCTTTTTCGCGGCCGTAACCCGACTGGCGCGATCCGCCGAACGGCAGTTCCACGCCGCCGCCGGCGCCGTAGTTGTTGATGAAGACCTGGCCGGCGCGCAGCTTGCGGGCCAGGCGCATCTGACGGCCGCCGTCGCGCGTCCAGACACCCGCCACCAAGCCGTACAGCGTGCCGTTGGCGATTTCCAGCGCCTCTTCCTCGGTGTCGAACACCATGGCGGCCAGCACCGGGCCAAACACTTCTTCCTGTGCCAGGCGGCTGTTGGGCGGCACGTCGCGGAACAGCACGGGCGGCTGGTAATAGCCCGCTTCGGGCGCGCCTTCCTTCAGCTTGCCGCGCGCGGCCACTTTCAGCCCCTCGGCTTCGGCTTCAGCCAGGAAGCCGCGCACGCGGTCCTGCTGGCGGCCACTGATCAGCGGGCCCACGTCCAGGTCTTGCGCGGCCGGGCCGGTAACCGTGGCCGCGAACGCATCCGACAAACGCTTCAACACGGTTTCGTACACGCCGCGCTGAATCAGCACGCGGCTGCCCGCCGAGCAGGTCTGGCCGGCGTTCTGGATGATGGCGGCCAGCAGCACGGGCAAGGCGGCGTCCAGATCGGCGTCGTCGAACACGATCTGCGGCGACTTGCCGCCCAGTTCCAGGGTGACCGGCACGTGGTTGTCGGCGGCGGCGTGAGCCACCATCTTGCCCGTCTGCGGCGAACCCGTGAACGAGATATGGTCGATACCGGGATGCGCGGACAAGGCGGCGCCGGCTTCATGCCCGTAGCCGGTCACGATGTTCAGGGCGCCCGCGGGCAGGCCCACTTCGGCGGCTATCTCGGCCAGCTTCAACAGCGACAGGCACGCATCTTCGGCGGGCTTGACCACGCAGGCATTGCCCGCGGCCAGCGCGGCGCCAACGCTGCGGCCAAAGATCTGCAGCGGGTAGTTCCAGGGCACGATATGACCGGTTACGCCATGCGCCTCGCGCAGGGTCAGCACGGTGAAGCCCGGGGTGTAGGGAATGGTCTCGCCATGCAGCTTGTCGACGGCGCCGGCATAGAACTCGAAA
>Ga0160461_1000964_pt1 | contig 13786 bp, 7 predicted proteins | sample HID1975I_E6MG_FD_108266 | JGI IMG/M metagenome (GOLD analysis project Ga0160461, IMG submission 108266) | Enriched soil microbial communities from UW Madison campus, WI, USA - HID1975I_E6 MG | ecosystem: Environmental > Terrestrial > Soil > Unclassified | place: USA: Madison, Wisconsin...
CATGGGCGGAGTGGGCATCAACGCCATCGCCAAACGCGCGGGGGTCAGCAAAGAACTTATCTACCGCTACTTCGACGGCATGCCCGGCCTGATGCTGGCCTGGATGCAGGAACAAGATTTCTGGACACGCAACCCCGGTCTGCTGGCCGAAGATGAATCCAGCCAGCGCACGCCCGCGGAACTGGTGCTGTCCATGCTGCGCGCGCAGATCGATGCGCTGGCCGGCAATGAAACCCTGCGCGAAGTGCGCCGCTGGGAATTGATCGAACGCAACGAGGTGTCCGCGCCGTTGGCCGAACGGCGCGAACGCGCGGCGCGCGGTTTCATCGACCGCCTGGACGGCCTGGCGCCCAACGTGGACATGCCCGCGACGGTCAGCGTGATGTTGGCCGGCGTGCTGTACCTGATGCTGCGCGCCAAGACCGAATCTCACTTCCTGGGCGTGCCGCTGCGCACGCCCGAAGGGTGGGAGCGGATCAGCGCCGCGCTGGAACACCTGGTGGCCCGTGGCTTGCCCGCCCCCCTGAATACCGAATCCCTTGCCAACCTGGAGGCGCGGCGCGGCAAACCGCCGGCCGCCGATCCCCCCACCTGAGCCCTTCATGCCCGCGCATCTTGACCCGCAGGAATACGACATCATCATCATCGGCGGCCAGGTGGCCGACGGCCTGGGCGGCCCCTCCCGCCGCGCCGACATCGCCATCCACGGCGAGCGCATCGCGGCCATCGGCGACGGCGCGCAGTGGCGCGCGCGGCGCCGCCTGGACGCCACCGGCAAGGTGGTGTCGCCGGGCTTCATCGATTGCCATACCCACGATGACCGCGCGTTGCTGGGCACTCCCCTGATGCGGCCAAAAGTCAGCCAGGGCATCACCACCGTGGTCACCGGCAACTGCGGCATCAGCCTGGCGCCGGTGCGCGCGCCGGGCGACGTGGTGCCGCCCCCACTGAATCTGCTGGCCAAGCACACGGGCGAACTCTACGCCCGCATGCAGGACTACGCCGACGCGCTGGATGCCGCGCCCGCCGCCGTCAACAGCCTGGCGCTGGTGGGCCATTCCAGCTTGCGCGTATCGGCCATGGACCGGCTGGACCGCCCGGCCGACAAGGGTGAGATCGCCGTCATGCGGCGCGCGCTGGACGAGGCCATGGCGGCGGGTGCCGCCGGCTTGTCCACGGGCCTGTACTACCCCACCGCCATGCACGCCAGCACCGAGGAAGTGATCGGCGTGGCCGAGCCCTTGTCGGCCTGGCGCGGCCTGTACACCACCCACCTGCGCGACGAAGCCGACCACGTTTGCGACGCCATGGAAGAAGCCTTCCTGATTGGCCGCGCGGCCGACGTGCCGGCCATCCTGTCGCACCACAAGGTCACCGGCAAGCACAACCACGGCCGCACCGCGCAAACGCTGGCGCTGTTTGACCGCATGCGCGCCGACCAGCCGCTGGGCATGGACGTCTACCCCTACGCGGCGTCCTCCACCATTCTGGAACCGCGCCGCGTGGCGGCGGGCGAAAAAATCATCGTCACGTGGTCGCAGACGCGCCCGGAAATCCAGGGCGTGGACCTGCGCGAACTGGCCGCGCGCGAAGGCAAGGACCCCACCCGCCTGGCTGAAGAACTGTCGCCGGGTGGCGCCATTTATTTTTCGATGGATGAAGCCGACGTCAAGCGGGTCATCGGACACGGCAGCGTCATGATCGGGTCGGACGGCCTGCCGCATGACCAACGCCCGCACCCGCGTTTGTGGGGCGCGTTTTCACGCGTGCTGGCGCGCTATGTGCGCGAGATGCGCGTGCTGGGGCTGGAAGAAGCCGTGCGCCGCATGACGAGCCTGACCGCCGCGCAATTCGGCTTGAAGGATCGCGGCGTATTGCGCGCCGGCTGTTATGCCGACGTGGTGGTGTTCGACGCCGCCACCGTCGCCGACCTGGCCAGCTTTGCCGAACCGACGCTGCCGTCCACCGGCATCCACGCGGTGCTGGTCAATGGCCAACTGGTTGAAGAAGACGGCGCCCCCACGGGCGCCCGCCCGGGCCGCCTGCTGCGCGGCGACGAGCGCGCCGCCCCCGGTTTCGAAACACCGGCCTGGGCGGCCTGTAACGCCAGCGCTACTTAAAGCGAATAGCAAAGGCAAATAGCAAATAGCAACCCTGAACGCCGCGCCCTCGGCGCGCGGCGGCTTTCCTGGAGCATCATGCACATCGTTGTCATCGGCGCGGGGGTGGTCGGCATGGCCACTGCCTACTTCCTGCATCGCGAGGGCCATCGCGTGACGGTCGTGGACGCGGGGTCCGGCCCCGGCCAGGCCACCAGCATGGCCAACGGCGCGCAACTGAGCTATAGCTTTGTCGCCCCCTTGGCCGACCCCGCCGTATTGCCCAAGCTGCCGTCCTGGCTGCTGGCACAGGACGCGCCGCTACGCTTTCGGCCCCGGCTGGATCCCGATCAATGGCGCTGGAGCCTGGCGTTTCTACGCGCCTGCACGCGCGCCAAAAACCGCGAGACCACGCGCGAACTGCTGGCCTTGGGCATGTATAGCCGCTTGTGCGTGCACACGCTGGTGCGTGACGAGCAGCCCGATTTCGACTTTGCCAGCGCAGGAAAACTGCTGGTCTACCAAGACGCCGACGCCTATCGGCAGGCCCTTGCGCAACGCGACTACCTTGCCGGCCTGGGCTGCGAACAACGGGTGATGGACACCCGCGCCTGCCTCGACATGGAACCCGCGCTGGCCGACATCGAGGCAAGCATCCAGGGCGCGCTCTACACCCCCACCGAAGACGCTGGCGATTGCCAGCGGCTGTGTACCGAACTGGAACGCATCCTGCGCGCCGCGCCCGACCCCGTGCGCTTTCACTTCAACACGCGGGTCGACACGCTGCGCCGCGAACACGGCCGCGTGATGGGCGCCGCCACGTCCGCCGGCGACCTGGAAGCCGACCACTTCGTGCTGGCCAGCGGCATGGGCGCGCAAGCGCTGGCGCGGCCGCTGGGCTTGAACCTGGGAATCTATCCGCTAAAGGGCTACAGCCTGACCTACACGCTGACACCTGACAGCGTGGCGCCCACCGCCAGCATCAGCGATATCCGGCGCAAGGTGGTGTATGCACGGCTGGGCCAGCGGCTGCGCGTGGCGGGCATGGTGGACATCGGCACGGGCGGCGCGGGCGTCGACCCGCAGCGCGTGCGCAGCCTGGAGCGCGACGTGGCGCAGTTCTTTCCTGGCTTGAAGCCCAAGGGTGCGCCAAGCGCATGGGCGGGACTGCGGCCGGCGCGGCCCGACGGCAAGCCGCTGATCGGCGCCACGCCGTACCGCAATCTGTGGCTGAACACCGGCCATGGCGGCCTGGGCTTTACGCTGGCCCTGGGCAGCGCGCGCGTGTTGGCGGATTTGATGCGGGGCCGCGACCCCGCCGTGGACCCGTCCGCCTTCGCGCTGAAGTAAGGGTCGGCGTAGTCGCAGGCGGAACGTAGCCCCGCCTACGCTCGCGCGATCAGTCGGCCTTGATGCCGCGGCTTTGGATCAGCTTGCTCCACTTGCCGCGTTCTTTCTCTTCAAACGCAGCCAGGTCGGCGCCAAAGACATTGCCCGGCGTGGCGCCGCCTTGCGCCAGCGATTGCTGTAGCTCGGGCGCTTTCAAGGCCTGCTTCATGGCGGCGATCAACTTGTCGACCACCGGTGCGGGCGTGCCGCGCGGTGCATACAAGCCGGACCAGGCGGTGACCTCAAAGCCGGGCAAGCCCGCTTCCGCCATCGTCGGCAGATCAGGCGCGGCGGGGCTGCGTTCGGCCGACGTCACGGCAATGCCGCGCAAGCGTCCGCCCGGTTTCATGGCCGCCATGGAGCTGGGCAGGTTGTCCATCAGGATGTCGACCTGGCCGCCGATCACGGCGGGTATGGCGGCGGATGATCCCTTGAACGGCACGTGCAGCATCTGCAAGCCCGCCAGCGATTCGAAGTAGGCTCCCGTCAAATGCACCGAGGAACCGATGCCGGGCGACGCATAGGAGTACTTGCCCGGGTCCTTCTTCACCGCCTTCATCACGTCATCCAGATTGCGCCATGGCGAGGTGGCGGCCACCGCCATCACGTTGGGCGTGGACGCGATGATGCCCAGCGGCACCAGGTCGGTGGCGGGGTTGAAGCCGATGTTGCTGTACAGATACTGGTTGACCGTCTGCGTGCCGATGGACCCAAGCACGATCGTGTAGCCATCCGGCGCGGCGCGCGTCGCGGCGGCCACGCCCAGGTTGCCCGCCGCGCCCGGCTTGTTTTCAACCACGATGGACTGGCCCAGCGTGGGCGCCATGTGCTGCGCGATGGTCCGCGCGAAGAGGTCGGTGGTGCCGCCTGCTGGAAACGGCACGATCAGCGTGATGGGCCGCGTCGGCCAAGTCTGTGCGGAGGCAGCCGCGGAAAATGCCAGCGTGGCTACTGCCACGGCGGAAGTCGCCTTGCCTGTCCAGCGCCCAGCACGGGCGGCGGCGCGCCATTGAAATGACCAGCCCATCCTCTTTCCCCTTCGCATGATTGTGTTCGTGTGATCAAACGGAAGTCGGCGTCGGTGCAGCATGACGACATGCATAGCGAAAGTGACCGCATGGTCACTTTTCCCGCATTAAGAACCGGCGCCGAAAGCTTGTCAACGACAGCAAAGAGAATTAGGCGTAATCCCTAGCCTCAGGAATTCCCTAGGATCCTTGCGGCACCGGGGGCTGTTGGGACACCCGCGATTCCTGGGTTTCCTGAGACACCGGGGGCTGCTGAGTTCCTTCGCCCCCCTGGGTTACCGGGGCCTCCTGGGACGCCACCTCCCAGCCGCCGCCCAAGGCAACGATCAGGTTCACGCTGGCCACCAGGCGCGTGCCCAACAGGCTTAGCGCATTGCGTTCGCTGTTGAGCGCGGTGGCGTCCACCACCGCCACGCTCAGGTAGTCCACCAGCCCGGCCTGGTACTGGTTCTGGATCAGGCGCAACGATTCGCGCGCGGACTCCAGCGCGCGGCGCTGCACGATCTGTTCTTGTTCCATGACCCGGAGCTGGATCAGGTAGTCCTCGACTTCGCGCAGCCCCACCAACGCCGCCTGACGGTAGGCGGCCGCCTGCGAGTCATAGGAGGCGCGTGCCTGTTCAACCTGCGCGGCGCGCGCGCCGCCATCGAAGATCGTCAGCGCCAGCGCCGGCCCCAGGGACCAGAAGCGCGCGGGCGCGGTCAACAGGTCCGCGAACTGGCCGTTGCGAAAACCGCCATCGGCCGACAGGATCAGCGAGGGGAACCACGCGGCCTGCGCCACGCCAATCTGCGCGTTGGCCGCCGCCGCGCGGCGTTCGGCCGCGGCGATATCGGGGCGGCGCTCAAGCAGCTCGGAAGGCAGGCCCACCGGAATCCGCGGCAACTGCAAGGTGAAGACGGCGGGCGCCAGGCCGAACTGCGACGGCGCCTGGCCCATCAGCACCGCAATGGCGTGCTCGTACTGGCCGCGCTGCCAGTCCAGGTCGATGGACTGGGCGCGCGTGCTTTCCACCTGCGTGCGCGCCACCGCCACATCGGCCTGCCCCGCCACGCCAACCTCGTAGCGGTTTTGCGTCAGCTTCAACGACCGTTCATAGGCCGCCACCGTGGCGTCCAGCAGACGCTTCTGTTCGTCCAGCACGCGCAACTGGAAATAGGTTTGCACCAGCGCGGCTTGTGCGCTCAGGCGCGTGGCGCCCAGGTCCGCCAGGCTGGCGGCGGCGCTGGCTTCGGACGATTCGGTGCTGCGGCGCACGCGGCCCCACACGTCCACTTCCCAACTGACGCTGCCGGTCACGGAATACTGGTTGGACACGTTGCTGCCGTTGGTCGACGACGATGAGCCGTTGCCGACACCCGCGCGCGATGCGCCCGCGCTCGCGCCCACGGTGGGGTAGAAGCCGGCGCGCGCGGCGCGCACCAGGCCCAGCGCCTGGCGGTAATTGGCTTCGGCCTGGGCGATGGTCTGGTTCGACGTGTCCAGCCGTTCCACCAGCGTGTTCAGCGTGTCATCCCCATACACCAGCCACCACTTGCCACGGTCCGCCTCGTCGCGCGGCTGGGCCGGCTTCCAGCCTTCCACCTGCTGCTGGCCCAGGGCTTCCTTGTAGGACGCGCCCACATCCAGTTCGGGACGTTGGTAATCGGGGCCTACCGCGCAGGCGCCCAGCAGCGCGCACAGCGCCAACGTGATGGCGCTGCGAGGAAGACGGGTGAAGACTAGCGGCTTGGGTCGGATCATGTAGGTTCTATGGAAGCAGGGGCGTCTTTGCGCCGGCCGCGCCCGCGCGCGGCCCACAGGCGAAATCGGTCCAGGTAAAGATAAACCACGGGCGTGGTGTACAGCGTCAGGATCTGGCTGAGCACCAGGCCGCCCACGATGGTAATGCCCAGCGGCTGGCGCATCTCGACCCCGGCGCCAGTGGCCAGCACCAGCGGCAGCGCGCCGAAGATGGCGGCCATGGTCGTCATCATGATCGGGCGAAAGCGCGTCAGGCACGCCTGGAAGATGGCCTCGCGCGGCGCCATGCCCTGCACGCGCTGCGCTTCCAGTGCAAAGTCCACCATCATGATCGCGTTCTTTTTCACGATGCCGATCAACAGGAACACGCCGATCAGCGCAATCAAGGTGAAGTCATGGCGCACCAGCAGCAGCGCCAGCAGCGCGCCCAGGCCGGCCGACGGCAGCGTCGACAAAATCGTCAGCGGATGCACGAAGCTTTCATACAGAATGCCCAGCACGATGTACATGGTGACCAGCGCCGCCAGGATCAACCAGGGTTGTTGCGACAAGGTCTGCTGCAAGGCCGCCGCCGTGCCCTGGAAGCCAGCCTGAATCTGGTCCGACGGCAAACCGATGCGCGCCACCGCCGCGTCGATGGCGGCCGTGGCCTGCCCCAGCGACACGCCGGGCGCCAGGCTGAACGACACCGTATCCGCCACGAACAGGCCCTGGTGCTGCACGCTGAGCGGCGCGTTGGAATTTTCAAGCCGCGCAAAGGCCAGCAGCGGCACGCGCGCGCCGGTCGACGTAATCACCTCAACCTGCTTGAGCGATTCAATGTCTTCGGCAAACTTCGGTTCCAGGCCCAGCACCACGTGATACTGGTTCAGCGGGCCGTACATGACCGACACCTGGCGCTGGCTGAACGAGTTGTTCAGCACCGTCGATATCGTGGACATGCTCACGCCCAGCCGGGTCGCGGCCTCGCGGTCGATCACCAGGTCAATCTGGCGGCCCTTGTCCTCGACATCGGTATCCACGTCGGTGATTTCGGGAATCTTGGCCATGGCCTGCTGCACCTTGGGCATCCAGGTGCGCAGCAATTGCAGGTCACCGGACATCAACGTGTAGTCGTAAGACCCCTGGCTTTGACGCCCGCCGATGCGGATGTCTTGCTGCGACACCAGGAACATGCGCGCCCCAGGCATGTTCTGCAGCTTGCCGCGCAGGCGGTTGATGACATCGTCGGCCGACACCTTGCGCTCTTCCAGGGGCTTAAGCTGGATCTGCATGAAGCTGCTGTTGCTGCCGCCGCGCCCGCCCGCGTAGCCTGTCATGCTTTGCACCGCCGGGTCCGCCAGCACCACCTTGCGCAGCGCATCCAGCTTGGGCACCGTGGCCTGGAACGACGTGCCCTGGTCCACCCGGAAAAAGCCCAGCAGTTGGCCCGTGTCCTGTTGCGGGAAAAACCCCTTGGGCACCGCCATGTACAGGTACACGTTCAGGCCCACGGCCACGGCCAGCGTCAGCATCATCAGCCGGCCATGCGCCAAAGCCCAGCTCAAGCTGCGGCGGTAGCCGTTCAGCATGGCCTCGAAGCCGCGTTCGGACCAGCGCGCCAGGCGGCCGGGCGGCTTGGCGTCTTTCGGTTCGGGGCGCAACAGGCGCGCGCACATCATCGGCGTCAAGGTCAGCGACACCACCAGCGACACCATGATGGCGGCCGACAAGGTCACGGCGAATTCGCGGAACAGGCGGCCGACCACGCCGCCCATCAGCAAGATCGGAATGAACACCGCCACCAGCGACAGGCTCATGGACAGCACGGTGAAGCCGACCTCGCGCGAGCCGCGCAGCGCCGCGCGCATCGGCGACATGCCGTTTTCCACGTGCCGCATGATGTTTTCCAGCACCACGATGGCGTCGTCCACCACGAAACCCGTGGCCACGATCAACGCCATCAGCGAAATGGTGTTGAGCGTGAACCCGCACATATACATGATGCAGAAGGTGCCGATCAGGGACACCGGCACCGCCACGCTGGGAATGATGGCCGCGCGCCAGCGCCGCAGGAACAGCAGCACCACCAGCACCACCAGGCCCACGGCGATGATCAGCGTCAGCTCGGCCTCGTGCAGCGACGCGCGGATGCTGGGCGTGCGGTCTTGCGCCACCGTCATGTTTACGTCCGCCGGCATCAGCGCCTGCAGCACGGGCAGTTGCGCGCGCACGGCGTCAACGGCTTCGATGATGTTGGCGTCGGCCTGGCGCCGCACAATCATCAGGATGGCCTTGCGGTCGTTGTAGAAGCCGGTCTGGTAAAGGTCTTCGACGGAATCTTCCACCGTGGCCACGTCCGACACGCGCACCGGCGCGCCGTCCTTCCAGGCGACGATCAGCGGCCGGTACTGCTCGGCGCGGCTGAGCTGGTCGCTGACCATGATCTGCCAGTGGTAGCGGTCGTTTTCCAGCACGCCCTTGGGGCGGTTGGCGTTGGCGTTGGCCAGGGTGGTGCGCAACTGGTCCAGCGACACGCCCTGGTTGGCCAGCGCGCCGGGCAGCACGGTCACGCGCACGGCCGGCAGCGAACTGCCGCCCACCGTGACTTCGCCCACCCCGTCCACCTGCGCCAGCTTCTGCGCCACGATGGTGGAGGCAATGTCGTACAACTGGCCCTGGCTCAACGTGTCGGACGTGAGCGCCAAGGTCATGATGGGCGCGTCCGACGGGTTGGACTTGTGATACGTGGGGTTGCTGCGCAAGCTGGTTGGCAAGAGCGAGCGCGCCGCGTTGATGGCGGCCTGCACGTCGCGCGCGGCGCCGTTGATGTCGCGCGACAGATCGAATTGCAAGGTGATGCGGGTCGAGCCCTGCGAGCTGCGCGACGTCATCTCGGTCACGCCGGCAATACTGCCCAGCGAGCGTTCAAGCGGCGTGGCCACGCTGGACGCCATGGTCTCGGGGCTGGCCCCCGGCAGGCTGGCCGACACCGAAATCGTGGGGATGTCCACCTGCGGCAGGGGCGCCACCGGCAACAGGAAGAACGCCAGCAAGCCCGCCATCACCACCGCCAGGCTAAGCAGCGTGGTCGCTACCGGCCGCATGATGAAAGGCGCCGACAGAATCATGACGCATCCCCGGCCGCCGGCTCGCGCACACCGCGCCAGCGGCGCGACAGGCGGTCAAACATCAGGTAGATGACCGGCGTGGTGAAGAGCGTGAGCACCTGGCTAAGCAACAGGCCGCCCACCATGACCAGGCCCAGCGGCTGCCGCAGTTCCGCCCCCGTGCCGGTGGACAGCATCAGCGGCAAGGCGCCGAACAAGGCGGCCAGCGTCGTCATCAAGATGGGGCGAAAGCGCAGCAGCGCCGCTTCGTGGATGGCCGCGCGCGGGCTCAAGCCCCGCTTGCGCTCGGCGTCCAGCGCGAAGTCGATCATCATGATGGCGTTCTTTTTCACGATGCCGATCAAGAGGATGATGCCGATGATGCCGATCATGTCCAGCTCGGTGCCGCTGATCAGCAAGGCCAGCAACGCGCCCACGCCGGCTGACGGCAAGGTGGACAGGATGGTGATGGGGTGGATGTAGCTTTCGTACAGCACGCCCAGCACGATATACATGGTGATTACGGCGGCCAGGATCAGCCACAGCGTGCTGGTCAGGGAATTCTGGAACGCCAGCGCCGCGCCCTGGAAACGGGTTTCAACGCTGGCGGGCATGCCGATCTCGGCCTCGGCGGCGGTAATGGCTTCCACCGCGTTCGACAGCGACGCGCCCGGGGCCAGGTTGAACGACACCGTCACCATCGGGAACTGGTCCAGGCGGTTCACGGCCAGCACGGTCTTGCCTTCGGAAATATGCGCCACCGACGACAAGGGCACCTGCGTGCCGGCCGAGGTGGGCACATGGATCTGGCCCAGCGCGGCGGGGTTCATCTGAAACTGCGGCTGCACTTCCAGCACCACGCGGTACTGGTTGGACTGCGTGAAAATCGTGGAGATCAGGCGCTGGCCGAAGGCGTCGTAAAGCGCTTCGTCGATGACGGCGGCGGTGATGCCCAAGCGGGACGCCGCGTCGCGATCAATCTCGACCCAGGTTTGCAGGCCGTCGTCTTGCAGGTCATCGGTCACGTCTTTCAAGCCCGGCACCTGACGCAGCCGGTCCACCAGCTTGGGGGTCCATTCGCTCAACACCTTCAGGTCGGGGTTGGACAGCGTCATCTGGTATTGCGTGCGGCTGACGCGGTCTTCAATGGTCAGGTCCTGCACGGGCTGCATGTAGACGGTCAGCCCGTCCTGCTTGCTCAATGATTCCTGCAAGCGCGCCATCACCGTGCGCAGGTCGCCGTTGCGTTCGGCCTGCGGCTTCAGCGCAATCTGCATGCGCCCGGCGCTAAGCGTGGCGTTGCTGCCATCGACCCCGATGAACGACGACACGGCCTGCACGTCCGGATCTTCCAGCACCAGGCGTGCCGCGGCTTGCTGGCGTTCGGCCATGGCGGGAAACGAGATGGATTGCGGGCCTTGCGTAATGGCCTGGATCAGGCCGGTGTCCTGCTGCGGGAAAAAGCCCTTGGGCACCATCAGGTACAGCACGACCGTCAACGCGAACGTACCCAGCGCCACCAACAGGGTCAGCGTCTGATGCCGCAGCACCACTTGCAGCATGCGGTCGTAGCCGGCGATGACGCGGTCGATGAAGTCGCCGGTGGCGGTATGGAAGCGGCCGTGCTTCTGTTCCGATTCGGCGCGCAGCAGGCGCGCGCACATCATCGGCGTCAGGGTCAATGACACCACCAGCGATATCAGGATGGATACCGCCAGCGTGATCGCGAATTCTCGGAACAATCGACCCACGACTTCCGTCATGAACAGCAACGGGATCAGCACGGCGATCAGCGAGAAAGTCAGCGAGATCAGCGTGAAGCCGATCTGCGAGGCGCCCTTCAACGCGGCCTGCATGGGCGTTTCGCCTTCTTCAAGGTGGCGGGCGATGTTTTCGATCATGACGATGGCGTCGTCCACCACGAAGCCGGTGGCGATCGTCAGCGCCATCAAGGTCAGGTTGTTGATGGAGAACCCGGCCAGGTACATGACGCCGAACGTGCCCACCAGCGACAGCGGCACCACGACGCTGGGGATCAGCGTGGCGGTCAGGCTGCGCAGGAACACAAAGGTCACCATCACCACCAGCGCCACCGCCAGCAGCATTTCAAACTTCACGTCTTCAACGGAATCGCGGATAGTCTGCGTGCGGTCGGACACCACGGTCACGTCCAGCGTGGCGGGCAAGGCGGCGCGCAACTGCGGCAACAGCGTCTGGATGCGGTTGACCACGTCGATCACGTTGGCGCCCGGCTGGCGCTGGATGTTCAAGAGGATGGCGGGCTTGTCGCCGACCCAGGCGGCCTGGCGCGTGTCTTCGGCGCCCTCGACCGCGCGCGCCACGTCGGACAGGCGCAGCGGCGCGTTGTTCTTGTAGGCGATGATCAGGTCGTTGTAATCGGTGGGCGACTTCAACTGATCGTTGGCGTTGATGGTGGTGGACCGCAGCGGGCCGTCCAGGTTGCCCTTGGGCTGATTGACGTTGGCGCCCACGATGGCGGTGCGCAAGTCGGACAACGCCAGGCCATTGGCGGCCAGCGCCTGCGGGTTGACCTGCACGCGCACGGCCGGACGCTGCCCGCCCGCCACGCTGACGAGACCCACGCCCGGAATCTGCGACAGCTTTTGCGCGACCCGCGTGTCGACCAGGTCGCGCACCTGCGGCAAGGGCATGGTGGGCGACGTGATGGCCAGCGTCAGCACGGCGGCGTCGGCCGGGTTCACCTTGTTGTAGGTGGGTGGCACCGGCAGGTCGCTGGGCAGCAGGTTGGACGCCGCGTTGATGGCGGCCTGCACCTGCTGCTCGGCCACGTCCAGCGGCAGCGTCAGGTTGAACTGCATGGTGATGACCGACGCACCGCCCGAACTGGTGGACGACATCTGGTTCAGGCCCGGCATCTGCCCAAACTGCCGTTCCAGCGGGGACGTGACCAGGGACGTCATCACGTCCGGGCTGGCTCCCGGGTACAGCGTCACCACCTGGATCGTCGGGTAGTCCACCTCGGGCAGCGCCGACACGGGCAAGAGCCGGTAGGCGATGAAGCCGGCGATAAGGATGGCCACCATCGCCAGCGTGGTGGCCACGGGACGCAGAATGAACAGACGCGACGGACTCACGATGGGCTCGGCTTATTTCGACGGCGGCGTGGTGCCGGCCGGCGCACCCGCGCCCAGCGTCTTGTCGCGGGTGGCGGGAATGACTTCGGCGCCGCCCACGATTTCAACCTTGGCGCCGGCGCGCAGGCGGTCGGTGCCTTCGGTCACGACGCGGTCGCCCGGCTGCAGCCCTTCGTTGACGGCCACCATGCCGTTGTTGATGGCGCCCAACTTCACCGGGCGCACGACGATGGTGTCGTCTTGCTGCACCAGGAAGACAAAGGCGCCGGCCGAGCCTTGCTGCACGGCGGCGGTGGGGATGGCGGTGACGTCCTTGCGCGTCAGCACGTGCAGGCGCACGTTGACGAACTGATTCGGAAACAGCGCGTCGTCGGCGTTTTCAAACTTGGCTTTCAGCTTCAAGGTGCCGGTGGTGACGTCGATCTGGTTGTCCAGCGTTTCCAGCACGCCGGTGGCGATGCGGCGGGTGTCGGCGCGGTCATAGGCGTCAACGGGCAGGGTCCGACCGGCGGCTATTTCACCGCGCACTTCGGGTAGCTGGGTTTCGGGCAAGGTGAAGACGACGGAGATCGGCTGCGTCTGGGTAATGACGACGAGCCCGTTGGTGTCCGAACTGGACACCAGGTTGCCCCGGTCAACCTGGCGCAAGCCCAGCCGGCCGCTGATGGGCGCGGTGATGCGTGCATAGTCCAGTTGTAGTTTGGCGTTGTCGACATTGGCCTGGTCGCTTTTGACGGTGCCTTCGTATTGGCGCACCAGCGCGGCCTGCGTATCCACCTGCTGCTTGGCGATGGAGTCCTGCTTGAACAGGGCCTGGTAGCGTTGCAGGTCGCGCCGCGCGTTTTCAAGCTGTGCCAGGTTCTGCATCTGCGTGCCGCGCGCCTGATCCAGCGCCACCTGGAAGGCTCGCGGATCCACCTGCGCCAACAGGTCGCCCGCCTTGACGCGCTGGCCTTCCTGGAAAGCCACGTCCACCAGTTCACCGCTGACGCGGCTGCGCACGGTGACGGTGTTGTAGGCGGTGACGGTGCCAAGCGACTTCAGGTAGATGTCGATGTCCTGCTGGGTGGCGGTGGCAATGCGCACCGGCACGGGCATGTTGGCCATGGCGGCCATCGACGGACGCGCCCCGCCCGGCCCCCGCGCCCCGGCTTGCTTGGGAGAAGGCCGCAGCGCAAACCAGGCAACACCCGCCACCACCAGCAACAACACCGCCAGCCCGACAACGCGGCGGCGGCTCCAGCGGGAGGGTTGGGAAACAGGACGACTTTCGGACATGGAACGGTTCCGGCACTAATGCAGAAAGCCGTATTGTCTACTAG
>Ga0160461_1000968_pt1 | contig 13756 bp, 8 predicted proteins | sample HID1975I_E6MG_FD_108266 | JGI IMG/M metagenome (GOLD analysis project Ga0160461, IMG submission 108266) | Enriched soil microbial communities from UW Madison campus, WI, USA - HID1975I_E6 MG | ecosystem: Environmental > Terrestrial > Soil > Unclassified | place: USA: Madison, Wisconsin...
ACAGATTGCGTGTTTAGAAATTCTAATGCTTTTAATGAATCATTAAAAACGCCAACTTTCTCCAAAAAATTTACTTTCCCGATGTAATTTTCTAATATTCGAGTTGCAGGCGGTTCGTCGTCGACAATTATGCATTTAAAAGCCATAAATTATTTCTTTAGCGGTATTTTTAAGTAAGTTTTAAAGGTATTATTTTCTTCTGTTTTTTCAAGAATAAATTGGCCTTTATACGTGTATTCTAGCCTTTTTGTCAAGTTATCAAAACCAATTCCAGTTGAAGAATAATTTTCTCCTTCAATAAAATAATTGAAAGTTGAAATTTCTAGAAAATCGTCTTTTATTCGAATTGAAATAATGGCCTTTTCGTCTTCATTATTAAATTTTCCATGCTTGAAAACATTCTCAACAAAATGAACCAAAGCCGACGAAATGATTTTTTCGTTTGAATAATTCCCTTCAACAGAAAAATCCAAAAACAGCTGATCTTCAAATCTTTTCTTTTGCAAATGAATATAGTTTTGAATGAATTGAATCTCTTTTGAAAGTATAGCTTCGTCTTTGTCTGTTTCGGTAATTACATATCGAAGTAAATCAGAAAGTACTAAAACATCATCAGCCATTTTATCATCTTTTAAAATCAATTGACTGTAAAAAGAATTTAAAGTATTAAATAAAAAATGCGGGCTAACTTGCGCTTTTAGCATCTGAAATTCAGCCTTTTTATTCTCTAAAAGCAATTCCTGATTTTGCTTTTGTGAATATTGAGACTGCCAAAACAGGTAGCTCAAAGCACTAAAAATTACAGCAGGCAGACCGAAGAAAAAATTGTCTTTTATATAGTAAGTTATCTCTCTTGCTTCATCAAAATAATTATGAACTCCCGTAAACTGAAACATAATTACTTCCTGAAAAAAGTATCTGACACCCGCAAAAAGAAGTAAAGAAAAAGGAATGCTTAAAAAGTAAAAATGAATTCTCTTTTTATTGAGAAACCAATCGCAGACTGTATAGAAATTAAGAATATAAACTACAAAAACGGAAAGCATAAAAGTAGATATAATCCAGAAATATAGCTTGGTCTGCTGTAAAATTGCAATTCGGTTATTTATTCCGTAATCCCAAAGACAGTACGTTAAAAACAGTCCGAGGAAAAGAATAATATGGTAGTAAAAAGGTATTTTAAGTCTCATAGAAATCAGTTATAGCATCAAAAATACGATTATGACTTTAAAAGAAAATGATATTTATATGAGACATCACTTTTAATATGACAAACATCTAAAAACTTTATACGAACATTTTGAAACCAAGATTTTGATGATTGATCAAATGAAATGCAGCATTCATCAAAAATGAAAATAAGGCTTTAAATCTGCCGATATATTTGCAATGAATTTAAACACAAAATCACCATGCAAAAAATCATTTTATTACTAGCTTTTTTAACATTTAACTTATCTTCTGCTCAAGCAAAGAAAAAACAAATCTTATTGGTTGGAACTTTTCATTATGCGAATCCAGGTCTTGATGTTGCTCAACTCAATAATTTCAACATCATGTCTGAAAAGAGCCAAAAGGAACTCGAAATAATGAGTGAGAAAATCAAAAAATTTGGCCCTGATAAAATATTTGTAGAATGGGAATTTAGCAAACAAGCCGACTTAGATAAATTTTATAATAAAAACACCGACAGTCTTTTTAAAGCCAGTAAAAACGAAATAACACAGCTGGCACTTCGAACTGCTAAAAAGCTGAATCATAAAAAATTATATGGAATGAACCTTTATACTTCTTTTCCATACGACAGTTTAATGATGTCAATGGAGAAAGCAAACCAAAAAGACTTAATGGAGAGAAATAAAGCGACGACGCAAAGCTTCGAAAAAATTCATAATGAAAAAATAGCAAAAAGTTCATTACAAGAAATGATGTTGTATTACAATAAAAAACAAACTGAAAATGAAAATCTTCAATGGTATTTGGAAATAGCAAATAGAGCTGGAAATCCAGATGATTTTACAGGAGCGTCTTTAGTTTCAAATTGGTATAAAAGAAATTTATATATGTATTCTTTAATTCAGAAAATCACTGAAAGCACAGATAGCAAAATAATGGTTTTAGTCGGCGCAGGTCATGCTGCTATAATTAGAGAATATATAACACATGACCCTACATTTGAAATTGTGGAATTATCGACTGTTTTGAAATAACACTTGTGGCTTTTAACCGCAAAGCACACAAAGGTTACGCAAAGTTCGCAAAGTTATATTCAAATAGCTTTGCGATTTTTTGGTTTTTAAAACTTGGCTATAATAAAAAATCTTAACGGCATTTTTGGTTAAGAAAATCCGTTACAGTATTTTTTAAGCATTTAATTGTAGAGACGCACAGCAGTGCGTCTACGAAAGTTATGTCCCAATATTGGATTCACGCAATGTTAGACGCACTGCTGTGCGCCTCTACGATATACTTTGTCTAAAAAATATTCTCACAAAGGATCATTTTTTTTCAAACATGAAAAAAAAAAATCCCTCCGAATATCGAAGGGATTTTCTATATAAGAATTTCTTATTTGATTAAGAAAGTGCAGCTTTAACTTGGTCAGCAGCTTCTTGGAATTGAACTGCAGATAAAATTGGCATACCAGAGTTGTCAATTAATTCTTTTGCAATTTCAGCATTTGTTCCTTGCAAACGAACGATAATTGGCACATTGATAGCGTCTCCCATGTTTTTGTAAGCATCAACAACACCTTGAGCAACACGGTCACAACGAACGATTCCTCCGAAGATGTTGATTAAGATAGCTTTTACGTTTGGATCTTTCAAGATAATTCTGAAAGCTGTTTCAACACGTTTAGCATCAGCAGTTCCACCAACGTCAAGGAAGTTAGCAGGCTCAAAACCAGCGTATTTAATTAAATCCATAGTTGCCATTGCAAGACCAGCTCCGTTTACCATACATCCTACAGTACCGTCAAGGTCAACATAGTTTAGACCAACTTCTTTAGCTTCAACTTCAATTGGATTCTCCTCACGGATATCTCTCATTTCAGCATATTTAGGTTGTCTGTATAAAGCGTTATCGTCGATATTTACTTTAGCATCAACAGCTAAGATTTTGTTATCAGAAGTTTTTAAAACTGGGTTGATTTCAAACATAGAAGCATCAGAACCAATGTAAGCATTGTATAATGCATCGATGAATTTCACCATTTCTTTGAAAGCATTTCCAGAAAGACCTAAGTTGAAAGCAACTCTTCTAGCTTGGAAACCTTGTAATCCAACAGATGGATCAATTTCTTCAGTAAAGATTAAGTGTGGCGTGTGCTCAGCAACTTCTTCGATATCCATTCCACCTTCAGTAGAATACATAATCATGTTGCGCCCTGTACCTCTATTCAATAAAACAGAAACATAAAATTCAGAAGTTTCGCTTTCACCTGGATAGTAAACATCTTCTGCAACTAATATTTTGTTTACTTTTTTACCTTCAGGCGGAGTCTGAGGCGTGATCAATTGCATTCCGATGATTTGTTCTGCTAACTCTTCAACTTGTTGTAAGTTTTTTGCCAGCTTAACTCCACCACCTTTTCCACGACCACCTGCGTGAATTTGCGCTTTTATTACATGCCATCCTGTACCAGTTTCGGCAGTTAATTGTTTTGCAGCAGCTACAGCTTCAACCGCATTGTTAGCCACAATTCCGCGTTGTACGCGTACTCCGTAACTCGCTAAAATTTCTTTTCCTTGATATTCGTGTATGTTCATAATATAGAATTTGTCTGGTTCTGAATTTATTTCAGAATAAAAGTGCGACAAAAGTAACAAAATACAACTTAATAGTAAAATCTTTTTCAATTAAATAAATGTTACCCATAGGTATTAAACGTTGAAAATTTTTCAAAGCAAACAAATCGTTACCGAAACACTTTGTTAATGTTAACACAAAACCGCTAAAACGTTTGATATTTAACAAAAACTTCACTGGATTCAATACCTAAGAGACGATTTTTCTTAATATATTTTATTATGAATTATGATTTTGATAATTCGCAATCGTTTATATAATAATATTATCATTTAAGAACCCTTTTTCTAATATTACTATAAAAATGAAAGCGAATACATAATTTCAATACATTATGTTTAACGAAATCTTTATTTTTGTAGAAAAAATATCAAGAATGAGAGTTAAAGAACAAGGGCTTTATCTGCCTGAATTTGAACACGACAATTGTGGTGCAGGATTTATTTGTAATTTGAATGGTATTAAGTCAAATGATATCATTCACAAAGCATTAGACATCTTAATTAAATTGGAACATCGTGGTGCAGTTAGTTCTGATGGACGAACTGGTGACGGGGCCGGAATTTTATTCGACATCCCTCATGATTTTTTTAAGAAAGTTTGTGACTTTGAAATCCCAGAAGCGCGTGAGTATGCAGTAGGAATGGTTTTTTTACCAAAAAGCAAAAACCAGGTTTCTTTTTGTATTAATGCATTTGAAGCAACTATTAAAGATCAAAACTTAAAGATCTTAGGTTGGAGAGATGTTCCTGTTGACGTTGAAAATTTAGGGCAAATCGCCGCAGAAAAAGAACCAACAGTTAAACAAGTTTTCGTTTCTAAAAACGGACAAAACTTAACTGAACAAGAATTTAATGCAAAACTTTTTGCAGCTAGAAAAATTGCTGAACATGCCGTAAGAGGATCTAAAACTTCTGAAAGCCACATGTTTTATTTTACTAGTTTATCGACCACTACTATAATATATAAAGGTCTATTGATGCCGGAAGACATCAGCCGTTATTATATAGATTTGAAAGATCCAGACTTGGTGACACGTTTAGCGCTTGTACACCAGCGTTTCTCTACAAATACATTTCCATCTTGGGACTTAGCGCAGCCGTTTAGATACATGTGTCATAATGGTGAAATCAACACACTTCGTGGAAACGTAAGCCGTATGCGTGCTCGTGAAGAGCTTATGCAGAGTGCTGTTTTTGGCGATGATATTAAAAAATTATTCCCAATTATCTTAGAAGGAAAATCAGATTCTGCTTCTATGGATATGGTGGTTGAACTTTTATTAATGACAGGCCGTTCTCTTCCTGAGGCAATGATGATGGTTGTTCCTGAAGCTTGGGAAAAACACCAGACAATGTCTCCAGAGAAAAGAGCATTTTACGAGTTCAACGCTTGTATTATGGAACCTTGGGATGGTCCTGCCTCTATTCCGTTTACAGATGGAAACGTAATTGGAGCTTTACTAGACAGAAACGGATTGCGTCCTTCTCGTTATACATTAACGAAGAGCGGATTCGTAATTATGTCATCTGAAATTGGCGTATTAGACATCGATCCAGAAGATGTAATCCAGCACGGTCGTTTAGAGCCAGGAAAAATGTTCTTGGTTGACATGAACGAAGGTCGTATTATTGAAGACGAAGAAGTTAAAAAAGCAATTGTAACAAAACGTCCTTACCAAGAATGGTTAGATGCTAACTTATTGCCTTTAGCTAAAATTCCATACACAAATAATCCAACTCCTGTTGAAAAATTAGATTTCTTAACAAGACAACGTTTATTTGGTTATACAATTGAAGATTTAAAAACAATCATCAACCCAATGGGAGGCCAAGGAGCTGAAGCAATCAGTTCTATGGGTAACGATACGCCTTTGGCAGTATTGTCAGACCAGCCTCAATTGTTGTATAACTATTTCAAACAATTGTTTGCTCAGGTTACTAACCCGCCTTTGGATGGTATTCGTGAAGAAATTATTACAGATATCAGTTTAGCAGTTGGCGGCGATTTCAATATTTTTGAAATTGAATCTAAGCAGTGTAAAAAATTAAAAATCCAAAATCCAGTTATTTCTAATGAGGATTTAGATAAAATCAGAAACATTGATCACCCAGATTTCAAATCGGCTACAATTTCTACTTTATACAAAATAGAAAAAGGAGTTAACGGTTTAGAACGCGCGCTAGAAAAATGTGTTCAGGCAACTTACAAAGCTGTTTCTGAAGGATGTAATATCATTATTTTATCAGATAGAGGTGTAAGCGAAGAATTAGCTCCAATTCCTATGTTATTGGCTTGTTCATACATTCACCACTCTTTAAACATTTTACAGGTTCGTTCTAAATTCGGAATCATTATCGAATCTGCAGAGCCTCGTGAACCGCATCATTTTGCTTTATTGTTCGGATATGGTGCAAGTGCAATCAATCCATACATGGTAAACGAAATCATTTACGATCAAGTTGCTCAAGGATTTATTACAGGAGTAAAAGCTGATTATGCAATTGTAAACTACAATAAAGCAATTGCAAAAGGTATCGTAAAAATCATGAACAAAATTGGTATCTCTACTTTACATTCGTACAGAGCTGCCCAAATTTTCGAAATTTTAGGTTTAAACAAAACATTTACATCAAAATATTTCCCTTACACTCCATCTAGAATTGAAGGAATTGGTTTAATGGAAGTTGAAAAAGAAGTAAAGAAACGTTTCCAAAAAGCTTTCCCAAATTCAAAAATTGCAAACTTGCTTTCTCTTGAAATCGGAGGTATTTACAGATGGAGACGTGGTGGTGAAAAACACATGTTTAACCCAACTACTATTTCTAAATTACAACAAGCGGTTCGTTTAAACAGCCCAGAAAGTTATAAAGAATACTCTAATGCGGTTAACGAGCAAAGCTCAAACTTAATGACTATTAGAGGTTTATTTGAATTCAACAATTTAGATCCAATTTCTATTGACGAGGTAGAACCTTGGACAGAAATTGTAAAGAAATTCAAAACCGGAGCAATGTCTTACGGTTCTATAAGCCAGGAAGCGCATGAGAACTTGGCAATTGCAATGAACAGAATCGGTGGAAAAAGTAATTCTGGAGAAGGAGGAGAAGATCCGAAACGTTTCCAAAAAGAAATTAACGGAGATTCAAGAAACTCTGCAATTAAACAGGTTGCTTCAGGACGTTTTGGTGTTTCAATCAACTATTTAACGAACGCTAAAGAAATCCAGATTAAAATGGCTCAGGGAGCGAAACCTGGTGAAGGTGGACAGTTACCTGGAGAAAAAGTTGTGCCTTGGATTGCTGAAACTAGAAACTCTACTCCTTATGTAGGTTTGATTTCGCCTCCTCCTCATCACGATATTTACTCAATTGAGGATTTATCTCAATTGATTTACGACTTAAAAAATGCCAATCGTGAAGCGCGTGTAAACGTAAAATTAGTTTCTGAGGTTGGAGTTGGAACTATTGCTGCCGGTGTTGCCAAAGCAAAAGCAGACGTTATTTTAATTTCTGGTTATGACGGAGGAACTGGAGCTGCTCCATTAACATCTTTACAGCACACAGGTATTCCGTGGGAACTTGGTTTAGCTGAAGCACAGCAGACTTTGATCTTAAACGATTTAAGAAGCCGTGTAGTTTTAGAATGTGACGGACAGTTAAAAACAGGTCGTGACGTTGCTATCGCTGCATTATTAGGAGCAGAAGAATTTGGTTTTGCAACTGCACCTCTTGTTGCTTCTGGATGTATCATGATGAGAGCTTGTCACTTAAATACATGTCCGGTTGGTATTGCAACTCAGGATCCTGAATTGAGAAAAAATTTCAAAGGGACTCCAGAGCATGTAATCAACTTCATGTATTTTATTGCTGAAGAGCTGAGAGAAATCATGGCGCAGTTAGGTTTCAGAACTTTAAAAGAAATGGTAGGACAGTCACAAAAATTAAATGTGAACAAAGCCATCAAACATTATAAAGCAAATGGTTTAGACTTGTCTACAATTCTATACAAACCGGAAAAAGCTAAAACAGAGCCAAATCATAATACAACTACTCAGGATCACCAACTTGAAAACGTATTGGATTTTGACATCATAAAAGAAGCAATTCCGTCAATCTATAGAAAAGAGAAAACAAGAGTAACCTTTAAAATTAAAAATACAGACCGTTCTGTAGGTGCTATTTTGAGTAACGAAATCTCAAAAATATATGGCGCACAAGGTTTACCTGAAGACACTATTTTAGTTGATTTTGAAGGTTCTGCCGGACAAAGTTTTGGTGCTTTTGCAACAAACGGATTGTCGTTTAAAATTCACGGAAACTGTAATGATTACTTAGGAAAAGGTCTTTCTGGAGGAAAACTAATTGTAAAAGTACCTCCTACTGCAACCTTCAAACCTGAAGATAATATCATTATTGGAAACGTTGCCCTTTACGGAGCTATTACCGGAGAGGCTTATATTAATGGAATGGCCGGTGAGCGTTTCTGTGTAAGAAATTCTGGAGCAACAGCCGTTGTTGAAGGAATTGGAGATCACGGATGCGAGTACATGACCGGTGGTACAGTGGTAGTCTTAGGAAAAACAGGAAGAAACTTCGCAGCTGGTATGAGCGGTGGTGTAGCTTATGTTTACGATCCAAATAAGAAATTTGATTCGACAGTATGTAACATGGAAATGGTTGCATTCGATCCGATGGAAGAAGAGGACGTTACCAAACTAAGACGATTAATCAAAAATCATTCATTGTACACAAGCAGTCCATTAGCAAAAAGAATTTTAGCAGACTGGGAAAATGAACAAAAGCACTTCGTAAAAGTAATGCCAACTGATTACAAGAAAGCATTACAAAGAATTGCAGAAGAGAAAAAAATAGAAGAATTAATAGCTGGATAAAAATCAATTTCAAAAAATAAAATCCCAAATTCCAATGGCAATATCAAAGTCAATGAAAATGTCTTCCTGAGCGAAGTCGAAGGATTGGAATTTGGAATTTAAAGAAATTGGAATTTAATTTAAAATGTCATGGGTAAAATAGGCGGATTTAAAGAATATAATAGAGCCGACGAAAGTAATTTAGCAGTAGCAGAACGTGTTTCTAACTACAACGAATTTACTATTCCGTTAGCAAAAGATAAAATAAAAGAACAAGGTTCAAGATGTATGGATTGTGGTATTCCTTTTTGCCACAGTGGTTGTCCGTTAGGAAATTTAATTCCGGACTTCAACGATATGGTGCATCAGGAAGAATGGCAGAGTGCATTAGAGATCTTACAGTCTACTAATAACTTTCCAGAATTTACAGGACGCTTATGCCCTGCTCCATGCGAAAAAGCGTGTGTATTGGGAATCATAAAAGATCCTGTATCTATCGAAAACATCGAGAAAAACATTGTTGAAAGAGGTTTTGCAGAAGGATGGATTAAACCACAAACACCAAAAACAAGAACTGGAAAAACAGTTGCCGTTATTGGTTCTGGACCTGCAGGATTAGCAGCTGCACAGCAATTAAACAGAGCGGGTCACACCGTTACGGTTTTTGAAAGAGACAACGCTATTGGAGGTTTATTACGCTACGGAATCCCTAATTTCAAATTAGAAAAAGAAATTATCGACAGACGTGTAGTAATTCTTGAAGCAGAAGGAATCACTTTCAAAACAAACGTAAACGTTGGGGTTAACTTCAGCGTAGAAGAATTAAACGCATTCGATTCTATCGTTTTATGCGGAGGAGCAACAGAAAGAAGAAGCTTGCCAACTAAAGGAATCGAAAGCAAAGGCGTTGTTCAGGCAATGGATTTCTTAACACAGCAGACTAAAGTTTTATTTGGAGAATCAATTCCAGATCAAATTAAAGCTACTGGTAAAGATGTAATCGTAATTGGTGGTGGAGATACTGGTTCTGACTGTATTGGAACTTCAAACAGACACGGAGCTAAATCGGTTACTAACTTTGAGATTTTACCAAAACCTCCAGTTGGAAGAAGCGAGTCAACTCCTTGGCCTTTCTGGCCTTTACAGCTAAAAACATCTTCTTCTCACGAAGAAGGCTGCGACAGAAACTGGCTGATCAATACGAAAGAATTCATTTCTAACGATAAAGGCGAATTAACTGGATTAAAAACGGTTGAAGTACAATGGAAAATGACTCCAGGACAAAGACCTGAATTAATCGAAAAAGAAGGTTCTGAGAAAATCTGGCCTTGTGATTTAGCTTTATTAGCCTTAGGATTTACAGGTCCAGAAAAAACGTTAAGCGAGCAGTTAGGAATTGAAACTGATATGAGAAGCAATTACAAAGCGCATAACTATCAAACAAACGTTCCTCACATTTTCACTGCTGGTGATATGAGAAGAGGACAATCATTAATCGTCTGGGCTATTTCAGAAGGTCGCGAAGCAGCAAGAGAGGTAGATTTATTCCTTATGGGATCTACTAACCTGCCTACTAAAGGAAAAGGAGATTTACCGAGTTTATAAATTTAAGACTCTAAGTCGCTAAGATTCTGAGATACTAAGGTTTTATCTTAGCAATTTATTTAATCTTTATTCCGATAAACAACATAACTACTTACAAACCCTTGAACTCACTTCAAGGGTTTTGTTTTTTTTAGCCACAGATTGTACAGATTAAAAGGATTTTTTGTTTGCCGCGAATTACTAATTTTCACTAATTTATTCTTTTCAATTTAACTTAATTCTTAAAAAACAATCTGTGCTAATCAATAAAATCTGTGGCAAAAAATTCTCAGCAACATTTTAAGAATTAGTCAAATTCGTGAATTCGTTGCAAAAAAACTTAGTATCTTAGTATTTCATAACCTTAGCACCTTAAAAAAGGTTATAAAAATCCAAAACAATCAACTTTTTGTTTAAAAACAAACAATTTGTTATAATTTGTTATTTTTCTACAAATTATTTGTCAGTAGATAAAAGTGTAATAACTTTGCCCAAAATGATTTAAAAATGCAAGCAAAAGATTTACTGCAGTTAGCAGACCAATTTGGAAGTCCATTATATGTTTATGATGCCGAAAAAATCCAATCTCAGTACAATAGGTTAACTAAAGCTTTCTCTAAGGTAGAAAACTTAAGAGTTAATTACGCCATGAAGGCATTGTCAAACGTTGCGATTCTTCAGTTATTAAAGAACATGGGGTCTGGTTTAGATACTGTATCAATTCAAGAAGTTTTATTGGGACTTCATGCTGGCTATGATCCTGACAAAATTTTCTTTACACCAAACGGAGTTTCTCTTGAAGAAATTGAAGAAGTTGCCGCGATGGGTGTACAAATCAATATTGATAACTTATCTATTCTGGAGCAATTCGGAACAAAATATCCACAAATTCCAGTATGTATTCGTATCAATCCCCACGTAATGGCAGGTGGAAATGCAAATATTTCTGTTGGACATATCGATAGTAAATTCGGAATCTCTGTTCACCAAATTCCGCATATCTTACGAATTGTTGAGAACACAAAAATGAGTATTGTTGGAATTCACATGCACACAGGATCTGATATTTTAGATATCGAAGTATTCTTGTATGCTGCTGAAATTTTGTTCGATACAGCGAAAAACTTCAAAGATCTAGAATTCTTAGATTTCGGAAGCGGATTCAAAGTTCCGTACAAAAAGGATGATATCGAAACAGACATCGAAGAATTAGGTAAAAAATTATCTAAAAGATTCAATGCTTTCTGTGCAGAATATGGCAGAGATTTAACTTTGATTTTCGAACCAGGAAAATTCTTGGTGAGCGAAGCAGGTCATTTCCTAGTAAAAGTAAACGTAGTAAAACAAACAACGTCAACGGTTTTCGCTGGAGTTGATAGCGGTTTCAACCACTTAATTCGTCCAATGTTATACGGATCTTCACACCATATCGAAAACATCTCAAACCCAAAAGGAAAAGAGCGTTTTTACTCTGTTGTAGGATACATTTGCGAAACGGATACTTTTGCTAACAACCGCAGAATTTCAGAAATTACAGAAGGCGATATTTTAGCGTTCAGAAACGCTGGAGCATACTGTTTCTCAATGTCTTCGAACTATAATTCAAGATACAAACCAGCTGAAGTTCTTTGGATGAACGGACAAGGAATCTTGATTCGCCAAGCCGAAACTTTCGAAGATTTACTTAAAAATCAAATACCGTTGCCTGAAGAAATTGCTGCAACAGTTTAAAATAAAAAAAAAGAGAATATCCACGAAGTCCCGTTTCTTAATTGAAGCGGGATTTTTTATTGTAGATTTTAGTCCCGAAGCCTCGGGATAGATTTTAGATTATCTGCTGCGCTTTGTCATGCTGAGCGAAGTCGAAGCCCACGCGAATTAACCGCCATGTTTGTCATTTCGACGAAGGAGAAATCTCCGCAAGTAATTCCACAAAGTAGACCCAATCTTTATCGGGTCACGAGTGCGATTTCTCCTTCGTCGAAATGACAAGATTGTCGATAATTAATGCTTAAAATAGAAACTCAATAGCTTTTATTATCACCCAAAAACAACAATGTTTGTTGATTATAAAAAGTAAAAATATGTTCTTTGTATAAAATTTGAGATAAATTAATTATGTAGAAAAAACTTTTTATCCTTATCTCTATTTTGACAATAATCATTTCCAATTATAAAAACTTATGGGAATATTTGACTTCTTAAAAACGAAAAAAGTAAATGACGAAACATTCAATTCATCACAATTCCAAAACGAAATTATGGCTTTTGCATTATGGAAATTTAATGAAACCAATGATTATTATAAAGTCGAAAAAGAACTTTGGGGAATTAACGATTTTGATTTAAATGAAAAACAAATAGAAATTATAATTGGAAAGTTAAAGAAAATGAATGCTCTTGAAACAGAAAAAACAATTCAAGTTGGTCAAACATGGAGATATAAAACTCGAGCAAATGAACAAAATTCAACTGCCAAAATTTTTAAAATAGACAATATAAATAATCAAGAAATTCTACATATTTCGATAAACAATTTGGAAATTAAAAATTCAGATAATAAAACGAACACAAATTATATTGGTCATATACCTATTACTAAAAATGCTTTTTTAAATAGTATTTTAACTCTGGAAAATCACGATAATGTTTTACCAAAAATAGAAGAAGGTTACTATAATTGGAAACAAGTATATGATGAAGGCAAGGCAGGAGTTTTTGAGATTGAAATTAAAGAAATAATAAATTTTATAGAACAGACACTCGATCAATAAAATTTCTAGTGATTATATCCTCGATGGTAAAGACAAACTGGGCAAATCAACAACATAAAAACTTTACTGCGCGACGCTCTCGCTAGGAAAAGATAATCCTAATTAAATACTATGAAAATCATAATCCGAATATTATTTTTTATTGGACTTTTTCTTTTAATTGTCAGCTATTTTATTACTCCATACATTATCAACGATGGAGAATATATAGTGGTTGACGAAGATGGAATAGGATTCTTAAAAATGTTATATATCATCACTAGTATTATTTTTGGATATCTATCTTTTACATTTCTTAGAGTTTTTAAAAATAAAAGTTATCTGATTTTTTCTTTTATTTTTCTTGTTATCAGTTTAATATTTTTAGGCAAAATGTTTTTATATTTTGATAGTTTTTTAGAATAAATATACAAACGAGAGGCTCGCAATGGGATTGAAAATTTTTATATTCAACGATTAATTCCTGTCCGAAAAACCGTATTTTTGTTTCACTAAACAAAAATAGTATTTCATCAAAACGATATTTTCCCCTATTACTATTTTTCAAAAAAATTAAATACCTTTGAAATATGAGCGCAACAACAAAACCAAGACATATTGGCAGAAACATAAGCCGAATCAGAGAACTTCGAGGTATGAAGCAGGAAGCACTTGCGCAGGCAATTGGCACAAATCAACAGGCGATTTCTGGTATTGAAGGAAGCGAAACTATCGA
>Ga0160461_1000971_pt1 | contig 13736 bp, 13 predicted proteins | sample HID1975I_E6MG_FD_108266 | JGI IMG/M metagenome (GOLD analysis project Ga0160461, IMG submission 108266) | Enriched soil microbial communities from UW Madison campus, WI, USA - HID1975I_E6 MG | ecosystem: Environmental > Terrestrial > Soil > Unclassified | place: USA: Madison, Wisconsin...
CGACGCTGAACGGCGCGGCGCTGACGGTGAGCGGGCGGACCGAGTTCGTCGGCGCGCGCGTGCCGGCGGACAGCCTGCCGCGCACCGATGCCGATCTGGTGCCGGTGCCGCGCCCCAACAGCATCGCGCTGCGCATGGCGATGGTGGCGCGCGGCGATGCCGATCTGCTCGCCACGCTGCGCTGGGGCCATGAATGGGACATCGCCGCCGCCGCGCTGATCGCGCGCGAGGCCGGCGCGACCGTGACCGACGCGCTGGGCGCGCCGCTGCGCTTCAATTCGACCAAGGCGGAGTTCTTCGGCGTCCTCGCGACCACCCCGGCGATCCACCAGGCGGCGGTCGACCGCCTGCGCGACCGGGCGGAGATCGCCCGCCGGCGATAGGGCGAAAATGCGCGCGAAGTTGCCAACGGAAGGGGTGTTTGAGAAAGTCACCCTGAGTTTCGTTATGGTGTTGATTCGATAGCCAATATCGATGTTGACACGATGTGATCCTGCTCCGGTCGCGTTGACACTCGAAATCGGCGGTCGAACGGGCGCGTTTCGGTCGCGATCGGCTGGCGGGGGCGGGAGCATGGTGATCCTCCGGGCAAGCGAGAGGATGGACCATCTACGCCCCGAATCGCGTGTAGGACAGAGGGAAGACGGCCGGCGCGCCCGATGGGTGGAAGCCGTGCCCTCAAGACCCGTTGCCTACACCCCCGTTCGGGGCTAAGCGCGGGGCATGGCCCTGTTGAAATCTATCTTCACCTGGTGGGATGGCGCGACGATCGGTACGCGCATGTTCAGCAATCGCAACGGCGAGCGGGTCGGTCACGACCATCTCGGCAACGTCTATTTCCAGACGAAGCCGGGGCGGAAGGGCATGGCGCGCCGCTGGGTGATCTACAGCGGATCGAACGATGCCAGCCGGGTGCCGCCCGAATGGCATGGCTGGCTGCACAACACGATCGAGGGTGCCCCCGAGAATGCGCTGCCCCCGGCGCGCATCTGGGAGAAGGAGGCGACCCCCAACCTGACCGGCACCGCGATGGCCTATCGTCCGTCCGGCGCGCTGGAGCAGGGTGGCCGCCGCGCAGCGGCGACCGGCGACTATCAGCCGTGGACGCCCGAGCAGGCATGAAGGAAGGCCTGCGCGAGAATTACGTCGAGGCGTTGATCGGCGTTGCCGTCGTAGCCCTGGCAGTCTGGTTCACGTGGTTCGCCTGGACCACCACGGGCGGCGGCGGCCGCGCGAATGCGATCCACGTCACCGCGATCTTTCCCAATGCCAGCGGCGTCAACGTCGGCGCGGACGTCCGCGTCGCGGGGCTCAAGATCGGCACGGTATCGGACCAGCGACTCGACCCGGCGAGCTATCAGGCCGAAGTGATCCTGGCGATCGACCCGTCGGTGAAGGTGCCGGCGGACAGCAGCGCGGCGATCACCTCCGAAGGGCTGCTCGGCAGCACCTATATCGCGTTGCTGCCCGGTGGTGACACCAATCCGCTCAAGGACGGCGACACCATCCTCGACACCCAGGGCGCGATGGACCTGATGGGGATGATCGGCCAGTTCGTGAACCGTTCCGGCGGCACCCCTCCGGCCGAGGGAGCTTCGACGCCAGATTCGATGGGCGGGGAGCCCTCCGCCACCCCGACGCCGTGAAGCGCGAGTCTCCACGCTGGCTGTCGACACGCCGGCCGTTGGTCGCGATCGGCACGGCGGCCGTGCTCGGCGTCGCCGCCTGGCAGGGCGCTGAGGCGTTGCAGGACAATACCGAAATCGAGGCCGTCCAGCAGGAAGGCGCTCCGGAGACCGAGGCCGAGATCGATGCCGGGGCCGCCGAACCGGTGGAAGTGCCGGTCGCCCCGCCCGAGCCGGGCGTGGTCGAGGAGGTCAAGGCCCCGGTAGAGCGCGATCGCCAGACGGGAGCCAGCACGCCGATGGCCGACCGCGAGGCGGTGATCGGCCTGCTCAACAAGCGCAACGGCACCTCGCGCGATCTCACGCTGAAACCCGGCCAGTCGGTGCGCGTGGGCAACGCCATCGTCCGCCTGCGCGCCTGCGAGACCAGTGCGCCCTGGGAGGACGAGAAGCTGACGGGGGCATTCCTGCAGCTGGACGTGCGGGGCACCGACGAGCGCTGGACGCGCGCCTTTTCGGGTTGGGTCTACAAGGAAACGCCGTCGCTGAACGTGGTCGAGAGCCCGCTCTACGACGTCTGGCCCAAGAGCTGCGCGATGCGCCATCCGGATACGGGGCCGAATACCGTGGCGGCGAGTTCGTCCGGCTCCGCATCGTCGGGCGAATCGCGGCGCGCGGCACCGAACAGCCGGTCCAGCGCGCCGAATGCGCCGGCCTCCGACACGGCAGCGCCCGCCGCCGCGCCGTCGACCGCGCCCAGCGCAGCGTCCAGCAACGCGACATAGGCCGCGCGGCTGATCTCGACCGCACCCAGCGAGGCGAGGTGATCGGTGATGAACTGGCAATCGAGCAGGCGGAACCCGCCGACCCGCAACCGCGCGACGAGATGTGCGATCGCGACCTTCGAGGCGTTCGACCGGCGGCTGAACATGCTCTCGCCAAAGAACGCTGCGCCGAGCCGGACGCCGTAGAGCCCGCCGACCAGTTCGTCGCCTTCCCAGCATTCGATGCTGTGTGCATGGCCGCGCTGGTGCAGCTCGCGATAGGCGCGCTCGATCAGTGGATTGATCCAGGTGTCGGGGCGATCCGGCGTCGCCTCCGCGCAATGGGCGATGACGCTGGCGAAATCGCGATCGGCGGTGACCGTGAATCGATCGGCGCGGACGACCTTGGCCAGCGAGCGGGACAGGTGAAAGCGATCGAGCGGCAGCACGCCGCGCTTTTTGGGTTCGACCCAATAGACGTCATGCGTGTCGCGGCTGTCAGCCATGGGGAACACGCCCACGGCATAGGCGCGCAGCAGCAGATCCGGATCGAGCATCGGCAGCTTCACGGGGGTAGGGTAACGGACGGCGGGGAAGACGGGAAGCGGGTTGCGGTGAAGGGGTGGCGGGTGCACGGTCAGAGGCGTTGTTATTATGCTGAGGTATGCGCCGGGCTGGCTATAATGAGGCCGGTCTCGCATTTAATCTATTGCGGCTCCGGTTATCCCAAAACATTGTCATGCTGATGAAAATCAGCATCCATTCGCGCCATGATCGCAAATGTAGCTCCGACTGGATCCTGACTTTCGTCAGGATGACGGAATGATAATATACTCTGAAATACCTGTGACGTCATGCCAGCGAAGGCTGGCATCTTTCGGTTGACGGCGTGCCGGTCTAAGAGACCGCTGTCTGCGTGGAGGTGACGAATTAGATTTATCTGCTCTTCGTCGTTGCGAGCGTAGCGAAGCAATCCAGCCGTCCCGCAGGCGGAAACGTCGCTCTGGATTGCTTCGTACCCCGGCTTTCGCCGGGCTCCTCGCAATGACGAAGCTTTTGAAATCTCCTTCTGCGATTGTCTTGGGGCGCGCCCTCCTCGGACGCCTCAACCCGCCTTCATCGTCGCGAGCTTGCGTTCGATGCCCTGCCACAGGCTGGCGAAGGCTTCGCCTGCGGGTGAGCGGGGGGCGAATTCGCCGACGGCCTGGCGGCGGTCGGTCATCGTCTCGACGGCGCTGGCCATGGGGATGACCGGCCATTCGGGTTCGGCGGCCAGCGCGAGGAGGTGGAGGCCGCGTCGCCGGTCGACCATGGTGTAGACCGGCAGGATCGGCGCGTGGCGGCCATGTTCGCGCGCGAGATGGGCGACCACCTCGTCAAAGGCGCGGCGGGCGAGCGGGGAGGGGATCACGGGCACGAGGATCAGGGTGGCCGCGCGCATCGCCTGGTCGGCGGTCTCGGTCAGCCCCGGTGCGCAATCGAGGATGATCCGGTCGAAGCCATGGCCCAGCGTTTCGAGCAGCTTGGCGAGCCGCTTCTTCTTGCCGAGGCCGTGGAAGAAATGATCGAGCGTGCGCAGCGACGTATCGGCCGGCAACAGCGACAGATTGGGCGTCGCGGTGGGCTGGATCAACCGGCCGGGCGGCAGAGTCTTGGCGAAGACCGCCTGCGCCTCGTCGGCGCTCTTGTCCTGCGCGCGGATCAGGTAGCTGGCGGCCGCCTGCGCATCGAGATCCCACAACAAAGTCCGTCGCGCCGACAGCACGGCCGACGACCAGGCGAGGTTTACCGCGAGCGTCGTTTTCCCGACCCCGCCTTTCAGGCTGTACACAGCGATCGTGGCGACCATGGCGACGACCCTAGCGCCGTGCCGGTTACAGGCACAAGCGCGAGGGTGGGGGTAATGAGCGTTCCGGGGTAGCGCGTCAGTTAAGGAATCATCCAAATATCGATCGTCATGCCAGCGCAGGCTGGCATCTCTCGGATGATGGCACCTCCATAACCACGCGACCCCAGCCTTCGCTGGGGTGACGGGCTATGTGCAGCGCTCGACGCTCTCGGCGACCATAAGGGGGGCGATCAAACCGTCGCGCGGGTGTCGATCGGGCCGCTGGCCAGCCAGCGGCGATGCTCTTCCTTGCGGCCGCCTTCGAGCAGCTTGGCCTGGTGGATCCAGCTTTCGCGCTGGATGCGGCCGGGGGCGTAGCCCATTCGGGCCTCCAGCGCGGCCGCCTGATCGGGAGACAGCCCGTTGATGTCGCGATAGCCGTGGATACCGGCCTCGTTGAGGCGGGTCTCCTCGGTGCGGCCGATGCCGCGGATCAGCGAGAGATCGTCGCGCCGGCCGCTGGCGGCGGCGGCGATCGCGCCGCCCGTGCCCGCGCCGATCGCCGGCTGGTTGCGCTCCAGTTCGGCGATGCGCAGGTTCGCGGCCTCGACGCGCGCATCGTGATCGCGGCGCAGGGCCGCATGATCGGCGCGTTCCTTGTCATAGAGACGGCGATATTTTCCGCCGCCGGATCGCGATGCCAGCCCGAGCACGAAACCCAGCACCAGCACCAGCGCCACGATCGCCCATTGATTGGTCGAAAACTCGATCATCGCCGCACCTCTCCGATCCCCGCCCTGTCCTATCCCGCCCTGCCAGAACCACCCCGGGCTGGGGATGGTTCCGGCTGCGTAAGCGAATTGGGCGGAGGCGGGCTCAGTTCTTGAGCAGGTTGTCCGAGATCGAGCAGGCGGCGGGGCCGAGGATGACGATGAACAGCACCGGCAGGATGAACAGGATCAGCGGTACCGTCATGATCGCGGGCAGGCGCGCGGCCTTTTCCTCGGCGCGCATCATTCGCTCGTTGCGGAATTCGGCCGAGAGCACGCGGAGCGCGGACGCGAGCGGGGTGCCGTATTTCTCGGTCTGGATCATCGTGGTGACGACGCCGCGCACGGCATCCAGATCGATGCGGGTGGCCAGATTCTCGAACGCCGAGCGACGATCGGTGAGGAAGCCGAGTTCGATCGCGGTCAGCGAGAATTCGTCGCCCAGTTCGGGATAGGCGCGGCCCAGTTCCTTGGAAACGCGGTGGAAGGCGGCGTCGACGGTCAGGCCCGCCTCGGCGCAGATCACCAGCAGATCGAGCGCATCGGGCAGGCCCTTGCGGATCTTTTCGCTGCGCTTGGTGATCTTGTTCTGCACGATCAGGTCGGGCAGCTTGTAGCTCAGGATCAGCGCGCCGGCGAACAGGCCGAACTTCTTGAGCGGGGTCCAGTCCGGGAACCATTCCAGCACGTAGATGCCGACGGCGGCACCGCCACCGATCACGATGGGCAGGACCAGGCGGCCGAAGATCACGGCGACGGCGGCGTCCTTGGAGCGGATGCCGGCCTGCATCAGCTTGATCTGCGCGGCCTTGAGCTGTTCGTCCTGCAGCACCTTGAGCGAGCCCAGGAAGGCCCGCATCCGATCGGTCACCTCGTTGGTCGTGGTGAGCTTGCGGCGGCGCTTGCTGGTCGACGCGGTGATGCCGGCCTTGAGCTGCTCGCGCCGCTCGTTGAGCGCCTTGACGCGCTTGGCCATCGGATCGCGCACGGTGGTCGCGACGTAGATCGCCATGATCATCGCGAAGACGGCGATCGCCGCCAGCCCGGTGGCGACGGCCATCACGTCGATGCCCAGCAAGGTCGGTCCTGCGGTCTCGCCCATAGCTTTCAGTCCGTTCCCGTTCGCGTCATCAGATTTCGAAGTTGACCATCTTGGCCATGATGAAGACGCCGAGGCTCATCCAGAACAGGCCGCCCATGCCGGCGATGATCAGGCGTTCGTCGACGAAGAAGTTCATCATGTACTTCGGGTTGACCATGTAGACGAGGCCGAAGACGATGAAGGGCAGCGATCCGACGATATAGGCCGAGGCCTTGGATTCGGACGACATCGCCTTGATCTTGAGCTTCATCTGCGCGCGCTTGCGCAGCACATCGGCCAGGTTGGACAGCGTTTCGGCCAGGTTGCCGCCGGTTTCGCGCTGGATCTGCAGGGTGATCACGAAGAACTGGAATTCCGGCGTGCCCAGGCGGTCGGCGACCTCCTGCAGCGCGGCGTCCATGGTGCGGCCGATCTTCATCTTGTCCGACACGGAGCGGAATTCCACGCCGACCGGGCCGGGCATCTCGGTGCCGACGACGCCCAGCGTCTCCGAGATCGGAAGGCCCGAACGCAGGCCGCGGACGAGCAGCTCGATCGCTTCGGGGAACTTGACGGTGAACTGGTTCACGCGGCGCTTGGTCAGGAAGCCGATCACGAAATGCGGAATGCCGATGCCCGCCGCCAGCGCGAGCAGGATGGTCAGCAGGATCGGCGCGCCCTTGGCCAGGCAGAGGATCAGCACGACCGCGAAGATCGCGCCGGATGCCATCACGTACTGGCTGAGCGTCCAGCTCTTGCCCGTCATCGCGATGCGCTTGCGCAGCAGGGCGGGGTTCGGGATGAACTGGGTGGCGAAGCCGTCGAGCTTGGTCTGGCGGGCGGCGATGATGCGGCGCATCTTCGCCTCGACGATGTTCTCGCCGCCGAAGGTGTGGCGTTCCTTGATCGCATCGAGCCGGCGCGTGCGCGCCTTTGCCGCCGACGGGCCGGAGAAGGCCGCCGCGACGAGGACGATCATGACCAGCAGCGCCCCGAAGAACAGCAGCATCGGCATCATTTGCATCGAACCGGTCTCCGATCGGTAACGCCGGGGTCGCCTGCGACGACCCCGGATGACGGCTTCAGGCCGTGGTCTTCACCTTGGACTTCGGCTTGGAGGGCAGCAGCCCCTTGAGATCGCCGAGCTTGCCGAGCAGGGACTTGCCCTTGCCCGATCCTTCCACCGCCTCGGCCGCGTCCATCAGGGCGTCGACGAGGGCGAGCAGCGGCTGCATCGCCTTGCTGCCCTTGCCGGCTTCGGCGAGCGGCTTGCCGAGCTTCGCCGCCTGGGTGGCGAGCTTGGCATCATAGCCGATCATGAAATCGATCTTGCGCTCGATCGAATTCTCGAAGTCCTTGCGGCTGATCTCGGGCTGGCCGACGACCGGCACCTTGTTGGCGAGGACCAGCACCTTGGTCTGCGGAGCCTGGGTCTTCAGCCAGCTCAGGACGCGGATCGTGTCGCGGGCGGCGGCCAGCGACATCTCGGTCACGACCACCGTCGTTGCCACGTCGTGCAGCATGTGCGGATGCTGGATCATCATCTGCCGGGGCAGATCGATGACGCTGCATTCGAAGGCGTGGCGCATTTCCTCGTGCAGCTGGAAGAAGGCCGAACCGTCGCACACCACGGGGGTGTGGATGGGGGCCTCGGCCGACAGGACCGCCAGCTTGTCGTTCACGCGGACCATCGCGCGTTCGATGAACAGCCCGTCGATGCGGCTGGGATTGTCGATCGCGTCGATCAGGCCCCGGCCGGGTTCGAGATCGAGCGCGAGCGCGCAGCTGCCGAAATGCAGGTCGAGATCGAGCATGGCGGTCGACCGGCCGACCTTGTCGCCGAACAGCCAGGCCACCGACGTCGCGATGCTCGACGCGCCGACGCCGCCGCGCACGCCGATGAAGGCGGTCGCGACATGCGGCTTGTCGCTGGCAGGGCCATCGGCGATGCGCGGGCCGGCAAGGGCGACCTGCGCATTGGTGAGGGCATCACGCAGTTGATCGACGTGGAACGGCTTCAGGAGATAATCCTGGATGCCGGAGTTCACGAGGTCGCGGTACAGGCGCACGTCGTTGACCTGGCCCGAAGCGATCACGACGGTGCCGGGTTCGCAGACTTCGGCCAGCGCGTTGATGTCGTTGAGCGGATCGCTCGATTCCGACAGGTCGACGAACAGCACGTTGGGGCTGGCCGAGACCGACAGGGTCTGGACCGCGTTGCGCAGCCCGCCCTTGTTGATCTTGTCGCCGCTCCAGCCGATCTCCACCGCGACCGAGCGGAGAAGTTCGGCGGTCGGCTCGTCGCAGACGAAGGCGGCGAAGGGATCGCGCGGCGCACCGCCGCGTCCGGGATTGAAGGGAGCGTTCATTAGTTGGCACCTCCCGTGGTTTCCTGCTTGAGCGCCTTGGTCCCGGTCGGGCGGGCGTCGCGATAGCTCTTGAGCGCCTTGGCGACGGTGCGCGCGTCGGAATTGACCGTATCCTGCCCGCGAACCAGATCCTCAGGGTTGGCGACCATCGCCGCGAGGTTCCGGTTGCTCGCGCAGCCGAAGTTGGGGCTGGTCGAGGCGGTGAAGTTCGGCTGCGACCAGCCGGACCAGTCCGGGCAGTTCGGCACCTGCGCGGTCGACCGGCTGACCACGACGCGGGCGCGGCCCGCTTCGGGCGCGTTCGCGGTCACCGGGGCCGCGTTGTCGAGCAGCAGTCCATAACGCGCGGCAACCGACGCGACGCCGTTGCGGCCCGATCCATAGGAACCACGATCGTCGACCGAGACGCGGTCGCCATAGCGAAGCTGGATCGAATCGAACCAGTCGGCCAGCCGCTCGCTTTCGCCGCCGGCAAGGCCAGCGCCGCCATCGGTGGCGACGTCGAACACGTAATCGGTGCGCTGGACGACCGGCTGGTGAACCGATTCCAGCCCCCGGTTGATGGGCCCGCAGGCGGCGAGGCCGAGGCCCGCCGCGAGAATGGCCGTGGTAGCAATGCGACGCATGGCGTGCTTTCCCTTCTGGGCCGACATCAGTTGAACGAGAAGCCGGGGGTTGCAGCGGCGCCCCCCGAAGTCGCGGGGCCGCTGGAAACCGTCGGCGGCGCGGCGACCGGCTTCGGGCTCTGCATGTTCTTGCCAAGCCCGCCGCCATAGGTCTGGCCGAGCAGCACGCGCTCGCCATCGGTCGGCGCCTTGTAGCCATCGGTCGGCAGCGCGATCTGGTTGGCCGAAACCGGCTTCACCAGATACGGCGTGACGACGATCACCAGCTCGGTCTCCTCGCGACGGAAGCGGGTCGAGCGGAACAGCGCGCCGAGGATCGGCAGGTCACCCAGGAAGGGGGCCTTGTTGACGGCGTTGTTGTTGCTGTTCTGGAGCAGGCCGCCGATCACGAAGCTTTGGCCGGAGCCGAGTTCGACCGTGGTTTCCGCACGCCGGGTCTGGAAGGCCGGGATCGAGAAGCCGTTGAGCTCCACCGCGCCCGCATCCGTCAGCTGCGACACTTCGGGGCGGACCCGCATCGATATGCGGCCATCGGCCAGCACGATCGGCGTGAAGGCCAGGCTGACGCCGTACTGCTTGTATTCGACCGAGACGGTGCCCAGCGCCTGGCTGATCGGGATCGGAACCTCGCCGCCCGCCAGGAAGCTGGCGGTTTCGCCCGAAAGCGCGGTCAGGTTCGGTTCGGCGAGGGTGGTGACGAGCCCGTCGTCCTCGGCCAGATCGAGCGAGCCGAGGATGTCGAGCCCGAGGAGAGCCCCCGAACCGAACAGGGTGGTGCCGAGGCTGCCGCCGCCGGTCGCGGTGACGGTGCCGTCCTCGCCGACGGTGAATGCGCCTTCGCGACCGCGTGCGACGCCGAAGCGGAAGCCGCCGGTGGAGTCGCTGGTCAGCAGGTTGACGCCGATGTCCTTGGCGAAGCTGCGGTTAACCTCGGCGATCTTGACGCGCAGGTTGACCTGCATCGGCGTCGCGGTCTTGAGGCGGCTGACGACCTGGGCGCTCTTGCCGACGAAGGCCTGGACCAGCGTCGACGCCTGCTCGACGTCGTCGGGCGTGGCGACGGTGCCGGTCAGGAGGACGAGGCCGTTCATCGGCGTCGCTTCGATCGCCGAGTCGGGCATCGCCTTCTTGAGCATCGCGCCAACCGAGTCGAAGTTGGTGCCGACGCGCACGGTGGCCGAATAGACGACCGCGCCCGCCTTGTTGGTGGCGTAGACGGTGGTTTCGCCCGGCCCCTTGCCGAAGATGTAGAGCTGCGTGCTCGACCGGACCTGGACGTCGGCGACGCTGCTGTCGGCGACGAAGAGATCGGTCATCGGCGCGGACGGGCGGACCATCTGGCCACGGCCGACCGCGATCGTCAGATCGTTGGCGGGCGCGGCGAAGGCGGGAGCTGCCTGGGCCGGGGCGCCGGTGCCGGCCGCGATGCCGAGCGCGAGGCCGGCGGCGATCAGCGAACCGAGCGGGCCGTGTGCGATGCGACGTGCCAGCTGGGGCGCGCCTCGGCGCGCGATGCGGTTATTGAAGGTCATGTTCACTTACCCCCCACGGGTACTTCGGTGACGGCGTTGCCGCGCGCGACGCGGATGACGGGACCGGCCGGACGCGCGGCACCCGGATAGGCGGGTGCTGCGGCCGCGAGCTCGGGAGCCGGCGCGGTCTTCTGCGGGACCGAGTTGCGCTGGAAGCGCGACACGTCGGCACCGGTGACGAAGGTGGTGTTGGTGTCGATCGGCTGCGACGCGATGGCGAGCAGCATCTGCTTTTCCGCCTTGGGATCGTCGGTCTCCGGCACGGTGACCTCGCCCGAGGCGATGGCGCGCTCCAGCTCGGCGGTGTTGTCCGCGATCGAGCGCAGCGCCAGCGAGAGATTGCCGATGGTCTGCGCCACCGCGATCTTCTCCGCGATGCGCGGGGTCGCCTCGATCGTCACGGTCGAGAAGGGATCGACCTTGGTCTTGCCTTCCTCGTCGGTCGAGGTGGTGCGCTGATCGGTGGCGAGCACGCGCAGGTTGCGGATGATGGTTTCCGAAGCCTTCAGCACGGGGCCGTCACCGCCGCCCTGGACGTCCTGCGTCAGGACCAGGTCGATGCGATCGCCCGGGAAGACGAAGCCGGCGACGCCCGACGATCCGGAGACCGAGACGGTCACGGCGCGCATGCCCGGGCCGAGGGCGGCGGCGAGGAAGCCGCGATCGCCCGGCTTGACCAGCGCGCCCTGCGTCAGGGGCTGGCCGGCGGTGATCTGGTAGCGGACGACGGTGCCGACCAGCGATGCCGGATCGGTTTCGCCCTGCAGGTAATAGGCCTGCTCGATCAGCTCCTTCGGCCAGGGCTGGTAACGCAGCGATTCGGCCTCGATGATCGTGCCGACCGGCAGCGACTTGGTCGCGACCAGCACCTGCGGCCCGGCGGGGACGACGGCGGCCTGCGCTTCGGGAGCGGCGCTCCGCCCACCGTTGAACAGGTTCTTCGCCATGATGGCGCTGAAGGCGGCTACGACGAGCGCCCCGGCCAGAAGAGCGATTTTCTTAACATCCATGACGCGAACCGCCCCCTTGAGCGCTGCTTGAACCGATTGGCTGTTCTTCAGCCAAATTGGTTGAGATATCGTTGACCGATCATCCACAGCCCGGCGAAGGCGATGGCGACGCCATAGGGCACCTCGGGCCGGCCCTCCCGCCGCGCCACGCGATGGCCGACCACCGCACAGAGCGTGACGACCACGCCGGCGAGCGCCATCACCGTCAGCAACTCCACTATCTCGCGTACGCCGAACCACAGGCCGAGCGCGGTGATGAGCTTGACGTCGCCGCCGCCCATCGCCCCGATGGCGAAGACCGCGCCGAACAGCAGCAGCAGCACGGCCGCGATCAGGAGTTGCACGCCGACGCCCGGCCACAGGCCGAGCCCGGTCGCCCACCACCACAAGGGTGCGGCGACCGCGATGGCGATGTTGAGCCGGTTCGCGATCGTGCGCGTGGCGATGTCCGTCCACGCCGCACGGGCGAGAGCGGCCGCCAGCAGCAGCGACAGGATGATTTGCGGTATCGTGATTTCTGCCGTGCCCATGGGCGCGACGACTAGACGACGTGCCTTGCGAAACCGTAACCACGCGGCATGGCGGATATCGGGGCGGAATCGGAATGGGGCGCGATCGACCGGCGCGTGCTGCCGGCGCGCGCGATCCTGGGTGAGTGGATCGCGGCGGATGGCTGGCGGCATCGCCGGATCGACTGGCCCGCAGCGCCGGGCGTGCCGCCGCGCGGAAGCCTGCTGCTCCAGGCCGGGCGCGGCGATTTCGTCGAGAAGTATATCGAGACGATGGACCATTTCAGCCGCGCCGGATGGGCGGTGACCGGGTTCGACTGGCGGGGGCAGGGGGGATCGCATGATCCCGCGCGGATCGGCGATGCCTGCCAGCTGCCCGATCTCGCGCCGCTGGTGAACGATCTCGGCGCGTTCGCGGGCGAATGGCGCGCCGCGACTCCGGGACCGCATGTCGCGATCGGCCATTCGATGGGCGGCCATGTGCTGCTGCGCGCGCTGGCGGCGAAGGCGATCGAGCTGGACGCGGCGGTGCTGGTCGCGCCGATGCTGGGGCTGAACAGCGCGCCGGTGCCGATCTGGCTGGCGACGGCGGCGGCGCGCGGGCTCTGCCTGCTCGGGCTGGCGGATCGCCCCGCCTGGTCGACCCCGACCGAGAAGCCGGTGCGGGGCGGGAGGGCGAAGGAGGGGCACGCGCGGCAGACCAACCTGTCGACCTCGGCCGAGCGCTATGCCGACGAATTGTGGTGGCGCGAATCGAACCCGGCCTATGGGCTGGGCGCGCCGAGCTGGGGCTGGCTGGTCGCGGCGCAGGCGGCGAGCGACCGGCTGCTGCGCGATCCGGCGCTGGGGGCGATCGACACGCCGGTGCTGATCCTGGCGGCGGAGGCGGACCGGCTGGTGACGATCGCGCCCATCCGCCGGGTCGCAGCGCGCATCCCCGGTGCCGCGTTGCATGTGTTCGGCCCCGAAGCCGCGCACGAGATATTGCGCGACGGCGATGCGGTGCGGATCGACGCGATCGGCCGGATCGATCGCTTCTTCGACGATCGGGCGCCGGCGCGGTGATTCGCACCGACGTGGCGATCATCGGCGCGGGCATGGCCGGCGCGAGCCTGGCGGCATCGGTCGCGCCCGAGCGGCGGGTGGTGATGATCGAGGCGGAGGCGCAGCCGGGCTATCACGCGACGGGACGGTCGGCCGCCTTCTGGAGCGAGAGCTATGGCGGGCCGGGCGTCCAGCCGCTGACCAGCGCCTCGGGTCCGTTCCTGAGCAGGCCGCCTGCGGAGTTCGCGGAACGTGGCTTCCTGGGGCCGAGGGGGCATCTGCATATCGCCGATGTCGGGGGGCGGAGCGCGCTGGGCGCGCTGGCGCGCGACTTCGCGGGTTCGGGCGTGGAGATGCGGGCGCTGGACCGGCCGGCGATCGAGGCGCTGGTGCCCGGCATCCTGCCCGGCTGGGACAGCGGGGTGATCGAGCCGAGTTGCCAGGACATCGACGTGGCCGGGCTGCACGCCGCCTATCTGCGCGCGGCGCGGCTGGCGGGGGCGGAGCTGCACTGCGGCCGGCGGGTGGCCGCGATCGAGCCGGTCGCCGGCGGCTGGCGGAGCGAGGCGGGCGGGGGC
>Ga0160461_1000972_pt1 | contig 13733 bp, 9 predicted proteins | sample HID1975I_E6MG_FD_108266 | JGI IMG/M metagenome (GOLD analysis project Ga0160461, IMG submission 108266) | Enriched soil microbial communities from UW Madison campus, WI, USA - HID1975I_E6 MG | ecosystem: Environmental > Terrestrial > Soil > Unclassified | place: USA: Madison, Wisconsin...
GGAGGAGAGCCCCCTTTGTTAAGGGGGCGCGGCAAAGCCGCGGGGATAGGCAAGGCAGAAGTGGGGCCCGAAGTTTGCGCAGCAAACTTTGGGGGCGTAGCCCGCCGCGCGGGCTATGCCACGGATGTCGCCACATGAGCTCAAGTCCATGGATGGACGCTTTTGGCGTCCCCCGATAAGGGGTATCGCCCCCGGGCGCCACGCGCAGAACCAAGAGAGCCGCTTCCAAGAAGACGCGCAAAGAACCAAATGGAGAAACAGCCCCCCGATACGGGGGGCGCGGCGACAGCCGCGGGGGATAGATCAACCTCCCCCTATCCCACCTCAAGCCAGTAGCACTACACTCACCCGGCACACACGGGGAACCACATGGCGCGCATCCTGATCGTCGACGACTCGCCTTCGCAGCTGCTCGGCATCCAACGGATCGTCGAAAAGCTCGGCCACGAAACCATTACCGCCACCGACGGCGCCGCTGGCGTCGAAGCGGCCAAGGCCGCCCTCCCCGACCTCGTCCTCATGGACGTGGTCATGCCCAACCTCAACGGCTTCCAGGCCACGCGCACGCTCAAGCGCGAACCCACCACGCAGAACATCCCGGTCATCCTGGTCACCACCAAGGACCAGGACACCGACCGCATGTGGGGCATGCGCCAGGGCGCCCGTGCCTACATCACCAAGCCGTTCTCCGAGGACGAACTGTCCGAGGTCATCGAACGCATCTTCAGCCGCGCGGACGATTCAACGCTGAGCTGAGCCACGCCCATCCCCCTCGATCGAGGGGGATAGACACCCGCGCAGCGGGCCTGGCCGCGATCAGAGGCTTTCGCCGAACGCCTTGGCCAGGTTGCGATAGGCCTTCTTCTGCGCCTCATCGGCCGGCGCCGGCGCCAGGATTTCCAGCTCGACGATCTGGTCGCCCGGCGGCGTGCCCGGCAAACCCCGGCCGCGCAGGCGCAATTTGCGCCCCGCGTCGGATTCGGCCGGAATCTTCAACTCCACCTCGCCGCCCAGCGTCGGCACGCTGATCGTGGTCCCCAGCGCGGCCTGCCACGGGGTGACCTGCAAGGTGTAGAGGATGTTGCGCCCATCCACCTCGAACTGCGGATGGGCGGCATATTCGATTTCCAGCAGCAGGTTGCCGCCGTTGCTGCCCTGCCCGCCCAGGCGGATCACCTGGCCCGGGCCGATGCCCTTGGGCACGCGCACGTCGAGCTGCTTGCCGTTGATGGTGATGCGCACGCTGTCGCCGCTGTACACCGCTTCCAGCGGCACGGCCAGCTTGGCGCGCGTGTCGCCGCGCGGCTGCGGGCCGGCGCCGCGCGGGCGGCCGCCGCGCTGGCCGGCGAACAGGCTTTCGAAAAAGTCGGAGAAGCCGCCACCGGCGCCGCCGTTGCCGAACACCTCCTCGAAATCGAAGCCCTGCGCGCCGTTGAAATTCGGCGGCGCATGGAACTCCTCGCCAGGCCGGTAGCCTTGTGCGCGCAGCTGGTCGTAGGCGGCCCGCTTCTGCGGATCACGCAGGGCCTCGTAGGCCTCGTTCACCGCCTTGAACTTGTCTTCGGCGCCGGCTTCCTTGCTGACGTCCGGGTGGTACTTGCGCGCAAGCCGACGGTAGGCCGTCTTGATCTCCGCCTCGCCCGCGCTGGGCTCTACGCCCAGGGTTGCGTAGTAATCCTTGAATTCCATCCATCACCTCGAAGTAGCAGCGGCGCGCCGTCTTGCGACCACGGGCCGTTGGCGGCGGCTGGATCGCCGCCGCCCATTCTACAAGTTGACCGTGAGGAACCGGGCAGCACCGCAGGAAGCGGCGCGCCGGGGCGGGCCCCTTCTTTCAAGACGTTGACGCGGCCTTTCCGCCAGAATTCCTAGTCTTCCATTCATCCACAGGAGCTGCCCGATGACCATCCAGGTGGGAGACCACATCCCCGAAGTCGTACTCAAGCGCTTGCGCGACGGTTTGGAGAGCGTGGACACCGGCGCGCTGTTCGAGGGTCGCCACGTGTTGCTGTTCGCCATCCCCGGTGCGTTCACCCCGACCTGCTCGGAGAAGCACCTGCCCGGCTACATCGAGCACTTCGACGAATTTCGCCACCGCGGCATCGAGGTGTACTGCATGGCGGTCAATGATCCGTTCGTGATGCGCGCCTGGGCCCGCAGCCAATCCGCGCCCGACGGGCTGCAGTTCCTCTCCGACGGCAACGCCGAGCTGACCCGTGCGCTGGGCCTGGAGATGGATGCCAGCAGCTCCGGCATGGGCCTGCGCTCGCGGCGTTTCGCCCTGTATGCCGAAGATGGCGTGGTCAAGGCGCTGTTCGTCGAGCAGCCGGGCGAGTTCAAGGTTTCCGCTGCTGACTACGTACTGACACACCTGCCGCAATAGTTCCCCAACCCGATCGTCCCGAAAGGAAAGGCAAGCCATGCCCAAGCCAGCCCAACCCGCAAAGCCCGCCGCAAACTCCACTGCAGAGCCGGCCAGCGCGCCTGCATCGAAATCACTGCCTGCCGGCTTCACCGATACCGCCACGCTGCGGGCCACGGCGCGCAAGCACGTGGAAGACGGCGCGGTGACGCGCACCTACCACGCCGATCGCGAGACGGTGATCAAGCTGCTCAATGCCGCACTGGCCACCGAATACGTCTGCGTGCTGCGCTACTACCGCCATTACTTCATGGCCAAGGGCATGCTCGCCGATTCGATCAAGGCCGAGTTCCTTGAACACGCCAAGCAAGAGCAGGAACACGCCGGCATGATCGCCGAGCGCATCGTGCAGCTGGGCGGCGAGCCGGACCTCAACCCGGATACCCTCACCGCGCGCTCGCACGCCGAGTACAAGGAAGGCACCGACCTGCGTGACATGGTGCGCGAAAACCTGATCGCCGAGCGCGTCGCCATCGACAGCTACCGCGAGATGATCAACTTCGTCGGCGACAAGGACACCACGACCAAGCGCATCCTCGAACACATCCTCGCGCAGGAAGAAGAACACGCCGACGAATTCGCCGACCTGCTCGACGGCTGGATCGGCAGCTGAGACGCACGCTCGTCCCTCGCGCACCGCGAGGGACGATAGTGCCAGGCAAGGCCTCGCCTTACGGCAGCACGTGAAACCGCAGTCGCGTCCACGCGCCGTCCTCGGCCAAGGCAGTGAGGCTGTGTTCGCCGCTCTGCGCGAAGTCATGCGCGAACATCCCGGCGCCCTGGCTGCGCCCTATCGCGCGACCATCCAGCAGCCAGTCCACGGCCGCCTCGGTACCCAGCGCACGCAGTTGCAGGCGCACGCGCCGCTCGCCCCCCGGCGCCGGCGCCAGCACGGCGCCCTCCACCAATCCTTCGATGCGCAGTTCGCCACCCGGCTCCACGCCATCGGCTACGCAATCGGCTGCCAGTGCAGGTGGCCGCGCCATCCGCCGCTCGGCCGCGCTCAGCCAGGGCGAGGCCAGGCTTGGCCAGCGCGCAATCTCACGCGCGACGGCCTCATGCGGCCGCGTGCACTGCGTGGACAAGCGCAGGCCGGTGCGTGCGTCCACATTGAAGCGTTCGCGGCCGGCGCGCCACAGCCGCGCATCGCGTTCGGCAAACGTGGGCGGCACCACGCCGTCCAGCACATAGGCCTCGCGGCGGCGCGCGCACAAGGTGGCGGGCAGGCGATCAGCCGCCTCGCCCGTGGGCCAGCAGATATCGCGCTGGCTGACATTGGCCGGCATCGGCGCCGGTGCGGCGTCGGCGCGCTGGCGCGGCAACGCATCGACGACTTCGAACATCAACGGCAATGCAGTGATCGCGCCGTACTGCCCCGGCAGCGGCGTACCGTCAGGTCGCCCCACCCACACGCCGACGGTGTAGCGCCGGGTACTGCCCAGCGCCCAGGCGTCGCGATAGCCATAACTGGTCCCGGTCTTCCAGGCCACGCGCGGCCGGCGACCGGTGTCGAACATGTCCGCGCCATAGCCGGGACGCGGATTGCGCTCCAATATCTCGCGCACGATCCACGCCGCGCCGGGCGACACCACGCGCCGCTCGATCATCGGCTCGCCGACGCGATAGCGCACATGCCCGGCGATGCCGCCACGATTGAACGAAGCAAACGCGCCGACCAGATCCTCCAGCCGCGCACCGGTGCCACCGAGGATCAGCGCCAGGTTCGGCGCGCTGCCACGCGGAAAGCGCAGGCCGATGCCGGCGTTGTCCAGGCGCGCGGCAAAGCGCGCCGGGCCGACCCGGTCGAGCAGATCCACGGCGGGCACGTTGAGCGAGAGCCGCAACGCACTGGCCGCGCCGATCGGCCCATTGAACGCAGCATCGAAGTTGCCCGGCCGATAGTCGCCAAAGCGCTGCGGCGCATCGACCAGCAGGCTTTCGGAATGGATCAGCCCATCATCCAGCGCCATGGCATAGAGGAAGGGCTTGAGCGTGGAGCCGGGCGAGCGCCACGCGCGCACCATGTCCACGTAGCCCTGGCGGCGCACGTCACTGAAGGCCACCGAGCCGATATAGGCGCGCGCTTCCAGGCTCTGGTTGTCCACCACCAGCAGCGCGGCCGAGGTGCGCTCGGGCAGTTGCGAGAAATAGCTGGCCACGCGCTCTTCCAGCGTGCGTTGCAGCTGCGCATCGAGCGTGCTGGTGATGCGCGCCTGCCCGGGTGCGGCGTTGCGCAGGCGTTCGGCCAGCAAGGCGGCGTGCAATGGCGGTTGCAGGGTGCGGGCGACCACCGGCTCGATCCGCGCGTCGGCTACTTCTTCCGACGTCCACACGCCCAACGTGGCCATGCGTGCGAGCACCTTGTCGCGCGCACGGCGTGCGCGTTCCGGCTGCCGATCCGGGCGCAGGGCGCTGGGTGATTGCGGCAGCACCGCCAGCAAGGCCGCCTCGGCGTGTGACAGGCGCGAGGCCGGCTTCCCCAGATAAGCCCAGCTCGCCGCTTCCACGCCTTCGATGGTGCCGCCGTAGGGTGCACGCTCCAGGTACAGCTGGAGGATCTGCGGCTTGTCCAGGCGTGATTCCAGCTGCAAGGCGCGCAACATCTGCTTGAGCTTGCCCCAGGGCGTTCGCGTGTGCGGGTCGAGGATGCGCGCGACCTGCATGGTCAGCGTCGATCCCCCCGAGACCACCCGCCCGTGGCGCAGCCACTGCCCGCCGGCGCGCAGCAGCGCCCAGGGATTGATGCCCGGATGACGATAGAAGGCGCGGTCTTCGTAGTTCAACAGCGCTTGCAGGTACAGCGGCGACACACTCGCCGCGCTGGCCGGGTAACGCCACACGCCATCGCGATCGGCAAAGGCGCGCAACGGCGTGCCATCGGCCGCCGTCACCAGGGTCGAGATGTCGCGCGCCGGGGGAAGCGGCGGCGGGAACAGACGGTCGAGCAGCAGCAGCGTCGCCAGCACAGCCACGGTGCCCCACCGCAGCCAGGTCCAGGCCAAGCGACGGCGAGCAAAGGAACGGGATTCAGGCACGACAGGCATGTGGCAGTGGCGGGCGCCGGATCACGACGCCCGCCGGCTTCCTCAAGGTTGCTCGACGGTCATGGTCTCCGGCGTGCTGCGGCCGATGCCACGCAGCTGCGGACGGTACATGTCCTCGACCATCGGCGGCGGCACCAGGTAGGTGCCCGGGGTCACCGCGCGCACCAGGTAGAACACGTGCGCGGTGTCGCCCGCGGACAGCTTCAGCGCCGCCACATAGCGATCGTCGCGGAACTCTTCGTGGCGCACTTCGGCTGCATCGCCGCGGTCGCTGATCTGGATGCCATCGACCACGACGTCGGCCCACTGCTTGGCATCGCCCAGGTTGAAGTTCTCCACCTCCAGGCCAGCGGGCAGCAGATCGGTGAGCAATGCGTCGGGCATCTCGTCATTGGCCGTGATCGCCAGGCGCACGATCAACGCCTCGCCTTCCTTCAGCGGCGCGGGCTTCCATGGCTTGCCATCGGTGCCATACCAGCTGCGTTCGACATTGATCTGGCTGGCGTCCGCGGCCGGCGGCTTGCGCGGGATGCCGGCCACTTCCAGGCTGGCATACATCGGCGGCTCGCCCTGCGGCTGGAAGCGCACGCCGTGTGCCAATGCCTGGCTGTCGAAGCCGCGACCGAACACCCGCGCCGGATCAATCGTCTCGCTGGCGCTGCCCACTTCCAGCGTGCCGGAAACGCGCCGCTGCGTGTTCGCCGCCAACGCCTTGCCCAACCGTGCCAGTGCCACCTGCTCCTGCGTGCTCAGCCACATCAGGCCGCCGCCGCTGGCGCGGCGTGCATCCAGCGCCTGGCCCAGCGGGACCACCCGGGCGTCGAACTCGGGTGCGGACAAACCCCGCTCGTGCAGCAGCGCCATCATCAAGGCGTCATCGCGAATCGCCGAACCGTAGTCGCCAAAGTAGCGCGGGCGGCCCTGTTCGTCCTTGGCGAAGCCTTCGAGGATGGCTGCCTGGCCGCGCTTCTGGTCGCCCTGCAGCGATAGCGCCACGCCCAGGTGCACCAGCGACAAACCCGTCACCGCCTTCTTGCGCTCGTTGTCATACAGCGCGCGCAACGTGCCCAGCGGTGCGCGGTTGACCCGCGCCAGCACGTAGCCCGACCACGCCTGGTTGGCGAAGCGCAGGCTTTCGCGCTGGTCGTAGCCGTAGAAGGCATTGCCGCCGCTGAGCAGGTCTTCGCTCAACCGGGTCAGCGCCTTCTGCAGCACCGTATCCGGCACGGCGAAGCCAGCTTCCTTGGCGTCGAGCAGGAACTCGGTGATGTAAGGCGTCAACCACGGATTGACGTAATCGTCGTCGCCCCACATCGAGAAATGGCCGCTGGACACCTGCATCGAGGCCAGGCGTCCCAGCGCGCCCTCCATGCGCTCGCGTCGCTGTGCCGGGGTCAGCCCGCCCGCCCCGAGCATGGCCGCGGTCGCATCGTCGAGCATCAGCGCGGCGTAGCCCTTGCTGGTGGTCTGCTCGGCGCACCCATACGGATAGTCCAGAGCGCCCTTCAGCGCGGCGGCAAAGGGAATGGGCGGCAAGGCACTGACCACCATGCGGGCGTTGACCGACTCGGCCATCAACCCCTCGGCATCCGCGCTACCCAGGGTGACCGGGCCCAGCGGATCGAGCACCTGCGTGCGCGTGCGCAGCACCGCCGGCCACGCCGCGCGCACCGGCAGGTCGTAGCGACGATCCACCTGGTAGCCGTTGCCTTCCACGCGCACGCGCACCTTGGCCACCGCATGGCCTTCGCGCGCGGTGAGGGGGAAGCTCAGGGTCTGCTTGGCTTCCGGCTGCAGCGAGATGCGCCGCCGGCCCTCGCCGATGTTCAGCGGGCCCTCGCCGTCCACGCGCACGTCGAAGTCACCGGCCTTGCCGCTGAAGTTCTGCACGTCCAGGGTGATCGTGCTGCGATCCGTGGGCGCCATCACCCGCGGCATCGATGCCTCGGCCAGCACCGGCGCGCGCACCAGGGTTTCGGTATCGCGATTGCCGTAGCGATCATCGGCGTAGACCAACGCCGATACGCGCAGCGTGCCGTTGAAATCCGGCACCGGCAGCTGCAGGCGCGCGTTGCCCTTGGCATCGAGCTTCACCGAGCCAGAGAACAGATCCACGGTCTGCACGCGCGCGGTGGGGCGGCGCGCCTGCGGCAACGCGGCCAGGGCCATGTCGCCGCCGAAGCGCAGGCGGCCAGTGCTGCCCTCGAAGCTCTCGATCACGCGGCCATAGACGTCATAGGCATCCACGCCGAAGCGGCGCTGCGCGAAGAAATGCGCATTGGCATCCGGCACCGGGAAACGGGTGATGTTGAGGATACCCACGTCGACCGCCGAGACGGTGACATGCGCCTGGCGGCCGGCCAGTTCCGGCACGCTCACCGTCACCGGAAGCGGTTGCTCCGGGCGCATCTGCTTCGGCGCCACCAGCCCGACCGCGACGCGACGCGTCTTGCGGTCCATCGGCACATGGGCCACGCCCACGGCCCGCGCCGGCGTGATCTTGTTCGCCGCGCTGCCGCCGCGGAATACCAGCGCGGTGACATACACATCGTGCCGCTCCCATTCCGCCGTGACCGGGATCTCGAAGGTGCTGCCGGCCTTGACCTGGATGTCCTGCACGTACAGCGGCTTGTCGCTTTCCACGATCAGCACGCCGCGCCCGGCGTGCGGCGGGGTCAGCGTCACCTTGAGCGTATCGCCGGCGCGATAGGCGGTCTTGTCCAGGGCCAGCTTCACCTTGTCCGGGCGTGCATCCAACCCGCGGTTGTCGTCGTCCCAGCTCCAGCCGGCGCGGAACGGATAGCGCATGGTCAGGCCGGTGGCCGGATCGAACACGTCGATGCGGTACTCGCCCCACTCCACCGGGAAATCGAACTTGCCGGTGCTGTTGCCGACGTCAACCTTGATCGTCTGCTTGTTCTCGAAGCGGCGGGTGAAGTCGTAGTCCCAGTTCTCGTCACGGAATTGCCAGTGGTAGTCGCGCAGTTCACGCACCAGGGTGACGTTGAGCCCCTTGGCCGGACGCAGCTTGCCGTCGGCACCGACGCGCGTCAGCTCGAAGCGCGCCGTGCCATTGGCGTCTGCGCCTTCCTTGTCGTCGAACAGCGGCCGCACCGCGACCAATGCCTCGTTCGGCCACATCACCCGCTTCAGGGTGCGGCTGACGGTGCGGCCGCCGCTTTCATACACGCTGCCGGAAAGCACCGCGGCGATCGGCGTGGTCGGCTTGGCTTCGGCCGGCAATGCCACGTCTTCGGCCAGATGGCCCTTCGCATCGAATTCGCTGTCGATGATGTCGGCCGCTTCGCGCGGCAGCGTCACCGTGGGATCGCCGAAGAACCAGCCCGGCATGTCGTCCAGCGGATGCTGCTCCACAGACACCGCCAGCTTGGCGGTGAAGCGGTTGCCCGCGGCCGGCGCGCCATACAGATACGCCGCATCGGCCAGCAGCTTGAGCGGCTGGCCGGGGCGCAGCACCGGCTCGGCGCTGTCCAGGGTCAGCTTCATCCGTTCGGGCAGGAATTCCTCCACGCGCAGGGTGATGCCCTGCACCGCCTCGGCGCTGCCGGGATCGGTGCGGAACTCGACCTGCCAGCGCCCGGTCGGCGCATCGTCAGGAATACGCTGGGTGAATTCCACATAGCCCTGCTCGCCCGGCTGCAGCCGCGCCTCGCGGAAGGTCTTGCCGTCGGGCTGCTTCAGGCGCAGGAACAACGGTTGCGCGCCCTTGCCACCCGCCTTCACCGGATGGCCGTCGTTGTCGCGCAACAGCGCCGATACGCGCACGGTTTCGCCCGGGCGATACAGATCGCGCCCGGACCAGGCGAACACATCGAACCAGGCATTCTCGCGCCCGGCCACGGCGAATTCGCTCAGGTCCAGCGCCGGTTGATTGAAGGGCAGCAGCGACAGGTCGCCACCGCTGCGCGCCACCAGCACCTGGCTGGCGTCGAGCTTGTAGTTCAGCAGCGCATTGCCGTTCTCGTCGGTGCTGCCCTTGAGGACGGTTTCGCCCTTGGCATCGAGCACGCGCAGTTCCACCTTGCCCAACGGCGCGCCGCTGGCCAGCGACGCGGTATGCACGAACAACTGCGTCGGATATGCGCGCGCATGCAGGCCGATGTCGCTGACGGTGAAAAACGAGGTGTCGTAGCTTTCAGCGAAGTTGCCGGGGCGGCGCATCACGGCGAAGTACAGCCCTGGCGCCTGCAACTCCTTGATGTCCTGGATCGGCAGGTAGGTCAGCGCACGCTGGTTCTTCTTGCCGGTGAGCACGAAGCGGTTGAGGTACACCGGCTCGGCCAGTTTCGACATCGGCGTGTTGTCGCCGTAGCTGCGGTCCAGCTCCCATCCGCTGCGGCGGCCGCCGCGCTGGAACTGGGAGAAGAACGTCGGCAACGAGGCTTCGTTGACGCGCATGAACTCCACGTCCACTTCCGGCACATTGACCGACACCACCGGCAAGCCACGGCTCTCGCGCGCCGGCAGCACGCTGCCCTGCGAGGCGAAACCGGCCGCCGGCTTGAGATCGGCGGCGAACACGGCCTGGGTCAACGGCTTGCCCAGGCGCTTGCCATCTGCCGCGAGCAACTCGCCGGAGATGGTCAGCGTGTAGTCCTTGCCGGCCTCGATATACGGATAGCGCAGGGTCTTGCCATCGTCGGACAGCGACCAGCTGCTGTCGTCCTTGCCCTTGGCGTCGTGGAACTGGATGAGTTGGTCGAAGTCCTGCGTGCCGACCAGCGGCTGGGTGAACTCCAGCGCCAAAGCGAGGCCGTCGCCGGTGTCATCGGGATAGGCGCGCAACAGGCCGAAGCCTTCGACCGGCGCTGCCTTGCCCTGGATGGCTTCACCACTAGCCGTGGGCAACTGGCCACTGTCGTTGCGCTTGCAGCCCACGCCCGCCAGCACCAGGCCGGCAAGCAGGATGGACAGCCCCATGGCCGCGCCGAAGCGGCGGCCCCTTCCCTTCCCCGAACCGACACACATTGCCTTCGCTCCATGAAATGCCGCCGCCAGTATAGGCGGCGGCATGTGGCGCGAGGATGCGGCTTGCGCCTCTTTTTACCGGTCCACGCGTGCCTGGAGGTGGCTGGGGTAGCGCTCGCCGGCCACGGCGATGTCGCCCACCGCCGCCTGGATCCTCGCCAGGTCGGCGGCGTCCAGCACGACGCTCGCCGCGCCGAGGTTCTCCTCGAGCCGGTGCAGCTTGGTGGTGCCGGGGATGGGCACGATCCAGGGCTTTTGTGCCAGCAACCAGGCCAGCGCGATCTGCGCCCGGGTCACGCCGCGGGCATCGGCCAGCGCCCCCAGCACGGCGACCAGGCCGGCATTGGCATCGCGGTTTTCGGCCGAGAAACGCGGCACCACGTTGCGGAAGTCATTCGCATCGAAGCGCGTGCCGGCATCGATCGCACCGGTGAGAAAGCCTTTGCCCAGCGGACTGAACGGCACGAAGCCGATGCCCAGCTCTTCCAGCACCGGCAGCACGGTCTGCTCCGGCTCGCGCCACCACAGCGAATACTCGCTCTGCAGCGCCGCCACCGGCTGCACCGCATGCGCGCGTCGCACCGTGCTGGCGCCGGCCTCGGACAGGCCGAAGTGCGCGACCTTGCCTTCGGCAATCAACTCGCCGACGGTGCCGGCGACGTCTTCGATCGGCACTTCCGGATCGACCCGGTGCTGGTAGAACAGGTCGATGCGCTCGCGGCCCAGGCGCTTGAGCGAAGCCTCGGCCACCGCACGAATGCGCTCGGGCCGGCTGTCGACGCCGAGGCTGGCATCGCCCTCGCGAAAGCCGAACTTGGTCGCGACCACGACCTGGTCGCGGTAAGGCGCCAGGGCCTCGCCGAGCAGCGCCTCGTTGGTAAACGGCCCGTAGGCCTCGGCGGTATCGAAGAAGGTCACGCCGCGCTCCACGGCGGCATGGATCAGGGCGACGGCATCGGCCTTGGCCAGCGGCTGGCCGTAACCGAAGCTCAAGCCCATGCAGCCCAGGCCGAGGGCAGAGACTTCCAGGCCACTGCGGCCCAGCATTCGCTTTTGCATGATCGTGTTCCCAGGGGAAGGGAGCGCCAGTCTAGGCAGCGGCCCGGGTTCGATTAAGCACCCGCTCGCGGATACGGAAGTGAAGCGCGCTCATCAATCCGGCGATGCCACGCCGCAGGCCGTATCGACGAACGCCCGGTACGTTGGCGATTCATGAAAACGGGTCATGGCAGCATGCGTGACCCACCCGCTGATCTGTCTGCCGCATCGGCCTATGGTGTGGTCTCGCCCCCACGTTGGAGACCCGCATGTCCCTGTTCTCGCTTCCCCTGGCCTTTTCCATGGTCGCTGGCGTTGCCGCCGATGAAGGCGCCATCAAGGTCGCCCATGCGGGCGACAAGCCTTCCGCTGCCGGACCGGCCGACTATTTCACCGGCCGCGTCCGCATCGACGCCCCGTTCCAGGCCGAGCCCCCGGCCAAGGTGGGCGGCGCGACGGTGACTTTCGAGCCCGGTGCGCGCACGGCCTGGCATACCCATCCGCTTGGGCAGACCCTGATCGTCACTGCCGGCGCCGGCTGGGTGCAGGCGTGGGATGGTCCGGCGCAGCCGCTGCGACCGGGCGACATCGTGTGGATTCCGCCGGGCATCAAGCACTGGCATGGCGCGCGCAGCGATGTCGCACTGACCCATATCGCGATAGCCGAATCGGTCGATGGCTCGCCGGTGACCTGGCTCGAACAGGTCACTGACGGCCAATACCAGCAAGCCCGCTGATCGCACCGAGACAAGCGCCCCGCACGGCGACTGAACTCCCGGCAGCCGGACGACATGCCGCTGCCATGGACCGGGCTTGCGCAGTGCGGTGCGCGTCCCCAGTGAAACGGATGGCGGCGACCTGACGCCGCTCCCCTTCCCCACCGGAATGCCCCGCTTGCCAGCCTTCCTCTCCCGCCTGGCCGCCATTGGCGACTACGCGCATTCGCCCCAATCGGCCGCTGGCCGCTTCCGCAACCTCACCCCGAAACCTGCCAACGTGCCCGAACCGGGCGCGAAGGTGATGTGGGATTTCTTCTTCAACAAGCCGAAGAACACCGTGCCGAGCACTCCGGTGCCGGTGCAGCGGCTGACGCGCGCGGCGCTGGACGCCGCACCGAACCACAGCCTGTATCGGCTCGGCCATTCCACGCTGTTGATCAAGCTGCGTGGCCATTGGTGGCTGACCGACCCGGTGTTCTCCGAGCGCGCCTCACCGTTTCGCTGGTTTGGCCCCAAGCGTTTCCATGCCCCGCCGATCGCGCTGGACGACCTGCCGCCGATCCGCGGCGTGATCCTCTCGCACGATCACTACGACCACCTCGACTATCACGCGATCCGCGCATTGGCGCCGAAGGTGGAGACCTTCGTGGCGCCATTGGGCGTGGGTGATCGATTGATCGGCTGGGGTGTACCGGCGGCGAAGGTGCATCAGTTCGACTGGTGGCAGGACATCACGCTGGAGGGGTTGCACCTGACGGCGACGCCGTCCCAGCATTTCTCCGGGCGCGGTTTGCGTGATGGCAACCGGACGCTGTGGTGTTCGTGGGTCATCCAGGACGAAGACCTGCGCGTTTTCTTCAGTGGTGACAGCGGCTACTTCAGCGGCTTTGCGGAGATCGGCCGTCGCTTCGGGCCATTCGATGTGTGCCTGATGGAGACGGGGGCTTACGACGCGCACTGGCCGTACGTGCACATGCACCCTTCGCAGACGGTGCAGGCATTCGAGGATTTGCGGGGCCGCTGGTTGCTGCCGATCCACAACGGCACGTTCGATCTGGCGATGCACCCGTGGTGGGAGCCGTTCGAGCGCGTGCTGACGATTGCGGGTGAGCGCGAGATCAGGGTGGCGACGCCGGTGATGGGCGAGCGGGTGGATCTGGGGGCGCCGCGGGAAGGTGAGCGGTGGTGGAGAGGTGTTGACTGATCCCCCGCGCCTGTGGAGCGGCCAACCCCGCTTCGCGGGCTTCGCCCCCAAAGTTGCTGCGCAACTTCGGGCCCCAGCTCCGGGCTTGCCTACCCCCGCGCCTGTCGGCGCGCCCCCCTAACAAAGGGGGGCTGTTTCTCCATTTGGCTCTTTGCAGCTCTGGTCGTAAGAGCGGCTCGCTTGGTTCTGCGCTTGGCGTCCGGGGGCGAGACCCCTTATCGGGGGACGCCAAAAACGTCCATCCATGGACTTGAGCTCATGTGGCGACATCCGTGTCGCCACATGCCCCCGATAAGGGGTCTCGCCCCCGGACGCCC
>Ga0160461_1000975_pt1 | contig 13717 bp, 10 predicted proteins | sample HID1975I_E6MG_FD_108266 | JGI IMG/M metagenome (GOLD analysis project Ga0160461, IMG submission 108266) | Enriched soil microbial communities from UW Madison campus, WI, USA - HID1975I_E6 MG | ecosystem: Environmental > Terrestrial > Soil > Unclassified | place: USA: Madison, Wisconsin...
GGCTTGCCGGCGGCGCTGGTGCTGCTGCAGCCCGATCTGGGCACCGCGACGATGATCGTGGCAGGTGGGGTGACGGTGACCTTCCTGGCCGGCCTGCCGCTGCGCCTCTATCTGGGCGCGGGGGCGGCGGTGCTGGCGGCGGCGCCGCTGGCCTTCGCGATGATGCATGAATACCAGCGCAACCGTGTGCTGATCTTCCTCGATCCCGAAAGCGATCCGCTCGGCACGGGCTATCACATCAGCCAGTCGAAGATCGCGATCGGATCGGGCGGGATCTTCGGCAAGGGCTTCCTCAACGGCACCCAGAGCCACCTCGACTACCTGCCCGAAGGACACACCGATTTCGTCTTCGCGACGATGGCGGAGGAATGGGGGCTGATCGGATCGGTATGCCTGATCGTCGGCTTCCTGCTGGTGGTGCGATGGGGGCTGAACGTGGCGATGAACGCGCGGACCAAGTTCGGCCGGCTGACGGCGGCGGGGCTTTCCACCACGATCTTCTTCTATGTTGCGATCAACCTGATGATGGTGATGGGCCTTGCCCCGGTGGTGGGCATCCCGCTGCCGCTGTTCAGCTTCGGCGGATCGGCGATGATGACGGTGATGCTGTGCCTGGGCATCCTGATGTCGATCGACCGCGAACAACGCCGCAGCGACTGGTGATCGCGGGGGCCCCAGCCAGAAAACTTCACGGCGGGCGGCGGAAAGTGCGGAGAGGGGGTTTACAACCCAAAACCCCCCTGCTACCCGGCCGCCTCCCAAGCGGAAGGGCTGGCCTGCCAAGCCCCAAAGCAGCCGGAATGGACGCATAGCTCAGTTGGTAGAGCAGCTGACTCTTAATCAGCGGGTCCTTGGTTCGAGCCCAAGTGCGTCCACCATATTTTCCTTCAATAGCGCCACATAGGCCGCGTGTAGAGCATCATCGGGTCGTCCTCGATAACGCGTGGCCTTTGCGTCCCGAGAATACGGCGGCCTCCTGCTCCACGGCACAATGCTCACATGCGCTTGGCGCGCAGTTTCCCCCTCGATCCCGCGGGGCTTGTATCGCTTGCCTTTCCGCAACATCATCCCGATTCACGGGCTGACGGGCGCTTTCGGGGCAGTGGGTTGGATGCGCCCCCCGGCAGGAACAGTGGGGGCTTTATGTCGGAACTTGTGGGCTCTGCCGATCATCTTCTGACGGATCTCTACGCCTGTCCGCTCGATCCGGCGAAATGGCAGTCGACGCTCGACCGGATCAGCCATCGCACGGGCGCGCACAGCGCCGTGGTCCAGCTGCTGAGCCCCGACGGGCACTGGATGCGACAACGCTGGCTGGCGCGGGATTCGCTTTCGACCACCAACGCCGCCGCGCATGACGCGCATCTCGATCAGGCGCAGAACCCCCGGCTGGACATGCGGATGCGGATGGGGCGGCCGACCGGGCATGTCGTTCGCGACAGCGATATCTTTGCGGCCGATTGCCCGCGCCAGCGCCGGCTGAAGTCGCAACTCGCCGAGATCGGCCTGGGCAACTACGCGGGGATCGGCTCGGAGCTGTCGGACGGCCGCTATCTCTCGCTGGTGCTGCATCGGTCCATCGACGATCCTTGCGATTTCGACCGGGCGGACGAGGCCTTCATGATCGAGATCATGCCGCATATCGCGCAGAGCTTTCACCTGTCGGAAGCGATGGGCCGGATCGGCGCGGAAAGTGCTGTGCTCAACCGCCTCGTCGACCGGTTCGAGACCGGGGTGCTGCTGTGCGACGCGTCGATGGGAGTGCGCTGGTCCAACCGACTGGCGGAGCGGATGATCGACGATTCCGCGCTGATCGCGGTTTCGGACGGCCGGCTGCGCGCCAGGCGTCCGGAGACGATGCGGCGGATCGAGGCACTGATCGCGGCGGCGCTGGCCGGGCGACGGAGCGACCCGGTGGTCATCGGGGATGCGGGTTCCGAAGATGCGCTGCATCTGGTCGCGGCGACACCCGGCTCGCTCGATATCGACGACCTGGCCAGTGCGATCACCGGTCCGAGCGTCGCGCTGACGCTCTCGCGCGCGCACAGCACGCCCCGGCTGTCGGCCGAAGCGGTGCAGATCCTGTTCGGCGTGGCGCCCGCCGAGGCGCGGCTGACGGTAGCGCTTTGCGGGGGGCTTTCGCTCGACGACTACGCCCAGTCGCGCGGCGTCTCGATCGGTACGGTGCGTACCCAGCTCAAGCGGGTGCTGGCCAAGACGGATACGCGCCGGCAGTCCGAACTGGTGGCCCGGGTGTCGAACTGCTTTGCCGCGCGGCTGTGCAGCTACTGACCGTCAGGCGTTTTCGGGCATCGCGCACTTCCTACGATTCATACCCCAAATGGTAGCCGCGAGGCCGAATCCGCCAGCCTATTCCCTTGAGGATGGAAGGTCGCGGAGCGGAGCAGCAGCCATCGGTTGAGGCCGGCGTCCTTCCCAGGACCGATCTCATCGAGGCACCATGACCCTTTCGAAGCCCGCTATCATCCGAGTCCTGTCGAGCGCCGTGCTGCTCGCGATCATCGCGCCGATTGCCATGCCGGCTGCGGCGCAGGATGCCGCCCAGCCCGAGCCGGTCTCGACCGTGCCGGTCGCGATCCAGGCTTTGCGCCGCGCGATGCTGAACGCGGACGTGAACACGCTGACGTTCCGCAGCATGGACTCGATCTTCACGACACGCACCGTCTCGCATTCCGGGCCGGCCTGGTCGATCCCGCGTGCGGACCACGCGCTGGACTTCACCTATTCGTTCGAAGGCGTCGCGCACCGGCCCGACGAGTATCTCGACCGGACCTTCACCAACGCGCTGATCGTGCTGAAGGACGGCAGGATCGTTTCCGAGATCTACCGCAACAACAGCAACGCGCAGACGCGCTTCATGGCATGGTCGATGACCAAGTCGATCACGTCGATCCTGGTCGGCATCGCCCTCAAGGAAGGGCGGATCAAGTCGATCGACGAGCGGATTACCGCCTATCTGCCCGAGTTGAAGGGCGGGGGATATGACGGCGTGACCATCAAGCAGATCCTGCAGATGCGGTCGGGCGTCGATTACGAGGAACGCTATGACTTCGAAAATCCGGGCATCGCCGCGAAGAACCATGATGCCGCGCTGGTGCGCAACGTCGCGCGCTTTGCCGATGTCGCACGGACCATCAAGCGCGTTCACGCGCCGGGCAGCACGTTCCAGTACAAGACGATAGACACGGCGGTGCTGGGCTGGCTGATCGAGCGGGTGAGCGGCGGCAGCACCGTCGCTGCCTATACCGCGCAGCGCCTCTGGGAGCCGCTCGGCGCGGAAGCGGACGGATTCTACATCATGGATGGCGCGCCGGGGACAGGGCGCGAGTTCAGTGGTGCCGGCTTCAACGCGACCGCCCGGGACTTCGCACGGATCGGGCTGATGATGCTCAACGGCGGCAAGGCCAATGGCCGCCAGATCGTCCCGGCGGAATGGGTGAGCGAATCCACGCTGCCCACCAACGGCGAAGAGGGCGAGCGCGGCGGTTACGCCTATCAATGGTGGACCGCGCCAGGATCCGATGCCTATCGCGCGATCGGACTGCAGGGGCAGTCGATCTTCGTCGATCCCGCCACGCGCACCGTGGTGGTCAAGCTCAGCTACTACCCGCCAGCCGAAGAGCGGGCGTCCGGAGAAGACGCCGCCTTCTTCGCGGCTGCATCCGCCTGGGTTCCGCGCTGAACAGATCTGACAAAAACTAACAGGGGGCATTACGATGAACAAGGGCATCTACGCGCGCTGCGCGATCCTGCTGGCCGGCAGCACGCTCAGCGTGACGGCGCATGCGCAGGCGAAACCGCAGGCCGCCGAGGACGGGCTGGGCGATATCGTGGTGACGGCACAACGCCGCACCGAGAATCTCCAGGACGTGCCGGTTTCCGCGACGGCGCTGGACGGGGCGGCGCTGGTCAGCAAGGGCATCATGCGGCTGAGCGACCTGCAGACCGCGTCGCCGGGCCTTTCGGTCGCCGACTCCGGTATCATCCAGACGGTGAACATCCGCGGCATCGGCCTGGCGAGCGATTCGCCCAACGTCACCGCCGGCGTCGCGACCTATGTCGACGGCCTGTTCCAGCCGCCGATCGTGCAGGCCAACAGCTTCTACGACCTGGCGCAGGTCGAGGTGCTGCGCGGGCCGCAGGGGACGCTGGTCGGCAGCAACTCCACTGGCGGCGCGATCTACATCTCGTCGCGCAATCCCGAGCTGGACGGGATCGGCGGCTATGCCGAGGCCTATGGCGGCAGCTTCGACGCGATGGGGGTCGAGGGGGCGATCAACCTGCCCGTCGGCGAGACACTGGCGGTGCGCGCGGCGGGCTTCTATCGCAAGCGCGACAGCTATTACCATGATGTCGGGCCGTTCATGAACGATGCCGGCAAGCTGGACGAGAAGGGCGGCCGTTTCAGCGTGCTGTGGAAACCCGGCAGCTTCCAGGCACTGCTCAAAGTGAGCGTCAACGATCGTGAGAGCGGCGGTTATGCCTACCGCCCGATCCCCGGAACGCAGTTCGCGCCGTATCGGGTCGGCGATATCCGTACCCTCAGCAACGACGCGCCGACCGCAAACAAGGACAAGGCGTTCCAGGCCAGCCTCGAACTTCGGCAGGAACTGGACAGCGGCATCGTGATCCGGTCGCTGACCGGATATCAGGACAAGAGCATCCACAATCTCTACGATCTCGATGCCTCGCAGGCGCCCCTTTCGGCAGGCGGCGGCGTATCGCAGGACTATTTCGCGGGCGAGAAGCAGTACAGCCAGGAGATCAACATCATCTCCCCGACCGATGGCGCGCTGGACTGGATCCTTGGCGGCTATTTCCAGCGCAACGACATCACGGTGCGGATCTTCGAGCGTCAGGCCGGCTTCCCGACCGACATCCTGCCGATCAACCAGCGCACCACGACAGGCATCTTCGCGCAAGGTAATTACCAGCTGACCGACAAGCTGGAGGTGCAGTTGGGCGTGCGATATTCGCGCTACAAGGCGACGGGCAGCGGCAGCGTGCTGATCGGTGCTGGAATTCCGGGCTTCCCGCCGGGTGGCCTTGCGGTGTCCGACCTGTCGGGATCGCACAAGGACGGGCGCGTCACCGGCAAGGCGGCGGTCAACTACAAGATCGATGACGAGAACATGCTCTATGCGCTCGCGGCGCGCGGCTACAAGCCGGGCGGGTTCAACTCGGTGACGTCCGAATTCGATCCCGAAGTGGTGTGGAGTTACGAAGTCGGCTGGAAATCGAGCTTCTTCGATCGGCATATCCGCACGCAGATCAACGGGTTCTACAACAGCTATTCCAATTTCCAGTTCAGCGTCGTCGAGCCGACCACGGGCTTCAGCGGTGTGGACAACATCTCCACGGTCAAGATCAAGGGGATCGAGGCGCAGATCCAGGGCAAGTTCGGCGGCTTCGCCTTCGATGGCGGCGTGGCCTATGTCGATTCGAACCTTGCGGCGCTGACCTTCGTCAACACGCGCAACCTGCCATCGGGCACGTCCGGGCCGCAGTGCGGCGCGACGCCGACGCCGGGCTGCTTCGACTATACCCCTTACACCCAGACCACGACCGGCGGCCCCAATCTCTACGCGCCGAAATGGACGTACAACTTCGGCGCGGAATACACGCTGGATCTGCCTTCCGACTTCAGCATCACGCCGCGCGTGAACTATGCCTATGTCGGGCCGCAGTATACCTACATCGCCTATTCGCGGGTCAGTGACCTGATCCGGGGACGCGGCATCTGGTCTGCGCTGGTGACGCTGCGCAAGGAGAACTGGCGGGTCGAAGGCTATGGCAACAACCTCGCCAACAAGCGTTACGTGAACGGGCAGTTCGGCAACAACGAGTTCTACGGCGCGCCGCGCGAGTTCGGCGTGCGCGTGGGCGTGACGTTCTGATGCCTGTTCTTTGATATGGCTCGATTCCGCAGGGGCTGACATGACCGACGATATCGATGGACGTCCACCTTCTTCGGGATCGCTGTCCCGGCGCAACCTGATCGTGGCCGGCGGCGTGGCGCTGGTTGCGGGCGGGGTGACCCCGACAGCCGCTCCGACCAGCGCCGCCACCCCCGCCACGCCGCTCAAGGACTATGACCCGATCCGGTCGGAGTTGGTGATGAACCTGCTTGTCACCTGTTCTTCGCCCGAACCGATGGGCGATTCGAGCGCGTCAAAGGACGGGGATCGCGCCCGGATCTGGCCGATCATCGGCGGGCGCTTCAGGGGGCCGCGCCTTGGCGGCAAGGTGATCCCCGGCGGCGCGGACTTCCCGGTGACGCGTCCCGACGGGGTATCGTTCGTCGATGCCTTCTATCGGATCCAGGAGGATGACGGCACGCTGATCATCATCCACAATATGGGAATGGCCTATCCGGAACTGCCGGACGGGCGGCGCCCCTATCGACTGAGCCCCAGCTTCACCACCGTAGAGGGGCCGCATGACTGGCTCAACAAGTCGATCTTCGTCGCGACGCTCACCTATGGTCCGGCGGTACCGCCCGAAATGCGACTGGCGAAGGGGCCGAACGAGAACGACCGCCTGATCCAGGTGCATCGCATCTTCTGACTGTCCGAAGGGGGCATCCAACATGATCGATACCGATCGGCGCGACCTGTTCAGGCTGGGCGGTGCCGCCGGGCTGATGCTCCTCGCTTCGGAAACGCGGGCCGCGCCCGCGCCGGAAGTCCGCGTCGCCCCGTTGGGCGAGGGCGACCTCGCGATCGTCAATGCCCGGATCATCACGCTCGATCCCCAGAGGCCGGATGCCCAGGCGGCGCTGGTACGGCGGGGGCGCATCGTGATGGTCGGCGGCAACCGCGACGTGCTGGCGGCGGGGCGGGATTGCCCGCAGTTCGACGCGGGCGGAAAGGCGATGATCCCCGGCTTCGTCGACAATCATTGCCATCTCGAGGACAGCTGCATCGTCGCCGACCAGCAGATGCAGCTGCAGGGCGCGACCAGCATTGCCGAGATCGTCGATCGGCTGCGCGGGATCGCGGCGAAGACGCCCAAGGGCGAGTGGATCATCGTCCAGGCCCCGCGCGGGCTGTTCCCCGAAAAGGCGGCCGAGCGCCGCTGGATCGCGCGGACCGACCTCGACCAGGCGACGCAGGCTCATCCTGTGATGATGCTGTTCGGCATCCACTTTTCCGCGATGAACAGTCCTGCGTTCCGGCAGACCGGTTACTGGGACAGCGACATGCCGGCGACGGCGGTGTGGAGCGACGGTTCCCCCCGGCGCGGCAGCATCGTCCAGCGCGACGGGCAGGGGATGCCGACCGGCATCATCACCGAGATCTGGGATTATCGGCCGGGCTATTCGGTGGATCAATACAAGGCGGCGATCACCGCGCATGTCGGCGCGTGGTTCCTCGCCAAGGGGCTGACATCGATAACCACGCTGCAGAATGAATCCCCCGCGCAGTTCCAGGCGCTGCAGATTCTGCAGGCCGAGGGGCGGTTGCCGGTGCGGCTGCGCGTCGCGCCGATCGTGCCCCATGCCGTGCCGCTGTCCGACGTCACCCGGCTTGGCTGGCGCACCGGTTTCGGCAGCGACATGCTGCGCTTCGGCGGGGTGAAGTTCTTCCTCGACGGCATCCATTCGGACGGGCAGGGGCATGTCGCCGACGACATCAAATGGCGGCGCGAAGACCTGATCCGCACGCTGACCGATTGCCAGCGCGGCGGGCTCCAGACGATCCTCCACGCCGTGTCGGACGAGGCGGTGCTGCTGGCGCTCGACTGCATCGAAGCGGCGCAGAAGGCTGCGCCGGGCGAACTGCGCCACCGGATCGACCACCAGTCCCCAAAGACCGACGCATTGATCCAGCGGTTCGCCGATCTGGGCGTGGTCAGCGGGATCACGGGTCGCCAGCAGGCGATCGGCGACCGATCGTCGAGCGCGGCCAGCGCGCGGCTCCATCGCTTTCGCACGCTGTATGAAAAGCGCGCCGGAATCCTCGTGCTCGACGCCGCCGGGCCGGGCGGCAACTACCATCCGATGCGCGGTATCGCCAACGCGATGGCGACCGATGCGGAGGGCGGATCGGCGCTGCCCGGCGAGGCGCTGACCTTCGAGCAGGCGCTACGGCTGTGGACGATCGAGCCGGCGCGCAACAGCTTCGAGGATGACCGCAAGGGATCGATCGAGGCCGGCAAGTTCGGCGACTTCGCGGTGCTCTCCGCCGATCCCCGGGGGCGGCCGCCGCAGGAGATCTTCGCGATCGACACCGTGGCGACGATCGTCGGCGGGCAACTGGTCCACGGCGGCTAGGCGCGCGCCGCTTCAGCGGTCGTCGGGATGCATCGATGCCGGGTGGCGGCAGAGTGCGGTCACGCGCAGATCCATGAACGGGTACAGCGGCAGCGACGTGAGGATGTCGTGCAGCTCGGCATTGCTGCCGACATCGAAGATGCTGACATTCGCCGACTGGCCGACCACCCGCCAGATATGCCGCCAGGACCCGGCCGCCTGCAGTTCGTGGAGATGGCGCTTCTCCGCCGCCCGCAGCGCCTCGAAGGCGGCGGGATCGTGGTCGGCTGGGACGTTGAGGGTGATTTCGACGAGGAAGAGCATGGATGTTCCCTGTTTCGCGCGCCGCGCAGGCTTCGGCGTCGCCGGACCCTGCCTCTCTCCACCTTCCAATGCTTTCCCCTTGCGGCACGATGAGCGGCTCCTGGCGGCCGGGTCGCCTCGCGCCGAACATGCCGGGGCGAGCATGCTCGACAACCGTAATGGGTAAGCGCCGTGGCCTGTAACGGGCGAGATTGTCCGCTCCCTGGGTGGCTTGCGGAGAAGACATGACTGGCGGATCAGTACGGTTCGAGATCGTTCCAGATTGGGAGAAATGTCCGGCGGGCGAGGAATATGCCCATCGGGATGTCGCCGCGGTCGCATGCGACAGCCAGGATCGCGTCTACCTCCACACCCGCATGGGCGAGCGGGTGATGGTCTATGACGCCGACGGGAATTTCCTGAAGAAATGGGGCGACGGCGTGTTCAACCGCGCCCACGGCATCACCATCCACAAGGACATCGTCTACTGCACCGACGATCAGGACAGCGTGATTCGCGTGTTCGATCTGGACGGCGATCTCCAGTGGACGCTGGGCGTCCCCGGCCAGGTGTCCGATACCGGCTATGCCGGCATTCGCGGACGGAAGGTGACGATCCACCACAACGAATTCGTCGAACGAGCAGCCGGCCCGCTGAACTGTTGCTGCAACGTATGCGTCGCCGCCAACGACGATCTTTTCGTCGCCGACGGCTATGGCAATGCGCGGATCCATCACTTCGACGGCAAGGGCAATCTGCTCAACAGTTGGGGCGATGTCGGGACGGGGCCGGGGCAGTTCCACCTGCCGCACGGCATCGCGCTCGACGCCGAGGAGAATGTGATCGTCTGCGATCGTGAGAATGATCGGCTGCAGTTCTTCGATCGCGGTGGTCGGTACCTGACGATGTGGACCGACGTACAACGCCCGACCGACGTCATCGTCGGCCCCGACGGGCTGATCTACGTGTCGGAACTCTGGCGACCCGCCGAGCCGGGCCAGGGGAGTTTCGTCCACGGCTTTGCCGATCACGATCTGCCCGGGCGCATGACCGTGTTCAATCCCGATGGCGGGATCGTCGCGCGCTGGGGTGCGGACAGCGCCAACCGCGCCGCGCCGGGCAACTTCATCGCGCCGCACGGGCTGGCGCTCGATTCCCAGGGTAGCCTCTATGTCGCGGAGGTCGCCGCGTCGTTTGGCGGGGGATACAAGCGAATGCCGATGGAAGATGCCCTTGGCCATCAGATCCAGAAATTCCGGCGGATCGACTGAAATGCCATGACCGACGCGGAAACGCTGCTCGAACAGATCGACGAGGCGTGCCGCCGGCTGCGCATCGCCCAGACGACGTTCGGCCGACAGGCGGTGAACGACGGGAAGTTCGTCAGCCGGCTGCAGCAGGGCGGCAGGGTCACGATCCAGACGGTGGACCGCGTCCACCGCTTTATCGCGCAGCAGGGCGGGCCCTCGGCTGCGGACCTCCGGTCGGTGATCCGCTGGCCGGTGGCGGGCACGCCGGCCCATAATTTCCGCTTCTACGACAATCGTCAGAAATACCTGATGTTCGTCAACACCTCGTCCGAAAAGCAGCTCGTCGCCCAGCGGGCCCTGGATCAGCTGGCCCATGCCCAGCCGCAGCCCCCCGCAATCCGCCTCTTCGACGGTGGGGCTGGCGACGGCACCGCGCTCGCCCTGATGCTGCGCGGTGCGCACCGGCGCTATCCCTGGTTGCCGTTTTATGTGGTGGCCAAGGAGATCAGCAGCGAGAATGTCCGGCTGATGCTGGAACGAATGCCCGATCGCTTCCAGGAACATCCCGCGACGGTGCTGGTGGTGACTAACCTTCCCTATGCTGAGGCACCGTGGCTGCAGCCGGGATCGGCCGTTGCGGCGAGCACGATGGTGTGGAGCGAGCTTGCTCTGGAGGGCTCGACCGCCGGTGATTTCGGCGAGGCGATCGCGCAGCTCGAACCCGTGCTGCAGCAGCATTGGCAGGTGCAGGTCAGCCCCCGCACCGGGCTTCCGCAGCACAAGACGCCTGCCGTGCTGGTCATCTATCGGCGCGACCAGCAATTCGCGCTGGATGCCGTCCTGCCGCGACGCGGGCAGGCGCGCGCCGATTTCGACTTCGTGCTGCTATCCCAGCCCTATCGAGCCCGCGCGTCGGTGCAGTTCAAGGCGCAGCAGATCGCGGCCCCGCTGGTCCGGGCGCTCCGGCCCAACGGGCGGCTGATGGGCGTGCATTCCTATGGCGAGGATCCGGGCATGGAGATCATCCAGTCGATCTGGAAGGGAGAGAACCCGTTCGTGACGAAGCGAGAGGAATTGCTGGCGGAGGTGCGTGCCGCGCTCGGCGGCGCGGCCGCCCGCTATCATTTCCACGATCTGCCCGACCGCGAGTCGCTGTTTCGCTACGATATCAGGACTTTGCCCACGGAGATCGATCCGGAAGCCGAATTCCACTCCTCGACGCTGATAGCCGCCTGGAACGCGGCGAGCTATGTCGCGCAGATCGAGGATTCGCGTCTTTCCGCCGCGATGACGGGAGACCGTTACCTGAAGGCGACGAGCGATGTCTTGCGCCGGCATGGCGGCCTCTGGTTCAATAACGAGACCTACATCATATCCCGCCGGGCGGAGCTCGGTTGAACGATACGGACGGTGACAGATGAGCGCGGACACCCATACCCGACCCGATGCCGCCGCGCGAAGCCGCCCGCTATGCCCGTTCTGCCAGGCAGCATGGACCGACGGGATGGTCGCCGAGTTCGAGCGCTTTTCCACCGGATCGTGCTGCGGCGGACACCACACCGCCGAGGATCATGTGCCGCTCGCCCTGCCGCAGCGCGATCTGTGCTGTTCGGCCTGCGGAAAGGCGATCTACCTGATGCCCGGCCATGATCACGCGTGACGGACGGTTTCGCATGAAATGAGGGCGGGGGTTCACCGCAGGCGGGCGATCACGTAGCTCTCGTCGTTGAACCAGAGCTCGCCATGCTTCAGCAGCACCGCACGGGTCGCATCGAGATAGCGGGAGACGCTCATCGCTTCGGCCAGCCTTTTGTCCTCGATCTGGGCCACGTAGGTTGCCGCATTCCACGCCGCGAGCAGCGTCGACGTCCCGATCGACGCCCGCTCGCCGTCCAGTTCGTCGGGAAGGGTGTGCATCTCGTAGCGGAACAGCGCCTGGCCGTTGGGCAGCGGATCGAAGCGATACTTTTCCGCATCGGCACCCATCGCCTCGGCCGTCGCCTCTACCAGCGCGCGCCGCGACGTGCCGAAGTCTTCCCCCGGCCAGACCTTCTGCACGATCTCGAGCGCGGGATCGTTACCGGCGGAATGGATGCCGAGCAGCCGGCCGCCGGGACGAAGCGCCCGCGCGAGAGGGGCCAGCACGCGGCGCGCCTTGAAGCCGATATCGGCGCGCAGCCGGAACGGCTGGCTGGCGAGTACGAGGTCGAAATTCGCTTGCGGCGCGCGCTGGCGCGGGATCACGCCATCCAGCAGGAACTTGCAGTCCTCTCGATAGAGGACCAGCGTCGTCGGGGTTTCCGGCACCATGCTGCCGGTTTTCTCGTTCACCCGGGTGCGCCAGCTTTCCGCGAGGAAGGGTTGCAGGTCCAGGATCTGCCGCTCGAATTCCGAGGTGGTCGACCCGGTGAGCGCGACCTCCTTCCACACATGGCGTCGAGCACCCTCGGCGGAGGTGGGGGTCAGCCAGGGGGCTTCCGCATAGGAGATGTTGGTGACCGCCAGCACCATCTCGGGATGTTCGAGAAAGCGATCGGGCATCTTGTCCAGCGTGAGGCGGACATCCTCCAGGCTGATCTCCTTGCCCGCGACGTAGAAGGGATAGCGGGCGTACCGCTGGTGCATCGATCGCAGCACCCGCGCGAGCACCGTGCCGTCGCCCATGCCGGCATCGAAGAAGCGGACTGCCGGCGGCGCGGGGCGAAGCGCGTCCAGCTCGCGCGCGGCGCGTTCCGCGACGACCCATTTTTCCGAACAGGTGTTCACGAACATCAGGTATTTCTGGCGATTGTCGTAGAAGCGGAAATCCTGCTCGCCCTTTTTCGCGTCGCGCGGGGTTTCCGGCTGTGCGATCCGTGCGGCGGATGCCGATGCAGTTTCTGGCATGTCCTCATCCCGATGAGCGGCGGCCGATATGCTTGCCGGCCTGTCGCCATCGTCTTCGCAACGGCACGCGATGACGGTAAACCATATTCGATCCCACGACGCGGATGGGGCGCGGCCCATCGACGCAAAAGGCATGGGGTGAAGTGCGCCTTTGGATCGGGCACCGTGCCGGGTCAGGCGAAGGGCCGTCGCGGAACTGCCGGGCACGTCTTCACCATGCCATAGGGCGGTCGGTGACCGGATCGGCACCGGGGAGAGAATGGATGACGATCGAGTCGGTGCGTTTCGAGCTGATTCCGGACTGGGAACAGTGCCCGCCGGGTGACGAGTACAGTCATGAGGATGTCGCGGCGGTGGCGTGCGATTCCCAGGACCGGGTCTATCTCCACACCCGCAGTGGGGATCGGGTCGCGATCTACCACGAGGACGGCAAGTTCATCGACAAATGGGGCGACGGCGTATTCAACAACGCGCACGGCATCACCATCCACCGGGACATCGTCTACTGCACCGATAATCGGGACAGCGTCGTGCGCATATTCGATCTGGAGGGCAACCTCCGGCGGATGCTGGGCTCACCGGGCGTCGCGACCGACACCGGCTATTCGCCGCGGGGGCCATCGGAGATCCATCACAACGAGCGCGTGCTTTGCGCCTGCGGCCCGTTCAACGGTTGCTGCAACACCGCGATCGCGGCGAATGGCGACATCTTCGTATGCGACGGATACGGCAACGCGCGCGTCCATCATTTCTCGCCCGACGGCGAGTTGCTCAACAGCTGGGGAGATGTCGGCACCGGCCCGGGCCAGTTCCACCTGCCCCACGGCATCGCGCTCGACAATGACGAGAACGTGATCATCTGCGACCGGGAGAACGACCGGCTCCAGTTCTTCGATCGGCGCGGGAAGTTCATCACGATGTGGACGGATGTCCTGCGGCCCACCCATGCGGCGGTGGACAAGGACGGGCTGATCTACGTCACGGAGCTTTGGCGGCCCAAGGA
>Ga0160461_1000987_pt1 | contig 13627 bp, 9 predicted proteins | sample HID1975I_E6MG_FD_108266 | JGI IMG/M metagenome (GOLD analysis project Ga0160461, IMG submission 108266) | Enriched soil microbial communities from UW Madison campus, WI, USA - HID1975I_E6 MG | ecosystem: Environmental > Terrestrial > Soil > Unclassified | place: USA: Madison, Wisconsin...
GACCACTCCACCTTCGCCAACGTTGGCGCTGGCGCCAAGTGGTACATCACCGACATGTTCTTCGCCCGTGCTGGCGTTGAAGCCATGTACAACATCGACAACGGCAACACCGAGTGGGGCCCATCCGTTGGTGTTGGTCTGAACTTCGGTGGCAGCGGTGGCAAAGTTGCTCCAGCTCCGGCTCCAGTAGCTGAAGTCTGCTCCGACAGCGACAACGACGGCGTGTGCGACAACGTCGACAAGTGCCCAGACACCCCGGCCAACGTTACCGTTGACGCCGACGGCTGCCCGGCTGTTGCCGAAGTCGTTCGTGTTGAGCTGGACGTCAAGTTCGACTTCGACAAGTCGGTCGTCAAGCCAAACAGCTACGGCGACATCAAGAACCTGGCTGACTTCATGAAGCAGTACCCACAAACCACCACCGTGGTTGAAGGTCACACTGACTCCGTAGGTCCAGACGCTTACAACCAGAAGCTGTCCGAGCGTCGTGCCAACGCTGTTAAGCAAGTCCTGACCCAGCAGTACGGCGTAGAATCGAGCCGTGTTGACTCGGTTGGCTACGGTGAGACCCGTCCGGTTGCTGACAACGCCACCGAAGAAGGTCGCGCTGTTAACCGTCGCGTTGAAGCGCAAGTAGAAGCCCAAGCCAAGTAATTGGTTCGATGCTTCATGAAAAACCCGGCCTCGGCCGGGTTTTTCTTTGCCTGCGATTTCACGGGCGCTGGCTTGCCAGCGAAGAGGCCAGCACAAGCAACACACCGCTAGCCAGCGGCTGACCATTCCATCAGCTGTGCCTGAGCAACCCCAACCACCTCGCCAATCACCAGAATTGCCGGGCTGCAGAGCCCGAACACCCGCGCATCGTCAACCATCCCCTGCACATCACTGCGGCACTCACGCTGCTGCGGCAATGACGCATTCTCGATCATTGCCACCGGCATATGGGGCGCCATGCCACCGTGCAGCAGCCCTTGGCGAATCTGCTCCAGCCGCGCAACACCCATGTACACCACCAGCGTCGTGCCACCCTGTGCCAGCGCCTCCCAGTTCAGGTCGCTGTCATCCTGGGTATGTGCGGTTACCAACGTCACGCCGCGGCTCACCCCGCGTGACGTCAGTGATATGCCGCATTGCGTCGCCCCCGCCAAGCCTGCTGTGATGCCGTTGACCAGCTCGACCTCGATGCCATGGCCTTGCAGCCAGGCGGCTTCTTCGCCACCCCGGCCGAAGATGCACGGGTCGCCGCCTTTGAGCCGTACCACGCAGCGCCCCTGGCGCGCATGGCGCAACATCAGGCGCTGGATAAAGGCCTGCGGCGTGGAGCGGCAGCCACCGCGCTTGCCTACGGCAATCACCCGTGCCTGTGGGCAATGCTCCAGCACGGCGGGGTTCACCAGGTCGTCGATCATCACCACCTGGGCGTGCTGCAGTGCACGCACGGCCTTGAGGGTCAGCAGTTCGGGGTCACCAGGGCCAGCACCGACCAGCCAGACTTTTGCATTCATCAACGTTTCCTCATCGGCAAGGCGGCTCAGCCCTTGAGCAGGGTGAGCAGCAGTATCAGGTTACACAGCAGGGACAGCAGGGCCAGGGTGCGCCAGACCTTCAGCGGTTCGCGCTCCAGCAACGGCCGGGGGCGATTGGGCGCATCCTGGCGGTCGCCGCGTTCGAGCAGCAGCAACCAGTGTTCAGCGGTTTCAAAGCGGTGCGCCGGATCGGCCGCCACCGCTTGCAGCAGGTTGTGCTGCAACCATTCCGGCAGGTCAGGGCGATAGCGCGAGGCATTCACCGGCTGGCCGAAGCGTGGCCGCTGGAACGGCTCCACTTCGCCATAGGGGTAGTGCCCGGTCAGCAGGTGGTAGAGCGTCACACCGGCGGCATAGAGGTCTTGCCGCGGGCCGGGGGGCTGGCCTTCGAAGGCTTCCGGGGCGATGAAGGAGGGCGTGCCGGGCAGCTCGTGCTGCGGGTCTTCGGACAGGCCAGGGCAGTAGGCCAAACCGAAGTCCAGCAGGCGCAGTTGGCCATCGGCGCCCAGGTGCAGGTTTTCTGGTTTGATGTCGCGGTGCAGCAAGTTGCGCCGGTGCAGCACGCCGACGGCTTGCAGCAGTTGACGGGCCATTTCCAGCCACTGCGCCAGCGGCAGCGGCCCGTGCTCGTTGAGCAGCGCCGAAAGGCTTTGGCCGGGGTATTCGCGCATCACGTAGTACAGGTGCTGGCGCTGGCTGGCGACGTGCAGTTCTGGGAAGTGCCGCCCGGCCACCCTGCGCAGGAACCACTCTTCCATCAGCAGCCCTTGCGCCGCCCCGGGCTCCTGTTCGCGGGCAGCGGGCAGGGTCTTGAGCAGCCATGCGTGGCCGTGGCCGTCGCGTGCCCGGTACAGCAGGGATTGGCGGCTGTGCGAGAGCAGCGTCTCGATCTGCCAGCCATCGATCACCTGGCCTTCGCGAAGGGGGCCGGGCACAGGCCACTGCTGCAGCTGTGCCAAGGTATCGCCCAGGTTGGTCGGCCCCAGTTGTTCAACCTGCACCAACAAGGCGCTGGCGTTGTCCTGGCTGCCATTGAGGTGGGCGCTGGCAACCAGGGTGTCGGCCGCCTGTTGCAGGTCGGGCTGCTCGCGCAAGACCGACTGGATGTGCTGGTCACCCAGGCTGGCCCAGACCCCATCGCTCAAGAGCACGAAGCACTCGCCTGCCTGCAGTTCGCCTTCCAGGTAATCGACCAACAGGTGCTGGTCCAGCCCTAGTGCGCGTTTGAGCACATGCTGCATGCCCGGTTGATCCCACACGTGGTCTTCGCTCAGGCACTGCAGGCGGCCGTGGTGCCAGCGGTAGACGCGGCAGTCGCCGACATGCGCCAGGGTAAAGCGCCGACCGCGCAGCACCAGTGCGCTGAGTGTGGTCAGCAGCGGCTGGCCGCTGCCCTGGGCGCGCAGCCAGCGGTTCTGCGCCAGCAGCAGGCGGTCCAGCGCCTGTGCCACGCTCCAGGTGGCGGGGGTGGCGTAGTAGTCCAGTGCCAGCGCCTGCAAGCTGGCCCGTGCGGCCAGGCCGCCATCGGCGCATTGGCTGACACCGTCGGCGAGGGCGAACAGGTAGCCCTTGCTGGCGGCCAGCTCTGGCGCCGGGGTGACCAGGCGCAGGGCATCCTGGTTTTCCGCGCGGGGCCCGGTGGCGCTGGCGTGGGCAAAGCTCAGTTGCAGGCTCATGGGGGCGCCTCAGACCCGCGCCGCGGTCACGGCAGCCGAGCCCCAGGTGGTGCGCCAGCGCTGCTTGACGCCATGCAGGCCGAACCAGGCCAGCAAGCCGAGGCTGGCGAACAGCCACAGCCCCAATTGATAGTCGCCGGTGTGTTGCTTGATGGTGCCAAGGCCCGCGGCCAGCAGGAAGCCGCCGATGCCACCGGCCATGCCGATCAGCCCAGTCATTACCCCGATTTCCTGGCGGAAACGTTGTGGCACCAACTGGAACACGGCGCCATTGCCAGCGCCCAGGCCGAGCATGGCGCTGACGAACAGCGCTAGGGCCGCCGCCGCGCTGGGCAAGTTGAAGCCTACGGCCGCGATGCAGATGGCGGCCACGCTGTACATGCCCAGCAGCGTGCGAATGCCGCCAAAGCGATCGGCCAGGGCGCCGCCGAGCGGGCGCATCAGGCTACCGGCAAACACGCAGGCGGCTGTGTAGTAGCCGGCGGTAACCGGGCTCAGGCCATACTGGTCGCTGAAGTAGCCGGGCAGGGCACTGGCCAGGCCGATAAAGCCGCCGAAGGTAACGCTGTAGAAGAACATGAACCACCAGCTGTCGCGGTCACCGAGGGCCTTGAGGTAGTCGGCCATGGCTTTGCGCTTGGGCCGCTCGGGCGCGTTGCGCGCCAGCAGCGCGAACACCACCAGGGTCAGTGACAGCGGGATCAGGGCGAAGCCGAACACGTTGTTCCAGCCAAAGCCTGCAGCCAAGGCGGGTGCCAACAAAGCGGCGAACACCGTGCCGGAGTTGCCGGCCCCGGCGATGCCCATGGCCTTGCCTTGGTGCTGCGGCGGGTACCACTGCGAGGCCAGCGGCAGCGAAACCGCGAACGAGGCGCCGGCAAAGCCCAGGAACACCCCTAGCAGCAAGGCCTGCTCATAACTGTGCACGCCCAGGTACCAAGCGCCAGCCAGGGCGACGATGACGATCACCTGGCCGATCAGGCCGGCGGTCTTGGGCGAAAGGCGGTCGACCAGCAGCCCCATCGCAAAGCGCAGTATTGCGCCGGCCAGGATCGGCGTGGCCACCATCAGGCCCCGTTGCTGTGCGCTCAACTGCAGGTCGGCTGCGATTTGCACCGCCAGCGGGCCGAGCAGGTACCAGACCATGAAGCTCAGGTCGAAATACAGGAACGCGGCGAACAGCGTGGGCACATGCCCGGATTTCCAGAAGCTGGTACTCATTGAACACCTCACTCGGTAAAGCAACGGAACGAAAAAGACGCCGCTACCCGGTCCACGGCTGTGGAAGGGTGAGCGACGTCTTTGTCGGGATTTAAGTGGGGCAACCGCCGTTGGCTACCGGTGATGTTTGTTCAGCAAGAGATGGGCCAAGAATTGGCTGGGACTGTTTTTAGATTTTTGGGGCCTGTCAGATCGAGCGCCGCCCGCGCGGTGCTCGATCTGACAGGCCCCAAAAAATCTCATGGCGAGCACATCAACCCAGCATCTCGTGCATGGCGATGATCTGCTCGGCCACCTGGATCAGCTTCTGCTGGCGGCTCATGGCCTGGCGGCGCATCAGGGTGTAGGCCTGCTCTTCGTTGCAGTCTTTCATCTTCATCAGCAGGCCCTTGGCCTGTTCGATCCGCTTGCGTTCGGCCAGTTGCTGGTCACGCGCCAGCAACTGCGCCCTGAGGGCCTGGTCGCTCTCGAAGCGGGCCATGGCCACATCCAGAATCGGCTGCAAGCGCGCAGCATGGATGCCCTCGACGATATAGGCGCTGACCCCCGCCTGGATCGCCTGGCGCATCACGCCGGGGTCATGCTCGTCGGTAAACAGTACGATAGGCCGCGGTCGGTCGCGGCTGACCAGTACCACGTGTTCCATCACGTCGCGGTCCGGTGAGTCGGTATCGATCAACACGACGTCCGGATGCACTGTTTCGACGCAGGCGGGCAAATCGATGGTCAGACCAGGGGCTTCGATCACGTCGAAACCGGCCTCGCTCAAGGCGGCCTTGAGCCGGCCCAGTTTGTTTTGAGTGTCGTCGATCAGCAGGATACGCAGCATGTTCATCCCCCTCACAGGCCAACGCGGGCTTCGGGTGTGTCGCCCAAGGCGTGCAGGCTGAAGCTGCGGGCATAGCCGTAGGGGTCACTGCCGTCCCAACGGGTGCCGTCGATCAGCAGGCTGCTTCGCATCGGTTGCTCAAGGCACGCTATGCCTAGGGCGTCTGCCGCTTCGTGGTAAAGCGCCAGTTGCTGAACCTGGCTGGCCACGCCGAGGTAGTCGGGGTCGTCTCGCAATAGTCCCCAGCGGCGGAACTGGGTCATGAACCACATGCCGTCGGACAAATACGGCAGGTTGACCCGGCCCTGGTCGAACAGGCGCAAAGCGTGGGGGTCTTGCCACTGGTTGCCCAGCCCGTCTTGGTAGTCACCCAGCAGGCGGGGCTCGACAGTGCTCGTCGGCATGTCCAGGTAAGCACTGCCGCTGAGCAACTGCGCGGTGCTGCGGCGGTTCTCGGGGCTTTGCTCGATGAAGCGGCTGGCTGCGAGGATCGCCTTGATCAGGGCGCGAGCGCTGTTGGGGTACTGCTCGGCGAAGGCGCGGGCGCAAGCGAGTACCTTTTCCGGGTGGTCTGGCCAGATCGACTGGCTGGTTGCCAGGGTAAAGCCCTGGCCCTTGGCGACGGCATCCGCCGCCCAAGGTTCGCCTGCACAAAACCCGTCGATGCGGCCAGCCTGGATATGCGCGGCCATCTGCGCGGGCGGCACCACCACGCTGTCGACATCGCGCAGCGGGTGGATGCCCTGGCTCGCCAGCCAGTAGTACAACCACATGGCGTGGGTGCCGGTGGGGAAGGTCTGGGCAAAGGTCAGGCGTGCGCCCTGCTGGTGCGCCAGGCGCGCCAGTGCCTCAGGGCTGGTCACGCCCTTGCGTTGCAGAGCCGGGGACAGGTTGATGGCCTGGGCATTCTGGTTCAGCCCCATGAGCACAGCCATGTCGCTGGCAGGCACACCGCCAATGCCCAGGTGCACGGCATAGGCCAGGCCATACAGGCAGTGCGCGGCATCCAGTTCGCCGCTGACCAGTTTGTCGCGCAGGCCCGCCCAAGAGCCCTGGCGCTTGAGGTTGAGGGTCAGGCCGTGTTGCTGGGCAAAGCCCTGGGTGGCGGCGACCACCACCGAGGCGCAGTCGGTCAGGGCCATGAAGCCAATGTTCAGGCTGGTTTTTTCCGGTGCGTCGCTGCCGTTGACCCAGGCCAGGGGCGTTGCTCGGGGTGCTGTGTTCACAAGGATCCTCGCCCGTACTGAAAAGGCAGTGTGTGGTAAGCGAAGCAACGCATGTGCCAAGCGGCCGAGGATTTACTGTCATGCCAGCCGTGCGCTGGCTATAATCGCCCCCTCATTCACCCCGAGCCTTGCCCGCCCATGTATACCCTGGCCCGCCAGCTGCTGTTCAAGCTTTCCCCGGAAACCTCCCACGACCTGTCCCTGGACCTGATCGGTGCCGGTGGCCGTCTCGGCCTCAACGGCATGCTGTGCAAACAGCCGGCGGCGTTGCCGGTGTCGGTCATGGGCTTGAACTTTGCCAACCCAGTGGGCCTTGCCGCTGGCCTGGACAAGAACGGCGCGGCAATCGACGGCTTCGCCCAACTGGGCTTCGGCTTCGTCGAGATCGGTACCGTCACACCGCGCCCGCAACCCGGCAACCCGAAGCCGCGGATTTTCCGTCTGCCAGAGGCAACGGCGATCATCAACCGCATGGGCTTCAACAACCTGGGTGTCGATCACCTGCTCGAACGCGTGCGGGCATCGCGCTACAACGGCGTACTGGGCATCAACATCGGCAAGAACTTCGACACCCCGGTCGAGCGGGCGGTCGATGACTACCTGATCTGCCTGGACAAGGTCTACACCGAAGCCACCTACATCACCGTCAACGTCAGCTCGCCGAACACACCGGGCCTGCGCAGCCTGCAGTTTGGCGACTCGCTGAAGCAGTTGCTCGATGCCTTGGCCGAGCGCCGTGAGCAGTTGGCAGTCATGCACGGCAAGCGCGTGCCGTTGGCGATCAAGATCGCCCCTGACATGAGCGACGAAGAAACCGCACTGGTGGCTGCTGCGCTGATGGAATCGGGCATGGATGCGGTGATCGCCACCAACACCACCCTGAGCCGCGAAGGCGTCGAGCACTTGCCTTATGGCGGCGAAGCCGGTGGTCTGTCGGGGGCGCCGGTGCTTGAGAAGAGCACCCACACGGTGAAGGTGTTGGCCGGTGAACTGGGCGGCAAGCTGCCGATCATTGCGGCGGGTGGCATTACCGAGGGGCGTCACGCCGCCGAGAAAATCGCTGCGGGTGCCAGCCTGGTACAGATTTACTCGGGCTTCATTTATAAGGGGCCGGCGCTGATTCGCGAATCGGTCGATGCGATTGCCGCTCTGCCACGCGCATAAATCGCGGGCATAAAAAGGGCCCCATCAAGGGGCCCCTGGGCCGAAGCCCGCCGCCCGGATGGGGCGCGCATGGTGACTCGAATTCAGTGTCCTCGTTCAGCCAAAGGCGTGATTTTCGGAGAGCCTGTGGATGCCAGCGATGCCTGTTTCACCGGCGCACCTCGCATCGAAACCTTCTCGCCAGCCATTGTTCCAGTTGAATTGTTTTTCACCCTCGTAGGGGCAAAGCTCCTTGGATTTACCGGCGATCCCGTATAGGAAACCACGTTTGTATGCTCTTTCCAACGGATCACGCTTAAGTCTTCTCATAGGGTGCTGCCCTCACTTGTTGACTGTAATGTCCCGTCGGCCTCTCCGAGGCCGGGCAGAGTCGTTCTGCCGGTATGCGCTCGCTGCCGGCGTGGCGAGCGGAAGGTGCCGCCTCGTTGCGAAGCGGCCTGAGACCAGTTCTAACGAATGCGCGTCACAGTGTGAATGATCGATTTGTCATAAGGACGTAACGTTTCTAAGGGTGAAGGGATAAGTAAATAAATGCGACTCAACCTTATTTGTCGTTGAGCCCGCAATGATCGGGGTTTGCCGATCATTGACGTCATTTCGCCAGCGTCGCTGCGCGATGACAGAATTATTTTGAAATGCGACGAAGGGTCACATCGGCCCCTGCATCGCTCGAATTTTTAATACTGCCTGATGATCTAAGCTGTCTTTGCCCCTGGCGAAGTGCTGGTCGGTCAGGCGGCCCGGTCGCTGCGTTGCGCAATTGCGCGCAGGCAATGGCCACTCGGATGCCTGCTGGAAGGGTGTTCGGGCAAACATCGCGGGGCGATGCGTCGCCTCGTCAGTCAAATAGCCCAAGGCTCTGGAATACTCATGTCGGACCGTTTCGAAATTTACCTCACCTGCCCCAAAGGCCTGGAAGGCCTGCTCGCCGAAGAGGCCAAGGGCCTCGGCCTTGATGAAGTGCGTGAGCACACCTCGGCCATTCGCGGCGCCGCCGACATGGAAACCGCCTACCGCCTGTGCCTGTGGTCGCGCCTGGCGAACCGGGTGTTGCTGGTGCTCAAGCGCTTCAACATGAAGAACGCCGACGACCTCTACGACGGTGTCAACGCGGTTGACTGGGCAGACCACCTGGCGGCCGACGGCACCCTTGCGGTGGAATTCAGTGGCCATGGCTCGGGCATCGACAACACCCACTTCGGTGCGCTCAAGGTCAAGGACGCCATCGTCGACAAGCTGCGCAACCGCGAAGGCCTGCGCCCGTCGGTGGAAAAGATCGACCCCGATGTGCGCGTGCACCTGCGGCTGGACCGTGGCGAGGCGATTCTCTCGCTCGACCTGTCCGGCCACAGCCTGCACCAGCGCGGCTATCGCCTGCAGCAAGGCGCCGCGCCGCTCAAGGAAAACCTTGCGGCAGCCGTGCTGATCCGCGCCGGCTGGCCACGCATCGCTGCCGAAGGCGGCGCCCTGGCTGACCCGATGTGCGGTGTGGGTACCTTCCTGGTCGAAGCTGCCATGATCGCCGCCGACATCGCCCCTAACCTCAAGCGCGAACGCTGGGGCTTCAGCGCCTGGCTTGGCCATGTGCCGGCACTGTGGCGCAAGGTTCACGACGAGGCGCAAGCGCGTGCGCAGGCCGGTTTGGCCAAGCCACCGCTGTGGATCCGTGGCTACGAGGCCGACCCGCGGCTGATCCAGCCGGGGCGCAACAACGTCGAGCGCGCGGGCCTGAGCGAATGGGTCAAGATCTACCAGGGCGAGGTCAGCACCTTCGAGCCGCGGCCTGACCAGAACCAGAAAGGCCTGGTGATCAGCAACCCTCCATACGGCGAGCGTCTGGGTGACGAAGCCAGCCTGTTGTACCTCTACCAGAACCTTGGCGAGCGTCTGCGCCAGGCGTGCATGGGCTGGGAAGCCGCGGTGTTCACCGGGGCACCGGAGTTGGGCAAGCGCATGGGCATTCGTAGCCACAAGCAATACGCCTTCTGGAACGGTGCATTGCCGTGCAAGCTGCTGTTGTTCAAGGTGCAGCCTGACCAGTTCGTGACCGGCGAGCGCCGTGACGCCCAGGCTGAACCCACCGATGCCCGTCGTCAGGAGCCGCAGGCCAGCGAACCGGCGCGTTTGTCGGAAGGCGCGCAGATGTTCGCCAACCGCCTGCAGAAGAACCTCAAGCAACTGGGCAAGTGGGCCCGTCGCGAGCAGGTCGACTGCTACCGTCTGTACGATGCCGACATGCCCGAGTACGCCCTGGCAGTCGACCTTTACCACGACTGGGTGCACGTACAGGAGTACGCCGCGCCACGCTCGATCGACCCGGAAAAGGCCCAGGCGCGCCTGCTCGATGCACTGGCGGCGATCCCGCAGGCGTTGGGTATTTCCCCTCAGCGTGTGGTACTCAAACGCCGTGAGCGGCAGAGCGGCACCCGCCAGTACGAGCGCCAAGCCACTGAGGGGCGCTTCCAGGAAGTCAACGAAGGCGGCGTCAAGCTGCTGGTCAACCTCACTGACTACCTCGACACCGGCTTGTTCCTCGACCATCGCCCGATGCGCATGCGCATCCAGCGCGAAGCCGCCGGCAAGCACTTCCTCAACCTGTTCTGCTACACCGCCACGGCCACCGTGCATGCGGCCAAGGGCGGTGCTCGCAGCACCACCAGCGTCGACCTGTCGAAAACCTACCTGGACTGGGCGCGGCGCAACCTTGCGCTCAACGGCTTCTCCGAGCGTAACCGCCTGGAGCAGGGCGATGTGATGGCCTGGCTGGAAGCCAACCGTGACAGCTATGACTTGATCTTCATCGACCCGCCGACCTTCTCCAACTCCAAGCGTATGGAAGGGGTGTTCGACGTTCAGCGTGACCATGTGCAGCTGCTCGACCTGGCGATGGCGCGCCTGGCGCCGGGTGGCGTGCTGTATTTCTCCAACAACTTCCGCAAGTTCCAGCTCGATGAACACCTGATGGCACGTTACGCGGTGGAGGAAATCAGCGCCCAGACCCTGGACCCGGACTTCGCCCGCAACAACCGCATCCACCGGGCGTGGCGCCTGCAATTGCGCTGAGGCGACGAGGTACATTGCGTAGCTAATGGCCAATAGCTATAACTGATGCCAGGGCAAGATAATCCGCAGGACGCTGACGTGACGAGATGGGTGTATGTCCAAGTTTGGCGTGCGTGCGAGGTTACTTGGCCTGTGCACGGAAGGCGTGTCCGCGTGGGCGGTTGCGCTGGTGGCATTGGTGGCCGGCTGCCTGTTGTCGGCCGTCCTGGCCCTTGCCGCGCAGGCGTTCTACAAACAGCAGCTGCGCCAGCGCTTCGAGTTGCTGGCCAGCGAGCGCTTCAGCCGCATCGCTGAGCGCTTTGACGATCAGCAGCAGCGCCTGGACGGGCTGCGGCGGTTCTTCAGTTTCTCCAACGAGGTTACCCCCCGCGAATTCGAGGGCTATGCACGGCCTTTATTGCGCCGCACCCTGGCTTACGCTTGGGCGCCGCGGGTCGAGGCCGCGCAGCGCGCCGAATTCGAGCACAGCACCGCTACCTGGTTGGGCCAGGACTATGTGATCCGCGATCAGGATGCGCAGGGCGCTTGGCAGCCTGCGCCCCTGCGTGATCACTACTTCCCTGTGCGCTTCACCCAGTCGACAGACGCGCCCGCGCTCCCTTACGGGCTTGACCTGGCTGGCAAAGGTGCGCGGCAAGCCACCCTGGCGCGTGCGTTGGAACCTGGCAGCATGGCGGTGTCGGAACCCCTGGCCATGCTGGAGACTGGCGCCGTTCGGGCGGCGGCGGATGCGCGTGGCCTGTTGATGGTGGCACCGGTGTTTTCCGACGCAGCCCCACAAGGCACGGCGGTGGGCTATGTGATTGCGTTGCTCAACCTGCGCGATCTCATCAGCGATGGTTTGCCAGCGGCAACCGATGACAACCTGGTCGTGCGCATCGAAGACCCTTCCGGGCTGAAAGGGCCGGAAGTGGTGTTCGACTCACGGAATGAGGCCGCGCCCCTGGCCCTGGCCAGCAGCCAGTTGCTGTACTTGGCCGATCACCCTTTCCAGTTGCTCATTCGGCCGAGCCAAGCTTTTCTGAAGGCCAATCATTCTTCGGCTGCACTGACCGTCGGCCTGTTGGGTGGGCTGTTGAGCGTGCTGCTCAGTGCCTTGCTCTACAACCTGTTCAGCCAGCGCCAGCGCGCCTTGACCCTGGTCGAGCAGCGCACGGCCGAGCTGCGGGTCAGCGAACAGTCCTTGCGCGGTACGCACAACCAGCTGCGCAGCGTGCTGGATGCAGCGACTCAGGTGGCGATCATCGCCACCAACCTCAAGGGGGTGGTCAGCACCTTCAATGCCGGTGCCGAGCGCATGCTCGGCTATTCGGCCAACGAGGCGATCGGCCATTTGCGCCTCGAGGACCTGGTGTTGCCCGACGAGCTCAGCCAGCGCGCCCACGCCTTGAGCCTGCAATACGGGCGTCACATTGCCGGCGGCCAGGCCATGTTTGCCGAAACGGTGCAGGAAAGGGGTGAAGAGCCTGGCGAGTGGACCTTGGTACGCACCGATGGCAGTCACCTTGTGGCCAACATGCTGGTTACCGCCATGCTCGATGAACAAGGGCTGTGGGTTGGCTACCTGGCCATCTGCATCGACGTCACCGAGCGGCGCCGGGTGCACGAGGCGCTGGCCGCGCGTGACCGGCTGCTGGAAAAACTCAGTGCCGAAGTGCCGGGCGGCATCTACCAGTACCGCCTGGATGCCAATGGCCATTCCTGTTTCCCGTATGCCAGCAAAGGCCTTTACGACATTTATGAGGTCGACCTGCAGCAGTTGCGTGAGGATGCCACGGTGGTGTTCGAGCGCATTCATCCCGATGACCTGGAGCGCGTGCGCCGTTCGGTGGGCTATTCCGCCGACCACCTTACGCCGTGGCGCGAAGAATACCGGGTGTGCTTGCCGCGGGCGGGGTTGCGCTGGGTGCGTGGCGAGGCGACCCCGGAGGTGGGTGAAGCGGGGTGTACCCTGTGGCATGGCTACCTGACCGACATCTCCGACCTCAAGGGGGTGGAGGAGGAGTTGCGTGCCCTGTCGGTGACCGACTCACTGACTGGTATCCATAACCGGCGCTATTTCCAGGAGCGGCTCAAGGCCGAGCTGGACCGCGCCCAGCGCGATGGCGTGGCGCTGGCGGTGATCATGCTCGATATCGATCACTTCAAGCGCATCAACGACCAGTTCGGCCATGCGGTGGGCGACCTGGTGCTGCGCAGCCTGTGCCAGCGCATCGGCCATCGCCTGCGGCGAACCGACGTGTTCTGCCGGTTGGGTGGGGAAGAGTTTATGGTGCTGTGCCCAGGCAGCGATGCCGAGCAGGCGCGGTTGCTGGCGCTTGAGCTGTGGCAAAGCGTGCGCAACGTCCCGATCGAGGGCGTGGGCGAGGTGACGGCGAGCTTTGGTGTGGCGGGCTGGCGGCCAGGGGAGGGTGCTGACGCGTTGTTGTTGCGGGCGGATGCCGGGGTGTATGCGGCCAAGCAGGCAGGACGGGACCGGGTCGAAGCGGAGTTGACCTGAGCGCCAACTCAGCCGGGACCCTGTGGGAGCGGGCTTGCCCGCGAAGCAGGCGCCGCGTTGGATGGCACGGGCTTCGCCCGTGTTCGCGGGCAAGCCCGCTCCCACAGTAATTGGGTCAGCTTTAAGAAGCTGGGCCAGACAGTTGGCCCCACAGGAAGCGTGCTGACCTTTTCGCCTACACAGCAATCACTGTGCGGCTGCCGCAGCGCTCGCACCCAGCTTCGGCTGGCGATACAGGTCCAGTAGCACCTGGTCCAGCACCTGCGATGCCCCCCACGGCTTCGGGTCGTTCAAAATCGCCGCCACTGCCCAGGTATGCCCATTGCTATCACGGCTGAAGCCCGCGATGGCGCGCACGGTGTTCAACGTGCCGGTCTTGATATGGCCTTCACCGGTCATTGCCGTGCGTTTCAGGCGCTTGC
>Ga0160461_1000988_pt1 | contig 13622 bp, 11 predicted proteins | sample HID1975I_E6MG_FD_108266 | JGI IMG/M metagenome (GOLD analysis project Ga0160461, IMG submission 108266) | Enriched soil microbial communities from UW Madison campus, WI, USA - HID1975I_E6 MG | ecosystem: Environmental > Terrestrial > Soil > Unclassified | place: USA: Madison, Wisconsin...
GATGGATATGAGCGATATCTTTCGCTCTTCAACAGCAAGGATTACGATGGCGTACTGAATCACTTCACCGAAGATTGTGAAGTCGACTTCGCCGGATACAGCTTTCGCGGCAAGAATGCGGTCCGCGATTTCTACGGATTCTTTCATCAGAAGGTGAGGGAGCAGATCCAGGTCACACGCTTCCTGGGCGACGAGGATACCATCGCCATCGAGGTGATCGTCCGGCTGGAAGGGCTGAAGCCTTTCGGGGCCGGCGAACTTGCCGAGCGCGGACTGGAAAATCTTGTGCCGCTGGAGCCGGGCCAGGTCGTCGAGCTTCCCCAGTTCATCCATTATCATCTTCGCGGCGGCAAGTTTCAGCGCGCGATTTGCCTGATCAATTCTCCCCCAGCGAAGATCGTCACTGCCTGATCGCCCGTTTGAGAGGATAATCATGACACAGACACTGAAAGGCCAGAGCGCTCTGGTGACCGGTGCGGGTCGTGGCTTCGGCCGCGCGATCGCGCATAAGCTGGCCAGCGAAGGCGCTGCGGTGACGCTCGTCTCGCGCAGCAGGGAACAACTCGATCAGGTCGTCGCCGAAATCGAGGACGCGGGTGGCCGCGCGCTCGCGGCCCCTGCCGACGTGGCCGATCCCGTCGCGGTTGCGCGCGCCTGCGCGGCGGCCAAGGCGGCGTTCGGCGCGCCGGACATCCTCGTCAACAACGCCGGCGTGCCGTGGCCTTTCGGGCCCGTCTGGGAAACCGACATCGAGAAATGGTGGCAGGCGGAGGCGATCCACATCCGTGCGCCATATCTGTTCATGCGTAACCTGATGCCCGATATGGTCGCCCGCCGCAGCGGACGCGTGATCGTCATCGCGGCGATCGCCAGCAAGATCGCGCTGCCCGGGCTGAGCGCATACAGCGTCGGCAAGGCGGCGTTGAACAAGCTGGTCGAGATCGCGGCGGTCGAGGCCGAACAGCATAATGTCCAGGTCTTCGCAGTGGAGCCGGGCTTCGTCGTGACCCAATTGGCCGAGGATACGTACAACGATCCGGACGCGCAGAAATACATGCCCCATATGCTGAAATATCTCGACGAGGGGCGCGCGCGCGAAAATGCCGATGCCGACCTTTACCGGACCGCGGATCGCTGCGCCGCGCTGGCAGCGGGGGGGTATGACGTGCTGTCCGGCCGCTACATGGAACTGCCCGACCCCATCGACGAATGGAAGACCGAGGCGGAAAAGGCGCGGCTTGCGGCCGTCGAGGCGGGAGCGGCGTCATGACGGCTCAGACCCTTTCGGAACTCGGCGCCGCCGTCGATCGGCTGAGCCTCGAAGTCGGTCGCTTCCGCGATGTGGAGGCCATCCGTCGGCTGCACTTCACCTATGGTTACTGCATGGACAAGTGGCTGTTCGACGATATCGTCGATCTGTTCGCTGAAGACTGCGTGCTTAATTTCATGAATGGCATCTTCAAGGGAAGGGCCGGGGCCCAGCGCATGTACGGCTGGACGCGCGGGGTGAAAGGGCCTCAGGATGGCCAACTGGGCGAGCATATCATGGCGCAGGAGGTCATCGATATCGCGCCGGATGGCCAACAGGCGTTCGGCCGATTCCGCTGCTTCCTGCAGGGCGGCATCCACGAATCGAAGGCCGGCGACTATCCGCCCGGCACCGTGGCCCAATTCTGGGAAGCGGGCGTCTACGAGAATACCTACGTCAAGCGGGACGGCGTCTGGCAGATCAAGATCTTCAACTATCGGATCGCCTATCAGTCAGATTACGAGCATGGCTGGGCTCATTCGCCGATCGAGCCGCTGGTCGCGCATAATTTCGAGGGCACCTTCCCCGAAGATCCGTATGGCCCGGACGAGCTTCGGCCCGTGCAGCCGCAATGGCCCAGCAACCGCCTGATGCCGTTCCACTATCCGCACCCCGTGACCGGGGCGGAGATCGGTGCCGAATACGCTGATCGGTAAGCCATTCGCCCAGGAGACCAAGATGAAAATCGTGATCACGGGTGCGTCCGGCCAATACGGGCGCTCGACCGTTCGCAAGCTGCTCGAGACGACGCCGGCCGAAGACCTCATCCTCATGACCCGCCGGCCCGAGAAGCTTTCGGAGTTCGCCGCCCTCGGCGCCGATGTCCGGCAGGGCGATTTCGATGATCCCGCGAGCCTCGCCACCGCCTTCGCGGGCGGCGATCGGTTGCTGCTGATCAGCGGAACGCGCGTCGGTGCGCGGGTCGCCCAACACAAGGCGGCGATCGATGCGGCCGCGGCGGCGGGTGTCCGCCATATCGCGTACACCAGCATCCTCGGTATTCATCCGGACAGCCCGGCCGTCGTGAAGCGCGATCACGGGCCGACCGAGGAGATGATGAAGGCGAGCGGCATGGCGTGGACCGCGCTGCGCGACTCGCAATACATGGATGCGGTCGTCTTCCAGATGATCGGCAACGCGCTGAGATCCGGAAAGTGGATATCGAGCGCGGGGGAGGGCAGGATCGCCTATGTCGCACGCGAGGACTGCGTCGACTGCGCCGTCGCCGTCCTGACCGGAACGGGCCATGAGAACCGCGTCTACCAGATCACCGGTCCCCAACTCTTCACGCATCGCGAGACGGCGGCGCTTGCCAATGAGATCCTCGGCACGCAGATCGATTTCGTACCGACCGACGACGATGGGCTTTATGCGATGTTCGATGCGCTCGGTATCCCACGGCACCCCGTCGACGATCAGGTGGTGGCGGGCATCCCCTGGAACAGCGACGACATGGTCACGTTCGAGGCGGCGATCCGTGAAGGTTTCTTCGATATCCTGAGCAGCGACGTGGAGACTTTGACGGGACATCCGCCGCTCTCTCTGCGCAAAATGCTGGAATCGGCCAAGGACAAGCTGATCGAGGCGGAATGAACCGGGGCGGGGCGTGACGTTTCCCGAGCTTCGGATCGCTGGCGGGTGGCGGCGCAGGGCGTCGTGGGGAGATCGGCGTCGCCTTGTCGGTGTTGAACCGGGGTTGCTGCTGGTGGTGGGGGCCGGATGACGGAGTCGAGAAGTACCGGGGTACCGGAGGAGGCCGCGCCGCCGTATCCGCGGCTGGGTTATGCGTGGATGGTGGTGGCGCTCCTCCTTCTGGCGTACACGGTCGCGTTGCTGGATCGGCAGATACTCAGCCTGATGGTCCATCCGATCCGGACGGACCTTGGCATCTCCGATACCGAGATCAGCCTGCTCGCCGGTTTCGCGTTCATCTGCTTCTACAGCACGATGGGCCTGGTGTTGGGGCGCTTCGCGGATCGCCACAATCGCCGGAACATGATCATCGCGGGCATGGTGCTATGGTGCCTTGCGACGGCCGCCTGCGGTCTTTCCCAGACCTATACGCAGCTTTTCCTGGCACGGATGATGGTGGGCTTTGGGGAGGCGACGCTAGGCCCCGCCGCCTATTCGATGATCGCCGACTATTTCCCGCCTCGCCGCCGGGCCCAGGCGACGGGCGTCTACACGATGGGCGTGTTCATGGGCACCGGGGCCGCGCTGCTTTTTGGTGGGGTCGCCGTCGCCGCGACGTCTACGGCCGCGACCGTCGACGTGCCGGTGTTCGGCACCCTGCGGGCCTGGCAGGCGGCGTTCTTGTTGGTCGGTCTCCCGGGGCTGCTGGTCGCGGTGATGATGCTGGCGGTGCGTGAGCCGATCAGGCGCGACGTCGACAAGGCCGATGCGACCCTGAAGGACGCAATGGAATTCGTTCGGCGGAATGCCACCTTGCTGCTGCTGATCCTCGGCGGCTTCAGCATGAGCGGTCTCATCAACTATGGCGTGACGACGTGGGTGCCCACCCTGTTCGCCCGACGCTTCGGGTGGTCCGCATCGGAAATCGGGACGGCTTATGGTCTCATCCTTCTCGTTTCCGGCTCTCTTGGCGTCGTGGCGGGCGGATGGTGGACCAGTCGACCGTGGCGGGCCGCGCCCGGCCGGGTATTGCGCACGTCGCGATCGGCGCTTCTGGTCGCCGTGCCGCTGGTCGCGGTGGCTTCGCTGGCACCGTCACCATGGATCTCCCTCGCGTCGCTGGCCGGTCTGGCTTTCGTCGTGGGGGTTCCGTCGGGCCTCGGCCCCGTCGCGCTCTACGAGGTGACGCCAAATCAGTATCGGGGGCAGATCATCGCCTTCTACCTCCTGTCCGTCACCTTGTTGGGGCTCGGATGCGGTGTGACGCTGATCGCTGCGGTCAGCGATTATCTGTTCGCGAGCGATCTCGCGATCGGCAAGGCAATGGCGGTCGTGCTGGCATCCGGCGGATTGATCGGCGCGCTTCTCCTGGAGATCGCTTCGCGGCAGCGCATCGCCTGCGAGCAGGCGGGCCGTGCCTAACGGGCCCTTGCGCGGCGGCGAGGCGGGGCCTGGATCCTCTCCGCGACTTCATCGGCACCAGGGCAGAGGCGACCGAGCATTCCATCGATCAGGGCGTCGAGACCAAGCCGGAAAGTCCGCTCGATATCGATCGAACCCGCGATGTAATCGCCGTTCGGCCCGGTCGCGAAACCGGCCCATCCCGTGACCAGCGCCTGAACCGACGAATGCAGTTCGGCGGCGGTGTCGCGGGTGACACCAAATCTGCCGAGTTGGCCGGTCAGTTCGACATCGATCCGTTCCAGCGCATCGGTCGGCCATTTGGCGAGGTTCAGCAGCCGAGCGAAATCCGTGTTGCCTGTCTGAACGCGCCACAGGGTCACGCCGAACTGCTGCAACCAGGCCCGGGTGTCGTCGGCACCGCCAAGCGATCCGATGCATTCACGCATCAGGGTGTCGGCCATGAGCACGAATAGCTCGGCCTTGCTCTTGACGTGCCAGTAAAGCGAGGGCGCTCGAATACCCAGTCGAGCAGCCACCTTGCGGAGACTGACCTGGTCGATCCCTCCTTCGTTCATCAGCGCCAGCGCTTCCGACACGATGATCGCTTGCGAGAGGGGGAGGTCGGTCATCCCCCTTCATCGACGCAACGGTCCGCTTTGTCCACGCAACGGCGCGGTCCGTCCTTCGCCACGTCGATATGCAGCAGGCTTGATCATCGAGGAGCAGTAAAGGAGCGATGGCGTCTACGCGCCGTCTTGTACGGAACAAGCGGAGGCGATACATCTAACGGTGTTAGTCGACTCACGCGTAAGTGGGCACCGCCGATCCGCCATCTGGAGAGAGAGATGTACGTTCGCAACTGCTGGTACGTGGCTGCCTGGGATTACGAGATCCCTGAAGGCAAGTTGTTTTCGATCCGTATCATCGACAAGGCGGTCCTGATTTTCCGCAAACAGGATGGCGACCTCGTCGCGCTTGCGGATCGATGCTGCCATCGCTTCGCGCCGCTATCGCTCGGCCGGGTGGAGGACGGATGCAACATCAGGTGCATGTATCACGGGCTCAAATTCGCGCCCGATGGCCGGTGTATCGAGATCCCCGGGCAGGACGTGATCCCGGCGACGGCAAAGGTACGGGTATTCCCGGTGGTCGAGAAGCACAGCTGGGTCTGGATATGGATGGGCGATGCCGCAGCAGCGGATGAATCCCTGATCCCCAATGCGGTGGGCTTCGACGACCCGACATACAACCTTCGGTCGGGATCGATCGACTATGACGCCAACTATCAGCTGATAAACGACAACCTCACCGACTTTTCGCATCTGTCCTATGTGCACGCTAATTCGTTCCGGGCGACGCCGGCCTGGGCAAGCATTCGGCCCAGCGTCCGTCGCATCGATCGCGGCGTACGCGTCTCGCGCTGGCTCCCGCAGGAACTGGCGGCGACCGAAACGCTGCCCGGTCAGCAGGCCACTTCGGTCGAAGCGGCGCTGTGGCAGACCTATGACTACCTGGTACCCGGCGTGCTCCTTATGTACAGCGCGCTGTATCCGGCATCGGCGATGCCGGAAGACCGCGTCACGCCGCCCGAAGGCGAGCCGCTCTCGGCCAATTTCACCAGCCAGGCGGTGACGCCGCTGGGCGACCAGAAGACACGCTACTTCTTTTCCTGGGGGCCCCGTCGGATCGACGGCGGCGACGAGTTGGCCGACATGATGTTCGGCATCGCGAATATGGCCTTCACCGAAGACCGCATCATGATCGAGGCGCAGCAGCGGACCATCAACGAAGAGCCGGGTCAGGAAGTTCTTACGAGCGCCGATACCGGACCGGTCCAGATGCGTGCCGTTATCCGGCGGCTCGTCAAGCAGGAGACGAGCGGCGACAAGGAAGCCCTCGACGTCTTCGAGCACGCCGCCGAATGATGCGATCGCGCTTCGCGTTTCCCACGCGAAGCCGATGGATGGCTGCAGCATCACGATCCGACGCCGGCAACGATGGTCGGTAGATCGGCGTCGACCCGACATGTCCGTACCAATCTATCGAACTGATCGATCCGCTTCCGGGCGGAATCATGGTCCTTTGACTGCCGTTCGTAGTAAGTTTTGCGAATAAAATCCCCGTCGAGCGATGCGAGATCGACACGACTCGTTGACATGTCCGGTCAAGTTGGCCAAGCCTAGACGAACGAGAACATCAGATTCTTTGAAAGGGGAGAATGGCATGACAGGACGTTTTCTGGGGGCATCGCTGATGTCCCTGACTTTCGGCATGATCGCCCAACCGGCGATGGCCCAGGTCGCGCCGACCGCACCCGGCGGGCCGGCCGCCAATGCCGCTGCCGAACCTGAAGGCGGCATCCAGGATATCGTCGTGACCGCGCAGTTCCGGTCCCAGAGCATGCAAAGCGCGCCGCTGGCGATCACTGCGGTCAGCGCCGCGCTGCTCGATGCGCGCAGCCAGACGAACGTGACGGACGTCGCCAATCGCGCGCCCAGCGTGCAGCTCAGCACGGGCGGGCAGGGCGGCGGCGCGCAGACGGCGGCCGTCGCCATCCGCGGCATCGGCACCACCGATTATCAGTTCCCGGTCGAGCCCGGCGTGGGCATCTACATCGACGACGTCTATTACGGTGTCTCGATCGGTTCATCTTTCGATCTGGTCGATCTCGACCGCGTCGAGATTCTCCGCGGTCCTCAGGGCACGCTGTCCGGCAAGAATTCGATCGGCGGTTCGATCAAGCTGTTCTCCCGGCTCCCGGGGCCGGATGCGGACGCCTATGTCGAGGCTACCTACGGCGCGTTCGATCGGATAAGCATCAAGGCGGCGACCAATATCACGCTCGTCGAAGACAAGCTGTTCGCGCGGATCACCGGCATGGCGCGCCATGTCGACGGGTATATGAAGCTGCTCGATTACGGCTGCGTGACCGGTCGCGATGCACCCGGCGGGGATTTCGCCAATGCCGGCAACGACTGCAAGATCGGTACCGAGGGCGGCCAGGAAATCTACGCGCTTCGCGGCGCGCTACGCTGGGTCGCAAGCGAAACGATCGAGAATAACCTGATCGTCGATTACAGCAGGGATCGCTCCGAAGCGTCGCCTTCGAAAATCCTGCTGCAGCCGAATTATGCCAGCGGCAACAACTACATCACCGGGCGTAAATCCTATACCAGCTATGCGACGTATACCGGTCTGCCCGGCACACCGGATCAGTACACGTTGCCGGCCGTCAGTTACATGACCAACTGGGGTATCGCCAATACGCTTGATATCCAGCTGAACGATGCTCTGTCGATCAAGTCGATCACCGCATATCGCCGTTCGTCGGGCGAAAACAGCTGGGATGCGGATGGATCGCCCGAATCGATCTTCACCAACCACAATGTTTTCACGCACAAGCAGTTCACCCAGGAATTGCGGCTTTCGGCGGAGCTCGGCGATTTCGCGGATGTTACTGCGGGCGGCTATTACTACGACGCCAGCAGCCGCCTCGGCGATCGCATCAATGTCGAGATCGTCGGCCTGGATTTCGCTTTCGACGATCCTTTCAAACAGACCTCGAAATCGGCCTTCGTGCATGCCGTGCTGCATCCGACGGAGCGGCTGAACATAACGGGTGGCCTGCGCTACACCAAGGAAGACAAGGACTTCACCTTCGTTCGGAAGAGCGCGATTCCCGGAAGGCCGACGCATCCGGCAGTCGCGCCGCTTGACGGACTGAGCCGATCCTTCAGCGGCAGCCGCTGGGATTATCGCATCGCGGTCGATTATGAGATCGCGGACGACATCCGGCCCTATGCGCAGGTTTCGACCGGCTTCAAGGGCGGCGGTATCAACCCTCGGCCCTTCTTCGCCACGCAGGCTGTCCCTTTCGAGCAGGAAAAGGTCACCTCGTACGAGCTCGGCCTGAAGACCCTGACCTTCGATCGACGGCTTCGATTGAATGCCGCCTATTATCATACGTCCTACAAGGATTATCAGGCCCAGCTGCTGTTCTGTCCCGACCTGTCTCCGCCCGGTCTCGGCAACAACTGTGCGGCGACGCAGAATGTGTCCGATGCGAAGATCGATGGCTTTGAAGTCGAAGCGGAGTTGCAGCCGGTTCCCGGCCTGTCGATCGATGGATCGGTCAGCTATGTCGATTTCCGTTTCACCAATATCAATCTCGCCAGCGGGCTGACGGCCGATACGAAGCCGCAGTTCTCACCCAAATGGAAATACGCGATCGGCGCGCAGTATGATTTCGATCTGGGCGACACGGGCACGCTGACCCCCCGGCTTGATTGGGCCTATCGCTCTTCGATCGAAAGCAACGCGATCAACAATGTCGCGGGCTTCATGCAGGGGCATGTCGATGGCCTGGGTCTGCTCAATGGGCGTCTGACCTATCGCACGCCCAGCCGGAACTGGGAGCTCGCCCTGGCCGTGACGAACATCACGGATAAATTCTACTATATAAACAAGTACGATCGCGAGGCAGGCTTCAATTCGGTCAATGGTCAACCTGGTCGTCCGCGCGAATGGATGGTGTCGCTCAAGCGCAAGTTCGAATAGGCTTTAGAACCGGGCGGGTGTTTCCCGCCCGGCATTTTTTTATGCGTGGATGTGCGGTCTGCCGCGATTGGAAAAAAGAAGCTGGGGTGGCAACGGTTCGGCCCGATCGTTCGGCGCTTTACGGGTTTCGAACCCTTTTCATCGTCATGGACAGGCTGAAGGTCGATGCCTTGTAGTAGTTGAACGTCACCTCGGCCACGCGACCATCCAGGCATCGATAGACGCGCTGGATCTCCATCGTCGTCTCGTCGGCCAGCAATCCGAGCTTTTCCGCCACGGCCGGCGGGGCGGGGATAGCGCGAACGACCTGGCTGACTTCGCCGATGCTCTCGCCATGCACGTCCTCGATCAGGCCGTATATCGGACCCGAACTCCGGCCGAGCAGTCGCCCGATTCCGGCGAACCACGGGGGCACGAAAATCTCGACGCTGCAGATCGCCTCGCCGCTTTGCTGGTCGAAGCGGGTGCCGTCGATCCGCAGCCATGTCTCGCCCACCTGGCCGCCAATTCGCAGGGCGGCCGCCTTGTTCAACCTCAACCCTTCGGAATGGTCGCTATATCGCGATTCCACGTTGAAATCGTGAAGGTCGGATATGGAATTGATTTGATGAACATAGACTTGGGGAGCGCCGGGCTTGAGAACGCTGGTGCCCTTGCCCTGCCGGGATTCGACCAGGCCGAGATCGCGCAGATGGCGCAATGCTTCTCGCACGGTATGGCGGCTTACCCCGAAGCGGGCGACCAGCGCGTGTTCGGACGGGAGCGAGCCGCCGACCGGATAGATCCCGCGAAGAATTTCCGACCTCAGCGCCCGGACCACCAGCTGATAGAGGGGCGGAGACGCCAGTTCTTCCGGCAAGAGCTTCGCATCCCTATGCATCGTAACGCTTCTTCTTCTCAACGGGGCCCTGCTGCTACCACAATAGCACGAGGTAGCAAGGGCGGGCGCCGCGATCGGGTGATTTGTCGGTGGCGACAGGAAAGCATTGACACAGGATGAGATGTACGGACAGGTTGTTCAGGGGCGATGCGGTTCGAATGTAGGGAATATCGCCGGTCGGGAAGGCACCGGCGCAATCATAAAGATAGGATGAGGTGAATGATGGTGGTGCCCGAAGGCGTTGCTTCGTCTGATTTCAAGGCTGCGTTGAGCGAGTTCCGTCAGGTCGTCGGTTCCGATTGGGTATTCGACAGCGAAGAGGATGTCGCGCTCTACCGGGATGACTATTCGCCGGTGAAAGGCCAGCCTGCGGAGCGTCTCGCCTCGGCAGCGGTCGCGCCGCAGAGTACGGAGGAGGTCCAGGCGGTCGTTCGGATCGCCAATCGCTATCGAATCCCACTCTATGCAATCTCGACCGGACGCAACCTCGGCTACGGTGGCGCGGCACCCGCTGCGAGCGGAACGGTGGTGCTCGATCTCAAGCGAATGAATCGCGTGCTGAAGATCGACGAGGATCGCTGCTTCGCGCTCGTCGAGCCGGGGGTGAGCTACTTCGATCTCTATCGCCACATCCAGGAACGCAAGCTGAAGCTGTGGATCGACTGCCCCGATCCGGGCTGGGGCAGCCTCATCGGCAACGCGCTCGACCGGGGCTGCGGCTACACCATGCCGCATTTGCGCAATCATTGGGAGGCGCGCGCCGGCATGGAGGTGGTCCTCGCCAATGGTGAGGTGCTGAGGACAGGAATGGGCGCGATGCCGGGCGCGGGAAGCTGGCAGGACTATCGCAATGGCTATGGCCCGATCGTCGACGGGCTGTTCAGCCAGTCCAACATGGGCATCGTTACCAAGATGGGATTCTGGCTGGCTCCGGAACCGCAGGGCTACCGGGCCTGTACGATCAATTTCAGCCGCTACGCGGATATCCACGCGCTGATCAAGACGCTGAATCTCGTAGAAAATGGTCGGCTCTTCTCGGGGATGCCTTATCTTTCGAGCCCGCTGCTCAACTCGTACATGACGCCCGCGTCCCTCGGCATGGAGAAGATGGAGCGCCCCGAACCATCCCCGACCGCCGAGCATCTGGCGCTGATCGCCGCCGCCAAGGTTGGCTACTCGCCGGAACTGGAGGCCTATGGGCTGAAGCACAAGATCGCCTATTGGTCGCTCCGCATCGGCTTCTACGGCCCTGCCGAAGTCACTGCGGCGCAATGGGCGGCCGTGAAATCGCTCTTTGCGGCCATCCCCGGCGCTACGGCAGAAGATGGAATCGACGTGACCCTGCCGCTGACACCGGAGTCGCGGGAGATCATCCACGAAGCGGAACTGGGAATTCCCAGCCTCAAGATCTTTCAGCTCATCACCCGGAATGCCGCAAACCCGGCGGGGTCGGCCGGGCATATCGGTTTTTCGCCCGTCATCCCTCGCACGGGCGAAGCGCTGATCGAGATAAATCGGGTTCTCGGCCCGATCTTGGCGGAGATGCAGACCGGGTGGTCGTCCGGCTTCCTGATGCCCCATCTGTATTGGGAGCGATCGTTCGTCTGCATCATCGGGCTCCTGCTCAGCGAGGATCCGGACGCGAACCACAAGACCATTGAGCTCTATCGCGCGCTCGTCACGACTGCGGCCAAGCATGGCTGGGGGGAGTATCGCACGCCGGTGATGTTCCAGGATTTCGTCGCCGCGACATACGCGTTCGGCGATGGCGCGATGCTCCGCTTCCAGGAGACGATCAAGGATGCGGTGGACCCCAACGGAATCCTTTCGCCGGGCCGCTACGGTATCTGGCCCAAGGCGGGGCGGGAGGCGAACAAGCAGCGCGCGCTCGATTTCGCGCGCGGCGCGAAGTGACCGTTGTCGGGACACGGGATGACAAGGCAATGCTAGCGAAGACGGCCCTGCGATCGACCCCGATGACCCGACGCGCCATCCTGGCCGGCGGTATCGCCGCAACGGTTGCCGCGGGTGCCGTGCCCGCACGAGCGTCGCCGCCGATGGCTCGGCGATTCATGACGCCGTTGCTCTTCGTCGATACGTCGCTGCCCGATGCCGCCGCCCTGGCGCAGCTGTGGCAGCCGATCCTGGGGTCGAGGCTGGTACGCTATAGCCATGACATCACCGCCGCCTGGTATGATCACCTGCACGGCACACCAGACGAGAATTGGCCCGTCGTCGCCGGGCTGACCACCGCTGATTCAGCATTCTGCATGAAGAAACTGGCGCAGGGAAACCGCCTTCGCGTCGTCCTGGACGAGGAGGCCGGGTGGCATCGGCGCGACTCCGCGATCCGACGCTGGATCATCGATCGTGCCGGAACGAACCGGCCCGCCGCGCTTGCATGACCTTGGCCGTCATCTGATATCATGAGGAGAATCCGTATGGACACCGTTCGATCGGGGCTCGCTGCGGTCGCGATAGTCTTGGCGGCCGGGACGGGCTGGGCCGCGCGCCAAGGCGGTACGACGCCTGTCGATGGCGCGCACGTCTACGATCGTTGGTGCGCGACCTGCCACGCCGATCACATGCCGGGAACGATCGCGCTTCAGACCAAATACGCAGGGGAAAAGCCGCCGCGGATCGAGCAATGGCGTGATCTTGAGAGCGACGTTACGCACTACGTGGTGCGCAACGGGATCGGCCCGATGCCGCGGTTCCGCAAGACCGAGATCACCGATGCGGAGCTCGATGCTCTGGCGGACTATCTGGCACCCCCGGCCAGCACGCGGCGCAATGCCACCGCCCGCTAGGCTTGCCGCAAACCGGCACCGTTGACCGTCAGTCCGGATCGTTAGGGAGCAGCCATGTCGCGCAAAACGCAGATCGTTGTCGTCGGCGGCGGTGCGGGCGGGCTTGAACTCGTCCGGCGGCTGGGCGCGCGCTACGGACGGCGGGATCATGATATCATCCTGGTCGAAAAGAACCGGACCCATATCTGGAAACCGCTGCTCCACGAAGTTGCGGCCGGATCACTCGACGCGAATCTCGACGAGGTCGGATATCGCAGCCACTGCCATCGCTGGGGCTATCGATACTTCCTCGGCACGCTAGAGGGCGTCGATCGAGCGGCCAGGCAGGTGATCCTCGCTCCGATGCTGGACGAAGACGGCAGCGAGCTCGTCGCGCGCCACGCAATACGCTACGACTATCTCGTCGTCGCGGTCGGCTCGGTCTCGAACGATTTCGGAACGCCGGGGGTGCGCGAGCATTGCCTGTTCCTCGATGATCGGGCCGGGGCGGATCGTTTCCGGAACCGGCTGCTCAATCACTGCCTCCGTGTCTCGCGCAGGATGACGACAGACCCCGGCGCGGAAGAATACGTCCGTATCGTTATCGTCGGCGGCGGGGCGACCGGCGTCGAACTGGCGGCCGAGCTCTACAATTCAGCCGCCGCCCTCCGCCATTACGGGCTCGAGGTGTTCGACGAGACACGGCTCCGGATCACGTTGATAGAGGCAGGTCCGCGCATCCTTCCCGCGCTGCCGGAAAAGCTTGCCAGCGCGGCTCGCCACGAACTTGAGGCGCTCGGCGTGCGCATCCTCACGAACACACGGGTGACCGAGGCAGTATCCCACGCTATCATCGCCGATGGCGGCGAACGCATCGAGGGCGACCTGATGATCTGGGCTGCCGGGGTAAAGGCACCGCCGATCCTGGCCAATCTGGGGCTTGCCCACACGGCCGGCAACCAACTGATTGTTGGCCCGACTCTCCAGGTGACGCTCGACAACCGGATTTTCGCGATCGGAGACTGTTGCTCGTTCACGCCGGAAGGCGCGC
>Ga0160461_1000990_pt1 | contig 13603 bp, 13 predicted proteins | sample HID1975I_E6MG_FD_108266 | JGI IMG/M metagenome (GOLD analysis project Ga0160461, IMG submission 108266) | Enriched soil microbial communities from UW Madison campus, WI, USA - HID1975I_E6 MG | ecosystem: Environmental > Terrestrial > Soil > Unclassified | place: USA: Madison, Wisconsin...
ACTCCGCGAACTCTACGCCACCGCGTTCGAAGTCGAACCGAGCTGGCTGGTTGAATGCGCGTCGCGCCGTCAGAAGTGGATCGATCAAGCCCAGTCGCTGAACATCTACATGTCGGGCGCATCCGGCAAGAAGCTGGATGACACCTACAAGCTGGCATGGCTGCGTGGTCTGAAGACGACGTACTACCTGCGTACCCTGGGCGCCACCAGCGCCGAGAAGTCCACGGGCCGCGGCGGCGAATTGAATGCCGTCACTGCTGGTGGTCAATCCACGGCTGCGGCGATGGGCGCTGCACCTGCTTTGCCGGAACCCGAAGTTCTCGGGGCGGTTTGCACCATGAGGCCTGGCGACGCCGGCTTCGAAGAGTGCGAAGCCTGCCAATAACCGCCTCCGGAGAATTGAAATGATTAATTGGGAAGACGACACCATCGCAACGCAACCTGCATCCCCCGCCCCCGCGGGCGGCGGGCAGGCTGCACCCGGCGTCCGGGCTGCGACCGGTGTATTTGGCGACGCCGCCATGCCGACGCCTGCCGCGCCTGAACACGCGGCGGGTCTGAGCACGAGCGGCGCCGCAACCTCGCAACGTGTGAAGGTTGCCGACAAGCGCATCATCAACGGCGAAACCGACGTCAATCAACTTGTGCCGTTCAAGTACAAGTGGGCGTGGGAAAAGTATTTGGCCACGTGCGCCAATCACTGGATGCCGCAAGAGATCAACATGTCGCGCGACATCGCCCTCTGGAAGAACCCGAACGGGCTCACCGAGGACGAGCGCCGCATCGTCAAGCGCAACCTGGGTTTCTTCGTCACGGCCGACTCGCTGGCCGCGAACAACATCGTGTTGGGCACGTACCGCCACATCACGGCGCCTGAGTGCCGCCAGTTTCTGCTGCGCCAGGCGTTCGAAGAAGCGATCCACACGCACGCTTATCAATACATCGTCGAAAGCCTGGACCTGGACGAAGCCGAGATCTTCAACGCTTACAACGAAGTTCCGTCCATCCGCGCCAAAGACGAGTTCCTGATTCCGTTCATCGACGCGATCGCGGACCCCCACTTCAAGACGGGCACGCCCGAAGCTGATCAGACGCTGTTGAAGTCGCTGATCGTTTTCGCATGCTTGATGGAAGGCTTGTTTTTCTACGTGGGCTTCACGCAGATCCTGGCGCTGGGCCGCCAGAACAAGATGACCGGCGCGGCCGAGCAGTACATGTACATCCTTCGCGATGAATCCATGCACTGCAACTTCGGCATCGACCTGATCAACACCGTCAAACTGGAAAATCCGCATCTGTGGACGCCGGCTTTCCGCGAAGAAATTCGAGAACTCTTCCGCAAAGCGGTCGAACTCGAATACGCTTACGCCGAAGACACGATGCCGCGCGGCGTGTTGGGCTTGAACGCACCTATGTTCAAATCCTATCTGCGCTTCATCGCCAACCGTCGTTGCCAGCAAATCGGTATCGAACCGCTGTACCCGCAGGAAGAGAATCCCTTCCCTTGGATGGCGGAAATGATCGATCTTAAAAAGGAACGCAACTTTTTTGAAACTCGCGTGATCGAATACCAAACCGGTGGCACGCTGAGCTGGGAGTAAAGCAGTAGGTCATCAGGCCCGGCGCGGGCACGCTCTGCCAACACAGAGCGTCGCGTTCGCGACAGGCTTGATGACGCGCTTCCTGGTCAGGGTGTTTTCGAACACGTAGAACAAGCGGTCGGCGGCCTGTGATCAGGCTGCCCACCGGCGCCATTTGAAATGGCTCGCGCCAAAGGAGCGGGGGCCATATCAAATGGCTGTGCCGAATTCATTAGCGCAAACCGTAGTAGCTGTTGCTCGCACAGAACAGCGGCATGCGCCGATGAATAGCCCGGGCACGATTCGCTTTGTTGGCGAGTCGGGGCACGGGTTTAAGTTCTGGGACCCCTGAACCTAAGGAGCATGACCATGGCAACAGCCAAGAAAGCCGTAAAGAAAGCCGCGGCGAAGAAGCCCGCCGCCAAGAAGGCAGTCGCTAAGAAGGCCGCACCGGCCAAGAAAGCCGCTGTCAAGAAGGTAGCAGTCAAGAAAGTCGCCGCCGCCAAGAAGCCGGCAGTGAAGAAGGTTGCCGCCAAGAAGCCGGCAGCCAAGAAGGTCGTCGCCAAGAAAGCGGTAGCCAAGAAGGCCGTCGCCAAGAAGGCAGTTGCCAAGAAAGCGGTAGCCAAGAAGGTTGTCGCCAAGAAGGCAGTTGCCAAGAAAGCGGTAGCCAAGAAGGTTGTCGCCAAGAAGGCGGTTGCCAAGAAGGCTGTCGCCAAGAAAGCGGTAGCCAAGAAGGCAGTTGCCAAGAAAGCCGTTGCCAAGAAGGCCGTCGCCAAGAAAGCGGTAGCCAAGAAGGCCGTCGCCAAAAAGGCCGTTGCCAAGAAGGCGCCCGCCGCCAAGAAAGCAGTTGCCAAGAAAGCGGTAGCCAAGAAGGCCCCCGCTGCCAAGAAGGCGCCTGCTGCCAAGAAGGCTCCCGCTGCAAAGAAGGCTCCCGCCGCCGCCAAGCCGGCTGCTGCCGCCAAGCCCGCCGCTGCCAAGAAGCCTGCTGCGAAGAAAGCCGCTCCCAAGAAGCCCGCAACGCCGCCCTCCACGGCTGCTGCCCCGGGTGCAAAGACCGCGCTGAATCCCGCCGCTTCGTGGCCGTTCCCCACGGGTGGCCGTCCCTAATCAGGACGGTTCGAAGCTTTAGCTTCACTAGAGCCGCCTGGCCTTGGCTAGGCGGCTTTTTTGCGTCATCCCCATCCGCCAAACGCCGCAGCAAACTTTCCACGCAGCGTGCGACAATTGATTCCTCATTTTTTCGGTGATCGCGTCCATGCTCGGTGAAATCTTCCGCTTCCTCCTCGAAATCGTGTTCACGCTGTTCGGCGCGGCATTGATTGCCCGCGCCTGGATGCACGCGATCCGCCTCCACGCCTTCAACCCGATTGCGCGCACCATCTACCAGGCGACGAACTGGCTGGTGATGCCGCTGCGCAAGATCATTCCCGCCGGCAACAAGATCGATTGGACGAGCCTGGTCGCCGCCTGGCTGGCCGCGCTGCTGTATATCGTGCTGATCTGGCTGCTGGCGCTGGGCGCGCTGATCCCCGCCGCCCTGCTGCCCGCCGCCATGGGCTCGGCCCTGATCATGACCATCAAGTGGGCGCTGAACCTGGTGGTGTGGTTGACGCTGATCCAGGCCGTGCTGTCCTGGGTCAATCCGACGGCGCCGATGATGCCGCTGCTGCAGGCGCTGACCGCGCCCATGCTGGACCCCATCCGCCGCATCCTGCCGCGCACCAGCATCGACTTTTCGCCCCTGGTGCTGCTGATCGTGGCGCAGGTGCTGCTGATGGTGCTGGCCAATCTGAGCCAGCGCATGATGGGCCTGTAGGCCAAGACACGGGGCATCGCGCCCCGTTCTTGTTTCCGCTACGCCGGAATCCCGGCGTAGATCTCGACCAGCTTCTTGCGGTCGATCTTGTGGTTGTTCGACATCGGCAATGCCGGGCACGCCACCAATTCCGACGGCACCATATAGGGCGGCAGGCGCTGGGCCAGCCGCGCTTTGCAATCGGCCAGCGCATCGGGCGCCAGCAAGCGCGCATCCGTCTCCCGCGCCACGCCCGCAACAAAACCAATCAGGCGCACCGCCGTTCCATCGGGACGACGCAGCACCGCGCAGGCGCCGCCTTCCACCCCCGGCAAGCCGTGCAGCGCCTCGTCGATTTCCGCCAATTCGATGCGATAGCCGTTCAGCTTGATCTGGTCATCCATGCGGCCTCGACAGAACAGCAAACCGCCCTCTTCCATCTGGCCCAGGTCGCCCGTGCGGAAAGCGCGGCGGCCATCTTCGTGGGTGTAGAGCTTGGCGTCGTTCAGATCAGGCCGGTTCAGGTAGCCGCGCATGACGTGATCGCCCACGATGCAGATCTCGCCTTCGTCCACGATCAACAGGCTGTCCGGCTTGGCGTGCCCCACCGGCAGTGGGTCGTGCGCTGCCAGCACGGCGTCGGTGACTTCGATCCAGGTGGTGGCCACCGTGGCTTCCGTGGGGCCATACGTGTTCAGAATGACCGCATCGGGAAAACGCTGGCGCAGCTTTTTGGCCAAGGCCGCCGGCAGCGGCTCGCCGCAGAACAGGAAGGTGCGCAGCGCCGGCAAGGTGGCCGGGGAAAAATCCCGGTTGGCCAACTGCTGGTGAGCAAACGACGGGGTCGACACCCACACCGTCACGCCATACTGCGCCAGGCGCGCCATCCACGTGCCCGCCGCCGCGATCTGCTCACGTGCGTTCAGCACGCAGGCGCCGCCCGAGGCCAGGGTGCCGAAGACCTCATACATGGACAAGTCGAAACTGAACGGCGCCTGGTTCATGAACACCGGCGCATCACCCAGGCCAAAGCTACCCAGCATCCAGTCGCCCAGCAAGCCCACGCTTTCGCGGCCGATCTGCACGCCCTTGGGGTCGCCCGTGCTGCCCGAGGTGAACATGACGTAGGCCAGGCCGCGCTCTGCCAGCATGGCGCCTTCACCTTGGGTGAACGTGCCGGCGGCGGCATCGTAGACGGCCGCGGCGCGCACTATCTCGACAATGCGGCGCAGCCGGTCCGCCGGGTAGATGGTGTCGACTGGCACGAACGGCGCACCGATCAGCAACGCGCCCACCATGGCGACGAAGAACGACGCTTGCTTGTGGCCGTAGATAACCACCGGCACATCCGGGGCCGCGCCATGTTGGCGCGCGTGCTCCGCCCAGGCGTGCGCCTCGTCACGCAACTGCGCCCAGCTCAAAGAGCGATCGGCGGCGGCGACGGCCAAGGCGTCGGGTGAAATTCCGGTATCAACGAACTGGAACGTTTTCAGGTCAAAACGCATGCCGATACTCCCGGCGTCAGATGGGGCTGCGGCCGCTGAACACGTACAGCGCCAGCGCGGCCAGAATCAAGGTAAGCACGCGGCCCAAAAACCGCATCACCGGATGCGCCAACGTGGACTGCAAGGCGGGCCGGGTGCGCGCCGCGTTGACCAGCAGGTTGTGGCCCACCGAATAGGCGCCGAACATCAGGCCGCTCACGATGTAATGCAGCGACAGCCCGTTCCACACGCCCATGGCCAGCAGCGTGGCGAAGATGCCGATGTTCTGCGCCGCCATGCGATGGCGTCCGAAGAACTTGGTCTTGCTCAACGCCTTGTAGATCGGCATGAACACCACATCGCGCAACCACTCCGACAGGCTGATGTGCCAGCGGCGCCAGAAGTCCTGCGGGTTCAGCGTGGCCAAGGGGTTGCGGAAGTTGATCGGCAAGGTGAAGCCGAACAGCATGCCGATGCCGATCGCCATCGTCGAATAACCCGCGAAGTCGAAGAACAGATAGGCGCTGTACAGCGAGGCGTTCAACACCACGCCCGTGAACGAATAATCGTGCGCGTCCAGCGTGGCCAGGCCATAGCGCCAGATCAGCTCGGCCAGGCCGAACTTCTGGATCACGCCCAGCATGATCAGTTCCAGCCCGGTCAGCCAGGTGTTCAGGTTCACGCCTTCATAGCCGCGCTTGAGATCCGCCTGGAAATTGCGCCAGCGGTACATGGGGCCGGCCAACAGCGTCAGCGGGAAGAACAGGTAGATGAAGTAGTCCAGCGGCGACACGCGCTCGTTGCGTTGCGCGAACAGCAGCACGTCGATGGCGCGAAAGGTGGCGAACGACAGGCCCAGCATGGCGCCCAGGTGCGACACGCCGGTCTTCACCAGCAGCAACGGCGCCATGGTGATGATGACGGCGAGCCAGGTGGGAATGTAGTTGCGGCGCACGGCCCACAAGGCGCTGCCCGAAATGGCCAGCAGCGCGATGGGCTGATAGGGCCGCGCCCAGAACACCGCCATCCAGACACCCAGGCAGATCACCCCGATGATGTGGCGATAGCCGATGCGAAACGGCATGCCGAACGATCGGTACGCCAACAGGCCCAGGCCGCCGCACAGGGCGCCGCCAAAAAAGCTCAAGCTTGCGAACAATTCCATGGCGCGGCTCAGAACTGCTGGTATTGGAATTCGACCTTGATCGGTCCGCCGCTGCCCGTGGTGGGCTGTGCCTGCAGCACAAACACGAGGATGACCCCGACGTACAGGCAAAGATGCCAAAAAAAGCGACGCCCGGCGCCGTCTTTGCGAAAGAATTTCATCGGGAAAAGTACTCCGCAATACCTTGGTCCGCCATGGCCCAGCCGAGCTCGGCCAGGTGCATGTCGTCGCGCAGCATGCCCGGTTCGAACGGAATGCTGTAAAGGTCCAGGCAACCCATCTGATAGCGCGTGCACATGCCCGTGATGGCGGCCACCACCGGATCAAAGCGCTCGACGTCCAGGATGAGGTTGGGGTTGAACGGCTGAATGACGAAGTAGGCCTTCACCTTGCGCTTTTGCAGCAGAGCCATGACGCGCGACAAATCGCCCAGCTCGGTGCGGGTGATGGGGTCCACGTCGGCGAACTCGTTGCGGGCCGGCGAGTACAGCGGCGCCAGGTACTGCTTGTAGTAATCGTCGCGCACGTCGTAGGGGTTGTGGCCGCCCAGCTTGTGCTCCACCTCGCGCGCCTGATGCGTCAGCCGCCCCCACTGCCCTTCGTTCAAGCGCGCGGCGGACGGCCAGGACACGAAGCGGTGCGCGGGCACGGACAGCTTGGTGCGCGGGCGGTCGGTCGCGGGTTCCTGGCGGGCATGCCACCACAGCGCCAGCTTGTCTTTCAGCTCGGCCGCCTGGCCGTTGGCAATCAGCCAGAGCAGACCCCAATTCGCGTTGTCGGTGATCCAGGTCTGCATCTGCTCGCGCGTGCTGGGCTGGTCCCACAGGCGGTCCCAGACCGGGCCGGTCACGTGCTCGGCGAACGCGCTGCGCGGCAACTGACCGCCCGAGGCGAACCACGCGGGCGACACCATGATCACCAACCGCGTGTTCGGCGTCAGGGAATCCGCTACGGATTCCAGCACGCTGACGATCCCATAAGACTGGAACATGGCGTGGCCATAGGCCAGCGTCGGCATCTTCAGTTCTTCGGGAAAGAAGCGGTAGGGAACGAAACGCAGGTCGTGGCTGGACAGCTCGGACGAACCCAGCACGACCAGCGTGCCGTCGCTTAGCGCGTTGCCCAGGCGATTCAGGTTGACGTGCTGGGTGCCCCAGTCAGGCCCCAGATTGGGCAGGTAGTTGTTCTTGTCGGCCGTGGCCAGCGAGGGTGCGACGGCGGGCGTCACGATGCGGCTGAGCACATCGTCCGCGCCGCAATACGCGCCAACCGCCAATGCAACCGCCGTCGCGGCAGCCGCGACGTGGGACAGCAAGCGCGTGTTACGCAGAATGGGCAGCGACATAGCCGGCAAGCGTACGGACCGACTGCAGGATTTCCGCGATTTCAGGAGCCGGGATGCTGCAGCCGTACTCCGATTCAACCGCCAGCGTGATGTCCACGGCGGCCAGGGAATCCACCAGGCCTGTGGCGATCAATTGCGTGTCGGGGGTGACTTTCTTCATGACGATCGACTCGACGATATCGCCGATCTTGGTGTGGAGTTCTTGCTCGGTATACATAAGGTGTGCGGGGCGCCTCGTCGGCGAAACACCCCCGCTCGCAGGGATTCAGGTGCTTGAGGATATAGAAAAAAGCTGAAGCTCAACTGACGGAATTCAGCCATTCAGAATGACGCCAAGATGCACTCGGTTACATCAAAAACCGGGTTTGGCCTCGTCCGCAGGCGCAATCATTGCACTTCGACCGTTGAATCGCCATCGAACTTTTGGCTTTGATGGCGGGAAAAGGCCGGGAAAGGCGACACCTGCGGGTAAATCCTGGGGGGTCACGTTGCGGCCGAGCGACATTCAGGCAAAAAAATGGCCCCTTGATAGGGGCCTGTGCGCGCCTTGGCGCGGCGATTCAAAAGCCCGCTTGCGCGGGCTTTTGATTACATCGGGGTCACGCGCGTCGGGCCTGCGCCGCTGATCACTTGCACGCGCTGGCCCACGCTGATGGGCAAGTCCGCTTCTTGCGCCACGACGCGGGTTTCGCCGTTGTCCAGGCGCACCGTGATTTCGTAGCCGGAATTCTTGCCGACCCGGTTTTCCACGGCGTTACCGGCCAGGGCACCCAGGATAGCGCCGCCCACGGTGGCGATGGTACGGCCCGTGCCGCCGCCGACAGCGTTGCCGGCCACGCCGCCCAGCGCACCGCCGGCCAACATGCCGACACCGCTGGACTTGTCATTCTGGATCACGATGGGGCGCACGCCCGTGACGGTGCCCGTGCGAACGATCTGCTCGCGCTGGGCTTGGTCGTAGCTGTAAACCCCGCTGGATGCGCTGGGATTCGCGCAGCCGCCCAAGACTGCCATCGACGTGACGACGGCCGCAACGGCCAGCCACCGGCCCGTACGCGGCGTTACCAGGGAAAGAGATTTGCTTTGGTTCATTTGGACTCCTCGATCGGGCACTGCCGACGAACGTTGATCATACCGCGCCCGCCATCTTGGCCAGGCTCGGCTGCAACACACTGAAACTCACGGCCAAAGCCAGAAAACACCTGCTGGATGCGGTGGCGATAGCGCCACCGCATCAGACATTTGGACGAGCGTTCGACCGTGCAGCCTCGAGGCAGTTCCCGCGCAGTCCTGGGTTCAGGCCGGCAGATGGATGCCGTAGGTAGCGTGCAGCACCGCGTCGATGTCGGCGCGCGACGGCGTATGGTTCTGCGGCCCGCGCGAGGCAATCTTGAGGGCGCCCATGACGTTGCCCAGGCGGCAACTGTCTTCCCAGTTCCAGCCGCTGGTCAAGCCGTAGAGCAGGCCGCCGCGCTGCGCGTCGCCGCAACCCGTGGGGTCCACGACCTGCGTCGCCTTCACGGGCGCGATGGCGATGGTCTTGCCGCCGGTCATCAGCGTGGCGCCTTCCGCGCCGCGCGTCACCACCACGGCTTGCAGCGTCTGGGCAATGTCGGCCATGCTGCGGCCGGTGCGCTGCTCGACGACGCCCGCTTCGTAATCATTCACGGTCAAGGCCTGCGCCATCTTCAGCATGCGTTCGAGGTCGGCGCCGTCGAACAAGGGCATGGCCTGGCCCAGATCGAAAATGAAGGGGATGCCGCGCTGGTGCAGGCGTTCGGCGTGGGCGAACATGCCTTCCTTGGCGTCCGGGGCCACGATGGCCCAGGCCGCGTCCGCGTCGCTCAGGTCGTTGTCCGCCGCGAACGACATGGCGCCCGGGTGGAACGCGGTGATCTGATTGTCGTCCAGGTCGGTCGTGATGAAGCACTGCGCGGTGAACGTACCGGGAACCACCTTGACGCGGGAGGTGTCGATGCCCAGGCCCGACAGGCGCTCCATGTATTCGCCGGCGTCTTCGCCCACGGTGGCCACGGGCACCGGCTTGCCGCCCAGCAGATTCATGTTGTAGGCGATGTTGCCCGAGCAGCCGCCATATTCCTTGCGCATGCTGGGCACCAGGAAGGACACGCTCAACGACTGGATGCGGTCGGCAAGAATGTGCTCTTTGAAGCGGCCTTCGAACACGGCGATCGTGTCGAACGCCATCGAACCGCAAACCAGGACGGGGGTTGCCATGCGTGTCATCCTTTAAGGAAAGAACTTATCAAGTTGGTAGCCATTGACTTGAACGCCAGTCACTTCAATGGGCACTGAGATTTTGAGCTCGCCCGCCGGGGCGAAGGGTCCGCGCAGTTGTTCCGGCGTCAGGTAGTCTTCGGGCTTGAGCACCTTGCGCACGACCACCGTGTCGGACAAGTCCGTCAGGTCCAGCACCAGCGCGGGCCAATGCTGCGGCTTGTCATAACGGTTGCGCAGCACCAGGTTCAACACCAGCCGGCTGCGGCCGTCATCAATCGCGGCGGCGCCCGTCGGCGGTTGCAGCGACGACGACGAAATGGCGATGCGTTCCAGGCGGCGCGCATAACCCACGGTGCAGCCCAGCGGCTGGCACACGGTTTCCAGCACCGGGCGCAAGGCGGGCGCGGAATTGGCGATGTCGGTGCGGTAGACGTAAAGCAGTTGCAGGCCCAGGGCGATCAGACCCAGCAGGCAGGCATAGCCCCAGATCTTGCGCATCAGGCCCCGGCGTTCGCTGCGGTCCTGATCCAGGAACTCGGGCGGCGCGCGACCAACGTCGGTGGCGCTGGAATAGCGGGTGCGCGCTTCGCCCAGCACGGGCTCGCGGTCGTCGTCACGGTCGTGGTCGTGGTCGCGGTCATAGTCGTGGCTGTCGTCGAGGTCGTGGCTGTCGTGATCATCGGGCGCGTCGCGGTCGTCCCACTTGATGACCGGTTCGTTGTCGCGCGAGGCGATGATGGGCTTTTCGCGGGTGGGTTCGACACGGTCGGTGTAGACACGGTCGGTGTAGACACGGTCGGTGTAGACAGGGTCGGTGTAGAGACGGCGGGTATCGGCGTGGCCGATATCAGCGCGGTTGGTATAGCCATCGCCATGCGGCGCTTCACGCACTTCGTCTTCCAGGTCGCGATCGTCGTCGGACTCGTCTTCCGGCAGCGTGTCTTCGGGCTCCACGGGGCGGCGTATCGCATCACGCCCGCGCAGGACCGCCGGCGGAATCGCGGGCGTGGCCACTGGCGAAATCACGGGTTCGGCACGTACGGTTGGCGAGACGGGCGCGAAGGGTGCGACGGGCGCGGGCGGTTTCGTGGCGGGTGCAACGGGTGCAACGGGTGCGACGGGCGCAACGGGCGCGGCGGGCGCGACGGGTGCGGGCGGCGGCGCGGCGGGTTCGTCTTCCCAGGGCGGGGTCTGGCGTGGCTCGGCCGACGGGCGCGCCAGCGTCGGCGCCAGGACCGGCGCGGCGGCGGCCGCCGCGGAAGATGGCACAGGCGGCACGCGTGGCGTGGATGGCGCGGTGGGCGGCAGCGATCCGGCCTCGGGCAGCAGGCAGGCACGACCGTCAAAGACGGTCGAGCAGGCGCCGCAGCGCACCAGGCCATTGCGAACGCGGAGCTGGTCAGGCACCACCTTGAACGTGGTGCCGCACTGCGGGCAGCGGGTGGTCAGAGCCATGTGATGCAATCCTGCCGATCCGGCCACTCAGGCCTTCTGGCCGTGCAGGCATACCCAGCCGTCGCGGGCGCGCCAAACCGACATGGCGAGCCACGGCGCGTAAGCCGCGGCCACTTCCTCGGCCTGACGCTCCAGCACGCCGGACAGCACCAGGTGGCCGCCAGCGGCAACGCGGCCCGCCAACATCGGCGCCAACACCTTCAAGGGATTGGACAGAATGTTGGCGACCACCACCTGGAAGGTTCCGTCGGCCAGCGCATCGGGCAGCATGGCTTGCAGTTCCACGCGGTTGACCTCGGCGTTGTAGACCGTGCTTTGCACCGCCTGCGCGTCGATGTCCACGGCCAGCGTCGGGCCGGCGCCCAGCTTGCGGGCGGCAATGGCCAGAATGCCCGAGCCGCAGCCGTAGTCCAGCACAGTCGCGCCCGTGGGCAATTCCGCTTCCAGCCAGGCCAGGCAAAGATGCGTCGTGGGATGGCTGCCGGTACCGAAGGCCAGGCCAGGGTCCAGTTCGATATGGATGGCGCCGTCTTCGGCGGCGGCGGGGTCCAGGCCCGGCACATCGGGGTTGTCGCGGTGCCAACTGGGCACGATCCACAGGCGTTCAGCAATGTGGATGGGCCCAAACTGCGATTGCGTCAGGCGCACCCAGTCGGCGTCCGGCACGTCGCGCAGCGTCCAGCCGGCAAACAGCGCCGGGTCCAGCTCGCCGGCCGAGGCGGCCTCTTCCATGATCTGCGTGGGGTCGGCGCCATCGGGCAGCAAGGCAACGACGCGGTTGCGGTCCCAGGCTTGAATGTCGGGCTCGGTACCGGGTTCGCCGAACAAGGGGCGTTCGTCATCGGTGCCGAAGTCGGCGTCTTCCACGGATACCGACAGCACGCCCGCTTCCAGCAACGCATCCGACAGGGCTTCGGCCTGCGCCTCCAGGCAATGGAGCACGAGTTCACGCATGATTATTCTTCCATCTGGCCATCGGGCCACGGCTCGCGCCGCGGCCCGATAGACCATAAACGTAAAAAGGGGCCGTGAGGCCCCGGGGGTAGTTGGTCAGGGGCGCTGAGCCAACTTGTTTTCCAGATAGTGGATGCTGGTGCCGCCTTCGATGAAGCGGGCGTCTTGCAGCAATTCACGATGCAGCGGGATGTTGGTGGAAATGCCTTCCACCACCATTTCCGACAGCGCAATGCGCATGCGGGCCAGGGCTTGATCGCGCGTATCGCCATACGTGATGACCTTGGCGATCATCGAATCGTAGTTGGGCGGCACGAAATAGCTGTTGTAGGCATGCGAGTCGATACGCACGCCAGGGCCGCCCGGCGTATGCCAGTTGGTGATGCGGCCGGGGCTGGGCACAAAGCGGAAAGGATCTTCCGCGTTGATGCGGCATTCGATCGCATGGCCCTTGAACGTGATGTCGCGCTGGCGCAGCGTGAACTTTTCGCCCGCGGCGATCAGGATCTGCTGCTGCACGAGATCAATGCCGGTGATCAGTTCGGTGACCGGGTGTTCGACCTGGATGCGGGTGTTCATTTCAATGAAATAGAACTCGCCGTTTTCAAACAGGAATTCGAACGTGCCCGCGCCACGGTAGCCCATCTTGCGGCAAGCATCGGCGCAACGGTCGCCGATGCGCTCGATGGCGCGACGGGCGATGCCGGGCGCCGGCGCTTCTTCGATGACTTTCTGGTGGCGACGCTGCATGGAGCAGTCGCGTTCGCCCAGCCAGACGGCGTTGCGGCCGCCATCGGCCAGCACCTGGATTTCCACATGGCGAGGGTTCTCAAGGAACTTCTCCATATAGACTTCCGGGTTGTTGAACGCGGCGCCCGCTTCCGAACGCGTCATGGTGACGGCGTTCAAGAGCGCGGCCTCGGTGTACACCACGCGCATGCCACGACCACCGCCGCCGCCTGCCGCCTTGATGATGACCGGATAACCGACTTCGCGCGCAATGCGGATGATTTCCTGCGGATCTTCGGGCAACGCGCCCTCGGAACCCGGCACCACCGGCACGCCCGCTTCGATCATGGCGCGCTTGGCGCTGACCTTGTCGCCCATCAGGCGAATGGTGTCGGGACGCGGGCCGATGAAGACGAAGCCACTCTTTTCGACGCGATCGGCGAAGTCGGCATTTTCGGACAAGAACCCGTAACCCGGGTGGATTGCCTCGGAATCCGTCACTTCGGCGGCCGAAATGATGGCCGGCATGTTCAGGTAGCTGTCACGCGACGGCGCGGGCCCGATGCACACGGATTCATCGGCCAGGCGCACGTACTTGGCCTCGCGGTCAGCCTCGGAGTGCACGACCACGGTTTTAATGCCCAGCTCACGGCAAGCGCGCTGAATGCGCAGGGCGATTTCGCCCCGATTGGCGATCAGGATTTTTTCGAACATTTTCAGCTATCAGCCAATGACGAACAGGGGTTGACCGTACTCGACGGGCTCACCATTTTCGACCAGGATTTCTTTGATGACGCCGGACTTGTCGGCTTCGATTTCATTGAGCAGCTTCATGGCTTCAATGATGCACAGCGG
>Ga0160461_1000991_pt1 | contig 13600 bp, 9 predicted proteins | sample HID1975I_E6MG_FD_108266 | JGI IMG/M metagenome (GOLD analysis project Ga0160461, IMG submission 108266) | Enriched soil microbial communities from UW Madison campus, WI, USA - HID1975I_E6 MG | ecosystem: Environmental > Terrestrial > Soil > Unclassified | place: USA: Madison, Wisconsin...
AAAAAAAATCCAAATCCCAGCCTTTAAGTAAAGTTGGAATTTGGATTTTAATATTGAAATTTAATTGATTTTTATTTTAATGTCTTAGCATTTTTTACATTTTGATCTGTCAAAGCTATTGCCAAAACTTCACTCATTTCTTTTACATAATGAAAAGTAAGACCTTCTAAATATTCTGCTTTAATTTCGTCAATATCGCTTTTATTTTCATGACAAAGAATTATTTCTTTAATGCCTGCTCTTTTAGCAGCTAAGATTTTTTCCTTAATTCCGCCAACAGGTAAAACTTTTCCACGTAAAGTAATTTCTCCTGTCATAGCTAGGCTTTTCTTTACTTTCTTTTGCGTTAATAAAGAAACCAAAGAAGTCAACATTGCGATACCAGCACTTGGTCCGTCTTTTGGAGTTGCACCTTCTGGAACGTGTAAGTGAATATTATATTTTTGAAATAACTCGATTCCTAAACCAAGTTTCTTCGCATTTGCCTTAATGTACTCCAAAGCAATAGTTGCAGATTCTTTCATTACATTTCCTAAGTTCCCTGTAATGGTCAATGATCCTTTTCCTTCAGAAATCAATGATTCTATAAATAATATATCACCACCGACACTTGTCCAAGCTAAACCTGTAACTACTCCTGCAACATCATTATTTTCATATTTATCACGCTCTAATCTTGGAACTCCCAAAATAGAAACAATATCTTCATCGGTAACTTTTTTGTTGTATTCTTCTTCCATCGCTACAGATTTTGCAGCATTTCTGATAACCTGAGCAATTTTAGTTTCTAAATTACGAACTCCAGATTCTCTTGTATATCCTTCAACAATTTTTTCTAATTGTTTTTTACCAATAGTCAAATCTTTTGCCGTTAAACCGTGTGCTTCTAATTGTTTTGGAAAAAGATGTCTCTTAGCGATTTCTACCTTTTCTTCAATGGTATAACCAGACATTTTTATTACTTCCATCCTGTCGCGCAGTGCTGGCTGAATCGCTGCCATATTGTTTGATGTCGCAATGAACATTACTTTTGATAAATCATAACCCATTTCTAGGAAATTATCATAAAAAGCACTGTTTTGCTCTGGATCAAGTACTTCTAATAAAGCAGAAGAAGGATCACCGCTGTTGCCGCTTGATAATTTATCAATTTCATCCAGAATAAATACAGGATTAGATGTTCCAGCTTTTTTCAAGCTTTGAATAATTCTTCCCGGCATTGCCCCAATATAGGTTTTTCTATGTCCGCGAATCTCTGCTTCATCACGCAAACCGCCTAATGAAATACGCACATATTCTCGTCCTAAAGCTTCTGCAACTGAACGACCAATTGAAGTTTTACCAACTCCCGGAGGCCCTGTTAAACATATAATTGGTGATTTCATGTCATTTCGCAATTTTAAAACTGCCAAATGTTCGATCATTCTTTTCTTAACTTCTTCTAATCCAAAATGATCTTTATCTAAAACTTTTTGGGCAAATTTTAAATCGAATTTATCTTTAGAATATTCGCCCCAAGGTAGTTCTAAAAACAATTCTAGATAATTTCGTTGAATTCCAAAATCTGGAGACTGCGGATTCATACGACGCATTTTAGACAATTCTTTTTCGAAATGTTTCTGCGTTTTTTCGTCCCATTTTTTGGTTTTAGCCTTCAGCCCCATTTCGTCCATTTCTTCTTCCTGCGAAACGCCTCCCAATTCTTCTTGAATGGTTTTCATTTGCTGATGAAGGAAATATTCTCTTTGCTGCTGATCTAAATCAAAACGAACTTTTGATTGAATGTCATTCTTCAATTCTAGTTTTTGAAGCTCAACATTCATATAACGCAATGTTTCTAAAGCACGTTCTTTCAATCCGTTTATCGATAAAAGACCTTGTTTTTCTTTTACCGATAAATTCATATTAGAAGAAACAAAATTGATTAAAAACGACTGGCTTTCAATGTTTTTAATGGCAAATGTTGCTTCAGAAGGAATGTTTGGACTTTCCTTAATAATTTGAATTGCTAATTCTTTTACAGAATCTAAAATGGCTGTAAACTCAGAATCGTTTTCTTCTGGACGTTCTTCTGCAACTTCTTTTATAGTTGCAGTCATGTAAGGTTCTTCTAAAACAACTTCGTCAATTTCGAAACGTTTTTTTCCTTGAAGAATAACTGTTACGTTTCCGTCAGGCATTTTTAAAACACGTAAAATACGCGCTACAGTTCCTATTTTGTGAATATCGTCTTTTGACGGATCTTCGTCTTCTTCATTAATTTGAGATACAACTCCAATGATTTTTCCGCCGGCATTGGCATCATTAATCAATTTAATAGATTTATCTCTTCCTGCAGAAATTGGAATTACAACTCCTGGAAATAAAACAGTATTGCGTAAAGGTAAAATCGGCAGAGAAACAGGAAGTTCCTCATTATTCATTTCCTCTTCGTCCTCTGGAGTTAATAATGGAATTAATTCTGCTTCTGAATCGAATTCCTGAAGTGACAGATTGTCAATAGTAAGTATTTTATGATTTGACATAATAATATATAAGTCGTTTTGTCATTAAAAGGTTAAAACTATCTGTAAATCGTTCCTTAAAAACTATTGTTTTTGATAACGCTTTAGTTTACAAGACAGGCCATAAAAATAGACAATCATTATGCCAAATGCAAAATAAGTCAGTTTTAAAATCAGATTTGATTTATAATTTCTGCTGATTGAAAAAAAATAAAATTAATTTTATCAAAAGTGTAACAAACCCAAAAAAGCACAGTCCTTACTAAAAACCAAAAGCCACGACTTGAGTCAAAATAACCAAAATATCGAAGAATTAATTGCGCTTTGTAAAAGCAACAATCAAAAAGCGCAGTTTGAAATCTACAACCGCTATTGCAAGGCGATGTATAATGTGGCTTATCGCATTGTAAAAGACGAACATTTTGCACAAGACGTCATGCAGGAAGGTTTTTTAAAGGCTTTTACAAAAATTAACGACTACAAACAAGAAGTGGCTTTTGGTGCGTGGTTAAAAAGAATAATCATTAATTATAGTATCGATTTTTATAAAAAAAATAATGCTTTTCAAGTAGAAGATATAAGCAAACAATTATATAAAGTCGAGGAAAATGATGGAATAATTTCTGAAAATATTGATTTAGATAATCTTAAAGTAAAACAAGTTTTAGATACCATCCTGCAGCTAAAGGATAATTACAGAATGGTTTTAACGCTGTTTTACATTGAAGGCTACGATCAGGAGGAAATCTGCGAAATTTTGAATATTACCTATGCAAACTGCAGAACGACCTTGAGCAGAGCCAAAGATAGTTTAAGAAAAAAATTGGAAGAAATATAAAATGAATTGGAATATGAAAAATGAAAAAGACAGTTTAGACAAATTATTCAGCAGATTGGAAAACCAATGGGATGTTCAGGAATTAAACTCCGATCATCAAGTTGATTTTATGCAAAAATTAAATAAAAAAGAACCGAAGAAAAAATACTGGTTTATGACAGCTATTGCTGCTTCGATTGTATTAATGCTTGGAATTTCTATGTTTTATAAAAATGAAAAACCAAAAGAATTCAAATTTGCCTCTAAAGAAACTAAACGAACCGATTCAATTTTTAATATTCTGATCGATAATGAACTGGTTAAATTAAAGGAAAAAAGTTCGCCCGAAAATGAGCAGATTATAAATGATGCATTAAAACAAATGAAAACATTTGATGCTGATTATCAAAAAATCATTAACGAACTGCAAAAAAATGGCGAAAACAAACAGATTATTTATGCAATGATTAGTAATCTCCAAACCAGAATTTCTTTTTTACAAACCGTTTTAAAAAGAATTGAAGACAACGAAAAATTAAAAAACACCTCTAATGAAAAAACACTATAACATACTAATCTTGTTTATTTTGATTCCTTTTTTAGGATTTTCAAATGATGACACTTTTATTACCAAACAAAAAAACATAAAAAAAACATATATCGTAAACTCAAACGCAGGAATAGATATTGATAATAAATACGGAAATATTTCTGTTTCGACCTGGGATGAAGACAAAATCGATCTTGATATCACGATCAAAGTAAATGGACCAAATGAAAACTGGGTTAATGAACGTTTAAATAGTATTGATGTAGAAATTTCGGCTCTTAAAAGTTTGGTTTCTGCTGTAACTAATCTTGGAAATTCTTCTCTTAAAAGTAAAGGAAGCAATAATAGTTTTGAGATCAATTATGTAATTAAAATTCCTAAAAATGGTTCTGTAAAATTGGTCAATAAATATGGTAATATTTCTACTTTAAACTTAGAATCTACTTCTGATATCAGCTGTAAATACGGAAAGGTTTCTTTAGGAAAATTAAATGGATCAAATAATCAAATAGAAATTGCATACTGTCAAAATTCTACTATCGATTATATTAAAACTGGATCTATTGATGCACGATACTCTGGTCTAAAAATTAATGATTCTGGAAATTTAAATTTGAGTGCAAATTATACCGATGTTAATCTTAATGAGGCTCAAAATATTAAATACCAATGCAATTATGGAACATTTAAGTTTCAAAAAATCAACTCTTTAAATGGTTCCGGAAATTATTTAACGATTATTATTGGAGAAGTTTCAAACAACTTTAGTTTTGATACAAACTACAGTAAAATCAATATTGGAACTCTGAACGAAAAAGCTGGAAATGTTAACATAAACTCAGGATACACTGATATTTCTCTGGGCTATTCTCCTAATTATGCATTTGATTTTGATGTTTCTGCCCGATATTCTAATATCAAACATGATAATTCTTTAGATATTTCGGTTTCAGAAACTAAAAGCAACAGCAAAAGAATAAGTGGTTTCTACAGAAAAAAAGGTCAAAACAAGATTAATATTAATTCCAATTATGGAAACATCTCATTAATAAAAAATTAATCATCTAAAAATCAAAACAATGAAAAAATCAATTTTACTTTTAATGCTGGCAGTATTTATAAATAATAATGCAAAAGCACAATCTAATAATAAAGTAAGTGGAAACGGTAAAATAGTTACCGAAACAAGAACAACTGGAGATTATGATGTACTAAAAATTGCAGGATCTTTTAATGTTGATTTGGTTGCGGGAAAAGAAGGAAAAATTACAATTAAAGGTGAAGAAAATTTATTACCATTAATAAAGGTTGAAGTTGAAGGAAATGATCTAAAAGTGTATGTTGAGAAAGGAACACAGATTCGTACAAGTTCTGGTCAGAAAATTCAAATTACAGTTCCATTCGAAAAAATTTCACAATTAAGCTTGGCTGGATCAGGAGAGATTCAATCCAAAGATGTAATTAAGAATGATAATTTTAGCCTAAAATTATCTGGTTCTGGAAATTTTAGTTTACCATTTGATACCAATAATTTAGATTTAAATCTTAGCGGTTCTGGAAATGTACGTTTAAAAGGAACTGCTGATAAATTTTCTACAAAACTTTCTGGTTCTGGAGATATTGATGCTTCTGGTTTAAAATCTAAAATTGTAGATGCTACGATTTCTGGTTCAGGAAACAGCAAAGTAACTTGTAATGAAAGTTTAACTGCAAGAGTTTCTGGCTCTGGAAATATTAAATATGCAGGAAACCCTGAAAAAAGAGATGTAAAAGTTTCGGGTTCAGGAACTATTTCTAAAGTTTAATTATTAAAAAATATCACGAATTACAAAAACTATCATCAATCAATAATTACTGCAATTCGTGATATAATATTATTAAAGACGTTTCATTAATTTGAAACGTCTTTTTTATGAACTCTTCTTAAAAGAAATATGGCTGTAACGAAAAAGATTGCTAAAATTACAATTGCCGCACGCGGACTTCCGGTAATTTGATCTATAATTCCGTAAACACACATTCCGATTACAATTCCGATCTTCTCAGCAACATCATAAAAGCTAAAAAACGAAGCAGTATCTTGTGTTTCTGGTAATAATTTAGAATAAGTTGATCGGGACAATGCTTGAATTCCTCCCATTACAAAACCTGCAACTGTTGCCATAACATAAAAATGTATTGGTAATATTATAAAAAAGGCAAGCGCACAAAATATGGCCCAAATGATATTAATGACAATTAAAGTTGGAATATTTCCAAACTTAGCAGAAGCTCTTGAAGTTAAAACAGCACCAACAACGGCTACCAGCTGAATTATTAAAATACAAATGATAAGTCCAATAGTACTTTCTTCTTTAGATGACCATTGAATTTCCTGTGCTCCAAAATAAGTTGCTACCAGCATTACAGTTTGAACAGCCATACTTGAAACAAAAAAACCTCCTAAGTAACGTTTTAAAGGAATGTTTTCCTGCAATAAAGCCCAAACTTTCTTTAATTCTTTAAATCCGTTAAATACTACAGATTTAGTTAATTTCTGCCCTGTTTCTTTGCTTCCTTTTGGCAAATAATAATAGGTATATTGACTGAATAAAATCCACCAAACTCCTACCATGACAAAAGAATAACGCATTGCTTTCATTGCTGCTTCTCCATCTGTACCAGTAATTCCGAATAACTTTGGTTTCATAATCATGGCTAAATTGACAATCAGCAAAATAACGCTTCCTACGTAACCTAATGAATATCCTTTTGCACTAATTCTATCCTGCTGTTCTTCAAAAGCAATATCTGGAAGATAAGAATTATAAAAAACTAAACTTCCCCAGTATCCTAGTAATCCAAGGAAATAAAATAACAATCCAACATAAATATTGTCCAGATCAAACCAATACAATCCCATACAAGATAAGGCTCCTAAATAGCAGAAAAACTTCATAAAGGATTTTTTATTTCCCACATAATCTGCAATCCCAGATAATAATGGGGAAATAAACGAAACAACCAAAAATGCGGCAGCAGTAATAAAACTTATTAAAGCTGAATTTTTTAAATGAAGTCCAAAAACATCTATATAATGATCTCTATCACTAAATAATGCTTCGTAAAAAATTGGAAACACTGCAGATGCAATCGTTAATGTATAAACCGAATTTGCCCAATCATAAAATGCCCAGGCATTTAAAAGTTTCTTATCTCCTTTTTGTAGGTTTTTCATAGAAATAGTTTTGTTAATCCGCTACGAATTTATCTATTTTTTATCATAATCAAATAGAAATTATTCAATTCGTTCATTATTAAATCATCAACTTTATCTAAAACAAAAAAGCCATTCAAAAATGAATAGCTTTTAAAATTATATCCTTGAAGATATAAACTTATTTAATAGTTCCAACTTTAAGCGCAATAGCTTTAGCTTCTGGAATTAAAGATTTTATATTAGCAATCCTTGTAGCATCAGAGGGGTGTGTACTCATAAATTCTGGTGTCCCTGCTCCTCCAGATTTTGCAGACATTCTGGTCCAGAATGCAATGGCATCATCTGGATTGTAACCTGCAATTGCCATAAGAGTCAAACCAATTTTATCAGCTTCACTTTCATTACTTCTGCTAAATGGCAGCATAACTCCCACTTCAGAACCAAGTCCGTAAGCCTGTGAAAATATTTGTCTTGTAGACTCAGATTTACCGCTTGTTGCTGCATCTAGTGCCACACCTCCAATTTGCTGTAACTGTGCCGCAGACATTCTTTGTGCGCCATGATTAGCAAGCGCATGCGAAACTTCGTGCCCCATTACAGTTGCTAAACCAGATTCATTTTGCGTTATTGGTAAAATCCCAGAATAAACAACGATTTTTCCACCTGGCATACACCAAGCGTTAACTTCTTTATTATCAACTAATTTGTATTCCCAACGATAATCTTTTAAATATTGAGATTGTCCCAAATACGTTAAATATTTTTCTGCTGCAAGCTTAATTTTATAGCCGACAGTTTCAACAAGTTTTGCATCTGCAGTTCCAGTTACTACTTTATTTTCAGATAAAAACTGACTATATTGCTGGAATGATGATGGAAACAATTCACTATTAGAAACAAAATTTAAATTTTGTTTCCCTGTAATTGGATTTGTTGCGCAAGCAATTGCAAGCGCACCAAAAACTCCTAAAAAGAAATATTTTTTCATAATTCTACCTAATTTTCTTCCAAAAATACAATTAAAAGAAATATTTAATTTTATACAATTAATCAAAAAAATATCAGAATTTAACTATTCGCCTACTATGTGTAATTCATTGAACTCTTTATCAACTACTAAGAAATTATTTTGATCGAAACTAATTTTATCAAATTCAATTTTTTCATTATCAATTTCTATTTCAGAAACTTTAAAAGGCAATCCAATTAAATTGATTTTATACTTGCTGTAAGGAGTATCATATTTTCCTTCTTTATGAAGCTGAATAATTAGTTCCTTTTCTTTTCCGATAGTTCTGAAAGATAAAAAGCTGTAACGTCCTTTTTTGTAATCATAGCCATCTTGTGCATCTTCATAAACAACAGATTTTTCTTTTCCGTTTTTAAAGTAAACATCAAGCGTCAATTCATCAAACTCTAATTCTCCAACATATTGTTGTACCGGATATTTTGGAATAATAGCGCCTGCTTTTACAAAAACTGGAATTTCATCAAATTTGGTGTCAATCCAGATCTCTCTTCCTCCAATAAAAAGTTCATTTGTCCAATAGTTATACCACTCACCTCTTGGAATATACATACGGCGGCCAACAGCATTGGGTTCAAGAATTGGACATACTAAAATTTCATTTCCAAAGATAAATTCATCATTGCGGTAATGTGTCTGCGTGTCATCTTGATCGTAGTAAACCAACGGTTTTAACATTGGAAGTCCTTCTTCAATATACTGCCAAAACATGGTGTATAAATAAGGTAATAATTGATAGCGAAGACTAACAAACTTTCTAGTAATATTAATAACTTCTTCATCAAATGCCCAAGGCTCCTGATTTCCATGATCTCCAGAAGAGTGCGTTCTGCAAAACGGATGAAAAACGCCGAGCTGAATCCATCGCGCATATAATTCGCCTGTTGGCTGTTCTGCAAATCCTCCTATATCTGAACCTGTGAATCCCATTCCAGAAATTGACATTCTCTGTACTTGAATGTTTGCTAGCCATAAATGTTCCCAAGTTGCCACGTTATCTCCTGTCCAAGAAGAAGTATAGCGCTGTGCACCAGAATATGCCGATCTTGTAATGACAAAAGGACGTTTTGGATATGTAAATCGTTTCACTCCATGATAAGTAGCCCTTGCCATCTGCGTTCCATATATATTATGGGCTTTTCTATGACTGCACGGATTTCCATCATAAAAATGACGAACGTCCATTGGAAATGTTTTATTTGGAACCTCCATTACTGCAGGTTCGTTCATATCATTCCAAACTCCTTTTACACCAATTTCTGAAACTAATTCTTTAAATAATCCAGCCCACCATTCTCTAACTGCGGGATTTGTATAATCTGGAAAATTACATTCTCCAGGCCAGACTTTTCCTTTCATATACGGTCCATCGGCTCTTTTACAGAAATAATCTTTTTCTAAAGCTTCTTGATAAACCCAATAATCTTTATCGATTTTGATTCCGGGATCTATTATAACAACCGTTTTAAAGCCATCTTCTGCTAATTCAGCGACCATCTTTTTCGGATCTGGAAAATAATTTTTATTCCAAGTAAAACATCGAAATCCTTCCATGTAATCAATATCCAAATAAATGGCATCACATGGAATTTGAAGTTCCCTAAATTTTGAAGTAATTTCTTTTACTTTACTTTCAGGATAGTAACTCCATTTACATTGATGATACCCCAAAACCCATAATGGTGGTAATTCTGGCTTACCAGTCAAATCTGTATAAGTTGTTACAACATGCTGCATTTGCGGACCGTAAAAGAAATAATAATTCATTTCTCCACCTTCGGCCCAGAAACTCGTAACATTTCTTCTTTCTTGGCAAAAATCAAAAAAAGTCCTAAAAGTATTGTCAAAGAAAATACCATAAGATTGTTTATTATGTAAACCTATATAAAACGGAACTACTTTATAAAGAGGATCTTGATCTTTTTGATAGGCATATTGATCTGTAGCAAAATTTTCAACTCTCTTTCCTTTAAGGTTCATTTGAGTTGCCTTATCTCCAAGACCATAATAACATTCACCATCTTTAGAAAACTTACTCATTTTTACGATATTCCCACCGTATTCGTAGCTTTCTTCCCAATGAAAACCAAGCTCATCTTCAAGGATCAAAAAGTCATTTAGATCGTAAATAGCCAGACGAAGATCTGCTTTCTGAATTTTACATTTTACCTTACTAGTCCTTATCTGAAAAAAAGTTTCTTCTTCTGTAAGTTCTAGGAAATTGTAACCGTGAAGCTGCGTTTTATCAATCGCATATGAAAAGTCGTTACTAAAATAACCTTTTGTAGTAAAGCGAAATCGAATCAAACTGTCTCTAAGAATAGTGACTTTTAAAATTACTTTATTATCCGTATTGAAAAAAATCGAATCTCCTTCCTGTTCGTATGAAACAATTTTTGATGGATATAAATCGCCTTTGTATTCTAATGATGTGTTTGTAATCATATCGCTAATGAATTAATTATAAAACGCTAATCTCTATTTCAAACATACAAAAAAAGTTAGTAAAGCCCTATGAATAAAAGGTTTATTCACGAAAACGTTTTTTCTGATTAAGTATTGAATTACAGCTCAAAAAATCGAAAAATCGATAATTTACGAACGATAAAATGATAAAAAAATACTTAAAGAAATGAATGTAAGATTTTGTTTAAACGAAAGAATATACAGTTACACTTAAAGGCGGTAAAATTAATTCAACAGAAAAATCCCTGCCATCATAAGAAATAGATTCTGTTTTTAGTGATTTTCCATTTCCAACACCGCCACCGCCATAAATCAAAGCGTCGCTATTAAAAATTTCCTCTAATTTGCCTTTCTTTGGAATCCCTATTCTGTAATTTTCTCGTACTACTTCTGTAAAATTGCAAACCACAATTACATTTTCATCTGGATTATTTCCTTTTCGGATATACGATAAAACCGCATTTTGATGATCTGAATAATTAATCCATTCAAAACCATCTCCTGTAAATTGTTTTTCATACAATGCAGGATGTGATTTATAAAGCTGATTTAAATCTGTAATTAATCTCTTTATTCCCGAATGAAAACCATACTGCAGCAAATGCCAGTCTAAACTTTGTTCAAAATTCCATTCGCTTGTCTGTCCAAATTCAGCTCCCATAAACAATAATTTAGTTCCTGGATGAGTGAACATATAACCGTATAACAATCTCAAATTTGCAAAACGCTGCCATTCATCACCTGGCATTTTATAATTAAGCGATTTCTTACCATACACTACTTCGTCATGAGAAAAAGGAAGCATGAAATTTTCGGTAAACGCATAGGTCATCGAGAAAGTCAAATCATTTTGATGATATTTTCTATAAACTGTTTCTTTTTGAAAATATTTTAAAGTATCATGCATCCATCCCATCATCCATTTCATTCCGAAACCCAATCCGCCTGTAAATGTCGGTCTTGAAACCATCGGAAACGAAGTACTTTCTTCTGCAATAGTTTGAACTCCATCAAAATTAGCATAGATTACTTCATTGAATTCTTTAAGAAAACTTATACTGTCTAAATTTTCTCTTCCTCCAAAAATATTAGCTTCCCACTCGCCTTCTTTTCTAGAATAATCAAGATATAACATCGAAGCAACGGCATCAACTCTTAATCCGTCAACATGATAATTCTGAAGCCAAAAAACAGCGTTACTGATTAAAAAGGCGCGGACTTCATTTCTTCCATAATTAAAAACCAAACTTTTCCAATCAGGATGATAACCCTTTCTTCGATCTGGATGTTCATATAAATGTGATCCGTCAAAATAACCCAAACCGTGCGCATCATCTGGAAAATGCGATGGAACCCAGTCTAAGATTACACCAATTCCTTCCTGATGCAATCTGTCAACCAAAACCATAAAATCTTGTGGCTTCCCGAAACGTGAAGTTGGCGCAAAATATCCCGTTAGCTGATACCCCCAAGAAGGATCATAAGGATATTCCATAATCGGCATAAATTCTACATGCGTAAAACCAGTTTCTTTTACATATTTAACTAAATCATCGGCAAGCTCTAAATAACTTAAAAAGCGATTGTGCTCAGCTCTTTTCCAAGAACCTAAATGAACTTCATAAACAGAATAAGGTTTGTCTAAAGCATTTAATTGCTGACGATTCTGCATCCAGTTTTCATCTTTCCAGCTATAATCTAAATCCCAGACTACAGATGCAGTATGAGGTGGTTTTTCGCAATACAAAGCAAAAGGATCTGCTTTTTCGGTTACAATTCCTCCAATATTCGATTGGATTTTATATTTATAAAGTGCTCCTTTTGAAATATCTGGAATAAATCCTTCCCAAATTCCCGATGAATCCCATCGAACATTCAAATTATGTTCGCCTTGACTCCAATAATTAAAATCGCCTACGACTGAAACAGAATGTGCTGTAGGTGCCCAAACTGCAAAGTAAACACCTTTGACCCCATTAACTTCAATTAAATGCGCTCCTAATTTTTCATATAATTTGAAGTGTTTACCAGCTTTGAACAAATCAATATCAAAATCTGTAAATAGAGAATGTGTGATTACTTTAGTCATATTTAGTTTTTAAGGCAACGATTAAAATTGGAATTTGGTCCCGAAGTTTGGGGATAAAAAATTGGAATTTTTAAAATTTATTCAATTCTAAAGTTGTCAGATAACGTAACTCCTTTTTTAATCACAACAATTCCGTCTTTTATGCTGTATAATTCATTAGTAAAATTATCCAAATGTTTTCCGCCACTTATATGAACATTATTTCCTATTCGTACATTTTTATCGACTAAGGCATTTTTAATAAAGCAATTTTCACCAATACCCACATGAATTTTATTGATACTGCTCTCGTAATTTAGTTCATCAAGATCCTGATAGAAATCGTTACCCATTACATAACAGTTTTCTAAAACAGTTCCTTCACCAATTCTAGAGCGAATACCTATTACAGAACTTTTTATTTCTTTCGCATTAATAATACAGCCTTCTGAAATTAATGATTGATTAATAATAGAATTTCTAAATTTAGAAGGTGGCAGTAATCTTGGTCGAGTAAAAATTTTATTCTCGTTATCGAATAAATTAAACTCTGGAATGTCAGCTGTTAAACCAATATTGGCTTCAAAAAACGATTCAATATTTCCAATATCTGTCCAATAGCCTTCGTATTGATAACTTAATATTTTATGTTTCCCAACGGCCTGCGGAATAATCTCTTTCCCAAAATCTTTTGTTTCCTGGTCCCCCATTAATTCCACTAACAATGATTTATTAAAAATATAAATCCCCATTGAAGCTAAATATTTTTTGCCTTTTTCCTGCATATGTTCACTTACTTCAGATTCCCATTCCGGTAACAATGAAGCGTGCGGTTTTTCTATAAAGGCATGAATATTGTTCTCATGATCGGTTTTAAGAATTCCAAATTCTGGTGCATCTTTAGCATTTACTGGCAAAGTGGCAATAGAAATTTCAGCATCAGCAGCAATATGTGCTTCCAGCATTTCG
>Ga0160461_1000993_pt1 | contig 13542 bp, 11 predicted proteins | sample HID1975I_E6MG_FD_108266 | JGI IMG/M metagenome (GOLD analysis project Ga0160461, IMG submission 108266) | Enriched soil microbial communities from UW Madison campus, WI, USA - HID1975I_E6 MG | ecosystem: Environmental > Terrestrial > Soil > Unclassified | place: USA: Madison, Wisconsin...
ATCTCGGTGACGGGCGGCGACACCTATGTCTGGAACCCGACGTCCACCTACGTCGCCAACCCGCCTTATTTCGAGGGCATGACGATGACGCCCAAGCCCGTCGTCGACATCATCGAGGCCCGGCCGCTGGCGCTGTTCGCGGACTCGATCACCACCGACCACATCTCGCCGGCGGGATCGATCAAGGTCGACAGCCCGGCGGGCCGCTACCTCAACGAGCATCAGGTCTCCAAGGCGGACTTCAACAGCTATGGCGCGCGTCGCGGGAACCACGACGTGATGATGCGCGGCACCTTCGCCAACATCCGCATCAAGAACGAGATGATCCCCGGCATCGAAGGCGGCATGACCAGGCATATCCCCTCCGGCGAGGTGATGGCGATCTATGACGCGGCGATGAAGTACAAGGCGGAAGGCACCCCGCTCGTCGTCGTCGCCGGCAAGGAATACGGCACGGGATCGTCGCGCGACTGGGCGGCCAAGGGCACCAACCTGCTCGGCGTCCGCGCGGTCATCACCGAGAGCTTCGAGCGTATCCACCGTTCGAACCTGGTGGGCATGGGCATCCTGCCGCTGCAGTTCGCCGAGGGCGTCGACCGCAAGACGCTGAAGCTGGACGGCACCGAGATGTTCACGATCACCGGCGTTGCCGAACTCCGCCCGCGTCAGGACGTCACCGTCACGCTCACCCGCGCCGACGGATCGACCGAGACGTTCCAGACCCGCTGCCGGATCGATACCGTCAACGAGCTGGAATATTTCCTGAACGGCGGCATCCTGCAGTACGTGCTGCGCAAGCTCGCCGCCTGATCGAGGGTTGAACTAGAGCGGTCAGGCGATGGCCGCGCCGGCGGGTGGGAGCGTTTCGGCTTCGCCATGTGCCGCGCCGCTGGCCACGGCGTCGCCGACACCGGCCCAGTCGAGATAGCGGCCGGCGATCCACCACAACGCCGATGTCGCGAGGATGCTGAAGAGGCCATCTGCGGCATAATGCCAGCCGAGGTGGACGGAGCCGACCAGCATCGTCGCGCCGAACAGGGCGGCGATCGCGGTGGCGACGCGTCCGTGGCGGCGGGCGGCGAGCACGTAGAGCGTCGCGACGGCGAGGTGGATCGACGGCATCGCGGAAATGCCCATGCCGAAGCCGATGTCGTTGGATCGATGCGCCGCCCACAAAACCTGCTGCCAGTTATATGCCATCAGCGGCGCGCCGGCTGCATTCCTGATCGCTGCCAGCCGCTCCATCAATTCGGCATAGGCGGGGGCCGCCGGGTGGTTCAGCTGCGCCAGGAAGCAGGGGCCGGCTGACGCCCCGATATACGCACCGACCGTGCCAAGCCCGATCCACACGGCGGCGAAGGTCAGGAAGAAGCGCGCCCGCTCCCGTCGTCCGGCGGCCAGCGCGAAATAGGTCATGGCCAGGCCGAGAAGAGGCACCCACATCGTGTAGAGCCGGTCGATCGCCATCGTGGCGGCCGCATTGCCGAACAGGGCGTGGGTCAATCGCCACGGATCGGTGCCGAGGAACAGAATCCGATCGAGGTCGTGCAGCGCGCCGTCTGCGGTGAAGCCGTGGAGGACGGGGATCAGCATTTTGAGCGTGGCATAGGCCGCCAGCATCACGGGCATCAGCACGAGCGGGGCCAGTCTCGAAACCACATCGGGCAGGTCGAGCCGGATATATCCGTTTACCAGCGAGCCACCCTTCCGCAGAACCAGCAGCATCCGCAGGGCCAGGACCAGCGCCGACAGCGAGACGACGAACACCGGCAGGAGCAGCGTGTTGACGAAGTACTGGACGAGGAAGGAGGGCGGCGCGATTCCCGCCGCCCGAACCGCGACGGACGCCGCGAGATACAGCGCGACGATCATCGCCGCCAGCGGCGCAAGCCAAGCCCATTCCCGCCGCATCGTCAGCTTTCCCGCCATTTTGACGGGTCAGCCGATACGGGAACAAGGTTAAGTTTCGGTTTTCAGCGCCAATGCCAGCCAGTCCGGCGTGACCACGCCATCGCCGATCGCATCGACCCGGCGGTGTTCGACGGCGAGGCCGAGATCGGGATAGACCATCCGGGTGCGGTCGTTCTCCGCCGCCGTGTGGGCGACCACGAGGCGGCGGTTCACCTTCTGCCGCCAGTTCATCCGCGCGGTGTTCTCCTGCCCGACATAGCAGCCCTTGGTGAAGCTCACGCCGTTCAGCTCGATCGCGTTGCATTCCAGCCAGAGCGTCTTGTCCGATCCCAGCTCGGCCACGCCTTCGGTGACGCCGAGCGCCAGGCGATGCGCGGTCCAGCCGGCGGCGGGAGCGCCCGGCGCGGCAAGCCAGCGGCGGCCGAGCGCGGGGAGGCGGGGATCAGGGGTGCCCTCGCTGCCTTCCGCCGCCCAGTGGACCGCCAGCGCATCATCGCGGGCGATCGTGATCGCACGGCGCAGCCGGTACATGCCGAGCCGGCGGGCCAGCGCATCGGCCTGCGATGCTTCGCAATCGACCAGCACGTCGTCGCCATCGGCCCAGAGCAGGAAATCGAACAGCGCCTTGCCCTGCGCGGTCAGCAGCCCGGCCCAGACCGGCGCATCCCCGCTTCCGGGAACGGCATTGGTGACAAGGCCGTTGAGGAAACCGCGCACATCCTCGCCCGACAGGCGCAGGACGGCGCGGTCGATCAGCGTAGTGGCGGCGGGCTGGCTGTCGAGGATGGTTGCGCTCATGCCCCGGAAGTAGGAAGCGACGGCGCGAAAGGAAAGCACCATGCCCAGCTATGACCTCATCATCCGCAACGGCACCGTCTGGACCCCGGGAGGGCCGATCGAGGCCGACATCGGCGTGATCGGCGGCAAGATCGTCGGCATCGGCGTATCCGGCGACGCCGGTGAGGTGATCGACTGCACCGGGCTGACCGTGCTGCCCGGCGTGATCGACAGCCAGGTGCATTTCCGCGAGCCGGGGCTGGAGGCCAAGGAAGACCTCGAATCGGGCAGCCGTGCCGCCGTGCTGGGCGGGGTGACGGCGGTGTTCGAGATGCCGAACACCAAGCCCAATACCGATACCGCCGAGGCGGTGGCCGACAAGCTCGCCCGCGCCAAGGACCGGATGTGGTGCGACCATGCCTTCTATGTCGGCGCGACCGCCGCGAACGCGGTGCATCTGCACGAGCTGGAGCGGCTGCCCGGCACGGCGGGCGTCAAGATCTTCATGGGCGCCTCGACCGGCGACCTGCTGGTGTCGGAGGACGCCGACCTAGCCCGGGTGCTGGCCAACGGCTATCGCCGCGTCGCGATCCACGCCGAAGACGAGGCGCGGATGAATGCGCGGGCGGGCGAGCGGATCGAGGGCGATCCCTCCAGCCACCCGGTGTGGCGCGACGACGAGAGCGCGATGCTGGCCACCCGCCGCATCATCAGCCTTGCGCGCAAGACGGGACGGCGCATCCACATCCTCCACGTCACCACCCCCGCCGAGCTGGAATACATCGCGCAGCACAAGGATATCGCCACCTGCGAGGTGACGCCGCAGCATCTGACGCTGGCGGGGGAGGATGCCTATCCCCGCCTTGGCAGCTATGCCCAGATGAACCCGCCGATCCGATCCGCCGCGCATCGCGACGGGCTGTGGCACTGGCTGAACCAGGGCGTGCCGGACGTGCTGGGTTCCGACCACGCGCCGCACACGATCGAAGAAAAGGCCAGGCCCTATCCCGCCAGCCCGAGCGGCATGCCGGGCGTCCAGACGCTGCTGCCGCTGCTGCTGAACCATGTCGCCGAGGGACGCACCACGCTGGAGCGGCTGATCGAGCTGACCTCCGCCGGGCCGCAGCGCGTGTTCGGGCTGGTCGGCAAGGGGCGGATCGCGGCGGGCTATGACGCCGATTTCACCATCGTCGACCTGAAGGCACGCTGGACGGTGGAGGAAAGCTGGCTGGCGTCGCGCTGCGGATGGTCGCCCTTCACCGGCATGGAACTGACCGGCAGGCCGATCGGCACGATCATCCGAGGCAATCGCGTGATGTGGGAGGCGACGCTGGCCGACCAGGCGATCGGCGCGCCGGTGCGCTTCGAGACGACGTATCGGCCGTAGGAGGAGTAGGGGACTCGCTTGAAGGGCTTTTGCAAAGCTCTCCAAACCGTTCGTGTCGAGCGAAGTCGAGACACCACGCGAGCCGGCTGCCCCGGTGTCTCGACTTCGCTCGACACGAACGGATGTGGAATCATCTAAAGGTTGTTGGGGGGAAGGGGGCGAAGGATCTTTTCCGTCCTCAGAACGGCAGGATCTTCGATTCCTTGGTAAACTTCATGTAGCCGACATTCGCGCCGAGCCTCCAGCCGACGCCCAGCCGGATCGGGATCAGCACGATGTCGCCGCGCCGCAGATAGCTCGCGGTGAAGCCGCCGACGACGTAGAGGTTGCCCTCCGCCGCCGGGAAGCGGTGATAGAGCTCTGCGCTGTCGTAGAGATTGTAGACCAGCACGAACATCTTGGATCCGCTGGCGCCGATATCGAAGCCGAGCGACGGGCCCGTCCAGAACACCGGCTGGTCGCCCTCGACCTTGTGGAACAGCGTGCCCGACCCGTATCGTACGCCCACCGCGAAGGCGCCGCCCGCCTCGCGGCCGGCGATGTAGGCGCTGGGCTGGCCCTGTTCCTTCAGCACCTTCTCGACCAGCTTGGCCAGGTCATGCGCGCCCTTGCCGAACACCCCTTCGGCGGCGCTCAGCACGTCGTCCTGGGCATAGGTGTCCTGCCCGGAGGCGACGGCGGGATCGGTCTGCAGCGTCGGCGCGCCGGCTGTCGTCGTGCCCGTCGTCGTGCCGGTCTGGGGCACCGGCTGGGCCGGCGCGCCGTCGGCCGGCATTGTGGTGCCATAGGCCCCTTCCTCGGCGGGGACGGGGGCGAGATCGGACGACGCCTCGACAGGCGGCGTCACGGTCGAAGGATCGACGGTCGTGACCTGCGCGAGGGCGGGCATGGCGGCAAGGCTCGCGGCCGAAAGGGCAAGGCCGAAACGAACGAGCAGCGACGGGCTAGGCATCTGGGAAAACCCCCGGGGAAATGATGTCCGCTTATCGGACATTCGCCTGTCGCTGCAATGAACCGGCGACGAAGCGAATCGCCCGCGCGCCGGACGCCCGCATAATCATTCGCACAACCCGCAAAGGCGCATTGAAACCCGCGAAAGGCCCGGCTATACGCCCGGCTTCGGCGCATCCGGAGACGTGGGTGAGTGGCTGAAACCAACGGTTTGCTAAACCGTCGTGCTGAGAATTCGGCACCGAGGGTTCGAATCCCTCCGTCTCCGCCAATTTCCGAGCAAAAACAACCCTTGCGGGAACCGCTTTCACAGGCGGCCTTGCACCCGTCCGCGCACTAAAAATGGTGGTGTAAGTGATGTGTAAGAAGGCGGGCCGACTCACCACCCCCGCAGCAACGCTCCGCACCCGAAGGCGCGAGGCGCTACTCAGCGTCAAAGATGGGTGGTTAGGGGACTGTCCGGTATGGGATCGCCCAATGCTGAAAGTGTCAGTTAATCACCGGTCGCGGCGCACCCCAACGTCCCTCAACGCAACGCTTCTGCTCGCATAGACCGCTTGCGATTATCTGTTGCCGGACATCTGAAGCACGGGCTGACGGAACACCCGGCTCAAACTCAACCCAGAGACGCCCGGCACCCTTCGGTTTCCCGGCATACTCTCGCATATAGAACTCGAATGTAGCATCATTTATCTTATCGCCATTCCACTCGACGTTTCCTGAGCGTGTGACTTCAACACGATAGCCGTCTCGAAAACCAGTGGTTTGATCAAGAGGAATAGTAACGGCTTCATGGCCGTTGCACGCGCATAGAGCCAACGTAGCGAAGTGAATAACGCTGATCCTCATAGGTCTCTACCCTATCTCCATCAGCGACAGTCCGCTATCGAGAAGTGATTATTCGCGCTTCAATGGCCATTTTTGGTCGTTTGCTGAAGGGCTGACTCTGCCGGTGCCGCCACGCTAGTAGCCATGCTGGCTCACCGTCAGCGGGCATTATGCTGCCCATAGTCCCTCCGTCTCCCAAGCTCGCAGGGCGGCGATAACGTCAACCATGTCCCGACCGTCCAGCGCCTCGCTTTCAATGTCGGGAAGAACCTTCTCCTCCACCCATGCGTCGAACGAACCATACCAGCGGGTGAAGGGCGACGGTCGCGGCTTCCGAACCTCCTCTATCCGCTTTACGCGGCGCTGGAGTGCCCGGAGACTCATGTGGTCAACCTAGGCCCAGCTTCGCGCGCCAGTCCTGCGCTTCGAGAAGCGCCTCAGCCAAGGGCTGCGCGGGCGGTGCAGACGGCGGCGTGTTCATCTTCCGCTGCCGGTCAGACGCCGCCTTCAACGCCCTGCTGACTTTGATGTCGTGGGCGATCTGCGCCCCAGCGAGCGCCGCTTCCTCGTCCACTACCCCGAAGTGGCGATCAACGATGCGGGGCGCATATCCGGGCACACCGAACGAGCCGCATCCGCTGGCTGGACATTCACAATCTGCTCGGAATAGCGACGGCGGCGTGGGTGCTGGTCGTCGGCGTGACGGGCGCCATGAATGAACTGTCGACGCCGTTGTTCAGCCGCTTCCTTGCGACCGAGGTCGCAGACGCGGTCGCGGCGCGGAAAGGGCAAAGGCCGGAACATGCGGAGCGCGTGCCGGTCGACCGCGCGGTCGATGCGACGAGGCAGGCACGCCCCGACATGACCATCGTCGCCGTAACCTATCCCGGAAACTCCTTCGGGACAGCGCATCACTATATGGTCTGGCTGCAAGGCGACGCGCCTCTCACCCGCCGCATCACATTTCCCGTGATGGTGGATGCCGCCACCGGCCAGGTCTCGGCGATCGTCCCGATGCCTTGGTACGGAACGATGATTCAGGTTTCGCGCCCCCTGCATTTCGGCGACTATGGCGGTCTGCCGCTGAAGTTCATCTGGGCGCTGCTCGATCTCGTGGCGATCGCCATCCTCGCGACAGGGTTGTACCTCTGGGTATCGAAACAGCGGCGCGGGGAAAAGTGGAGGCCACGTTCCTGCCCCCCGCCTCCAGCGACAATGGTGGCGTCCGAGGAATGAGAACGAGAAGAAGCCGTGATCTTGTCGGGCAATGGCGGTGGCCGATCGTACTGGCCCTACTGACGCTCGTCGGTCTCGCCGCTGCCCTTGCAGGCGAAGGCAGCATCTGGTGGTGGTTGTCCTGGGCGGCTCTCTCGATGCCGCTTGCTACCATCGCCTTTCACATCGGAAGGCCCGGAACGCCCCGTGCCGGCTCTCGTGAAATCTGAAGCCGGAAGATCATCGCTCGGTCGCGAGCGGGGAAACCTGTCATGCGATCCGCCACCCTCGCTGGAGCGGAGTGTCTATGCCGCGTCCGCCAGTGCCAGGCCCAAGGCTTTCATCACCACGCTCGTTCTGCATGTGGTCGTTATCGCGTGGCTGGCCATCAAGTGGACAAGCAGTTCGGCGCCGGTGAAACCATCCGCGCCCATGACGGTGACGATGTTGCCACTTTCTTCCCCGCCTGAGCGTGAGGAAACGGAAAAGGAGAAGCCGGTCGCCGAGCGGCAGAAGAAGGTCGTGGCCAGGCCACCGCGATCGGAGCCGGTTCCGCGTACCGCACCACTGCTCGCTCCGGTCGTGCCAATTCCCGCGCCGATCAACCTGCCGAAAGTCGAACCGGCCCCGCGTGAAGCCGAAGCCGTGACACCCATGACCGTTCCGGCACAGCCGGCGAAGCAGGCGCTGAGCAACGCCCCCGATAGCTGGGAGGGCCGCGTGCTGGCGCGCATCGAGAAGTTCCGGCGCTACCCCGGCCCGGCCCGCGCCGCGCGCCAGCAGGGCGTCGTCTACATTCGTTTCCGGATGAACCGGGAGGGACAAGTACTTTCATCATTTCTCGCTCGCAGTTCCGGCTTTCCCGCGCTCGATCAGGCTGCTTTGGATACGCTCCGCCGGGCGGATCCTTTGCCGAAAATCCCCGATGACAGGCCGAATGAGCTTGAACTGTCTGTCCCGGTGGAATTCTACATACGATAGCGCTCAGACCACCGCTCGTTAGCGCTAGAGTAGCGCTACCGCGGAGATATAGTGCCCGTCTTCATCGGGCGTTTCCCACCAGTATGCTTTCGCACTCATCTGTTACTGAAGAATTTTGCGCGAATTTCGGATCGCGGCTGCACATTCAGCCCAACATTTTTGGTTGGTTGCAATCAGATCGACAGGTGGGGCTGGGTTGCCGAAGCGCCCAGTCCCAGCGATCGTTAAGCTCCGCTGGACGCCTAATTTTCTTATCTGTTGGTTTTTCTTGTTATCTTGGGAGAATAATATTATTCTCTTTGAGAATAAGTCACGACTGAGTTCGGGTTAACGGATCCATGGTTGGATAATACGCGACGATCCCAAACCCCTCAAGGCGTCAAGCAACTCGAGCGGAAGTTGTGAATTCTGATGGTTTTTTTCGTCGCTTGCAGAGAAAAACTAGCAGAAAGTGCTGTATTTTGAACCCACTCTAAAGAGGGGGGTGCACGCATTCCGTCTCCGCCAAATGTTCGCGCGACTAGCGCGACTTCGCGCAAGTGTAGGGTGCCGCCAGCCTTTACCAACGATCGATCAATTCTGAAGTAACGCCAGGCTCGCTCACGAACCCGGCGCTCCTGTTACGTCACCCCAGCCGCTTGGCGACCAGTTGCTTCAGGTCGGTTTCGGGGCGCGCGCCATAGTGGGAGATCACTTCGGCGGCGGCGATGGCGCCCATCGTCAGGCTGTCCTGGATCGACTTGCCCTGCGCCTGGCCCGCGAGAAAGCCTGCCGCGAAGAGGTCGCCCGCGCCGGTCGTGTCGACCACCCGCTCGATCGGCTCGGCCGGGACGGACACCCGCTCCCCGCCGGCAACCGCGATCGCGCCCTGCTCGCTGCGGGTGACGACCAGCAGCGGCACCTTGGCGGCGGTGGCGGATACCGCCGCGTCGAAATCCTCGACTTCGTTGAGTGACAGGATTTCCGCCTCATTGGCGAAGAGGATGTCGATCAGCCCGTCGTCGATCAGCGCCTGGAATTCGTCGCGGTGGCGCATGATGCAGAAGCTGTCGGACAGGGTGAACGCCACCTTGCGACCCGCCGCCTTCGCCACGTCGATCGCCTTGCGCATCGCCGCCTTGGGCTCTTCCGGATCCCAGAGATAGCCTTCGAGATAGAGGATCGCGGCCGACGCGATGACGCCGTCGTCGAGCTTGTCGACCGAAAGATGCTGCGCGGCCCCCAGGAAGGTGTTCATCGTGCGCTGGCCGTCCTCGGTCACCAGGATCAGGCAGCGCGCGGTGGGCGGATCGCCGGCGCGCGGGGCGGTCGCGAAATCGACGCCGAGCGCGCGGATGTCATGCGCGAAGACCTCGCCCAACTGGTCGTCGGCGACCTGGCCGATGAAGCCCGCCTTGCTGCCCAGCGCGGCGATGCCGGCGGCGGTGTTCGCGGCCGAACCGCCGCTCGCCTCGATCCCGGCAGCCATCCGCCCGTACAGGCTGGTCGCGGTCTCGGTGTCGACCAGCCGCATCGCGCCCTTGTCCAGACCCTCGCTCGCCAGGAAGGCGTCGTCCGCCTGCGCGATCACGTCGACGATGGCGTTGCCGATCGCGAGCACGTCCAGGGTGGCTTCGGGCATGGGGCGGTCTCCGGGGGTGGTTTATGAGATATCGCTCGGTAGCGGGCGGCGATGACCGGCGCAACGTTGGGCAGAAGGTGGGACGAAGCGCCCCCTGTCGCGCCGCGATCGCGTCCCCTATACCGCTTCGATGATCGCCGCCTTTCCGCTCGCGCTCGCCCAGCTTGCCGATCCGCGCATCCTGCGCATCCTGTTGCTGTCGCTGGCGATCACGCTTGGTCTGTTCGGTCTGGCAGGCTGGGGATTGTGGACGCTGGTCGACGGGCTCGATCCCTGCTCGCTGCTGATAAGCGGCTATGATTGCACGATCGGGGGAGAGGTCGGGCGGATCGCGACGCTGCTGATGGTGCTGATCCTGCTGTGGTTCCTGTTCCCGGCTATCGCGATCGGCGTGATCGGGCTGTTTGCCGATGGCGTGGTCGCGGCGGTGGAGGCGCGCCATTATCCCGACGCCGCGAAGGTCGCGCGCAGCCCCGGCGTGGGCGAGACGGTCTCGCTGGCGCTTGGATCGGTGGGGCGGCTGCTCGGCTACAACCTGCTCGCCTCGCCCGCCTATCTGGCGTTGCTGTTCACCGCCGTCGGTCCGATGATCCTGTTCCTGTTCGTCAACGCGCTGGCGCTGGGCCGCGACCTGGGGGAGATGGTCGCCGCCCGGCATCTCGACGGGGCGGGTCGTCGCGAATGGCTTGGCCGCACCCGGCCCACCCGCGCATTGCTCGGGCTGGTCGCGACCGGGCTGTTCATGGTCCCGGTCGCCAACCTCTTCGCGCCGATCCTCGGCGCGGCGATCGCCACCCATGTCTTCCACCGGAGCCGGCCATGACCGCCCTGAAACTTGCCGGCCCGGCGATGATGCTGGCGCTGGCGGCCTGCACCGGCGGAACGCGACCCGCCGTCACGCCCGCGCCCGTCGTCGCAGCGCCGCCGCCTGCGGCCGGGCTTGACCGCGTCATGGGCAAGAGCGCGGAGACGCTGCAGGGCCTGTTCGGCGAGCCGGACCAGGACAGCCGGGAAGAGGGATCCCGGCGGTTGCAGTTCAGCAGCCCGGTCTGCGTGCTCGACACTTATCTCTACGCACCCGCGCGGGGGCAGAACCCGGTGGTCACCTATCTCGACGCTCGGCGGCCTTCCGGCGAGGATTTTGATCGTGCCAGCTGCATCGCGGCGCTGGTCCGGCGGAAGGCGGCGCAGTAGCGTCCCGGCGCGGAACCGACCAGTTTATCCAGCAACAATTTGACATGCGATGCATCATAGACATCGCTGTCAGCCGCAGATACCGCCTCTCAACATCATAGTGCGCCGCAGCATTTGATGGAGATATCGCGATTCCCGGCCTGCATTTTGACCTTAACATGCTGGTAACGCTGGCTTTGTTGCTGCAGACCAAGAGCGTGACGCGCACGGCGCAGCGGTTGGGGGTCAGTCAGCCGTCGGTTAGTCGTGCGCTCTCGCAGCTCCGGGTGCTGCTATCGGATCCGCTTCTGGTCCGCATCAACGGCGGGATGGAGCTTACGCGCCGGGCTGAAGATCTGGCTGCCCCGCTGCAGGAATGGCTTTCCTCGACTTCCGCGCTGCTGCAATCGCCCGAGTTCGATCCGGCCGCCGTCGAGCGCCGATTCCGCGTGGCATCCACCGATTTCGGCGTCGCCGCGGTGGTGGAGCCGGCATTGCCGCACATCCTGTCCGCTGCGCCGGGCCTGGCTTTCGATGTCGTGCCCTTTTCGGCGGACATGATGCTGAAGCTTGCATCGGGCGAGATCGACCTGATCATCACCGGGCTCGAGCCGGATCGTTCGCTGGCGCATGATCGCTTTCTGTTTTCGGAAAGCTACGTCTGCGTGTTCCGCAAGGGGCATCCGCTGACCGAACGGGATGGCGAAGCCGCGCTGTCGCTCGACGATTTCCTACGCTGGCCGCAGATCAGCCTCAACGTCAGCGATTCCGAATATGACCGGATCGATTTCTGCCTGCGCGATCGTGCACATGAGCGCCGGGTCGTGGCGCGGTTGCCGTATTTCCAGGCAGCGCCCGGACTGATCGGCGCCTCCGACATGATCATGACATTGCCGGCGCGCTATGGCCGCCAACTGATCGAGGGCATGGGGTTGGCATCGGCCGCCGCGCCCGTGGAACTCAGCGGCTTCGACTATCGGCTGTTGTGGCACGAGCGCAGCCACCGCGACCCGGCGACCAACTGGCTCGTCGAACTGCTGACCGCACATTGCGGCTGATCCGTGATCGATGCCGGCGGGCCGGCATCATATAGCTTATCCGTAATTGATATTTGGAAAGGGTCGCCGATTGTGCGACCGGCCCTTCGTGCAAATCATTCGCAGTTGCAATGATGTTTTCGACCAGGCGTCCTTCCCACAATGACCATCCGTCAAACCTGACATACAGGCGCTGACCGCCAGACGGCACGAGTCGTCATTTTCAAACCTTGAACCAATGGCTTGCCGGATTGCGAGAGCGATGGCGGCTGCCCAATCACAAAGGGATCACCACATGGCCATCCGTTCCATCCTGCGCGCCGGTGCCGCACTCGCGACGCTGGCGGCGATCGCACCCGCTCAAGCCGAGGCCGTCGAGCAGGCGACCGGCGTCGACGAGATCGTCGTGACCGCCGCCGGACGCGAGCAGGAGGTGCGCAACGCGCCCGCCTCGATCAGCGTCATCTCGCGCGAGACGCTGGAACGCATGCCTTATCGCGAGCTGACCGACGCGCTGATGGAAGTTCCGGGGGTCACGGTGACCACGGGCGAAGGCAACAGCCGGGATATCTCGATCCGTGGCATGGGCGCCGAATACACGCTGGTGATGGTCGATGGCCGCCGGCTGAGCTCGCGCGAATCCCGCACCAACGGCGGCAATATCAGCGAAGGCGGCATGTTCCCGCCGATGGAGGCGATCGAGCGGATCGAAGTCGTGCGCGGGCCGATGTCCTCGCTCTACGGATCGGACGCGATGGGCGGCGTCGTCAACATCATCACGCGGCGCATCGCCGAAAGCTGGCGTGGCAGCGCGCGCATCAATGGCACGATGCAGGCCGGCGACGAGTTCGGCAACTATGCCGGCGGCAATTTCTACCTGTCCGGGCCGGTCACCACGGGCGTCGGCCTGCAGGTGCAGGGATCGATGAACCGGCGCGAGGGCGATACAACGCTTGGCGGTACGCCCGAGCGCCGCGACGACAGCCTGTCGGCCAAGCTGGGCTTCGCGCTCAGCCCGGATCACGAGATCCTGGTGGAAGGCGGATATTATCGCCAGAAGGTGATCGAGGTTGCGGGCGAGACCACCGAGGCGACTACCGCTGCTCCCTATGGCACAGAGAACATCCAGACCCAGGAGCGCTACGTCGTCTCCGCCAGCCATTCGGGCAAATGGGGTTTCGCCAACTCCGAAAGCTATGTGCAGTTCGAGGATGCGAAGAACGTCGAGAGCGAGAAGCGGATCAAGAATCTCGTCGGCCAGAGCATCTGGGTGGTGCCGCTGCCGTCCAACACGCTGAGCGTGGGCGTCTATGGCCGGCGCGAGGATCTGATCGACCTGAGCGGCAATCTCCTCAGCGGTTCGACCACCACCGGCACCAAGCGCGACGCCTGGGCGGTGTTCGCCGAGAACGAGCTCAAGCTGCTCGACGGCTTCGCGCTTACCGGCGGCATCCGCATGGACCACGACCAACTTTATGGCGTCCACTGGACGCCGCGCGTCTATGCTGTGTGGAACATCAATCCGGCCTTCACACTGAAGGGCGGATATTCGCAGGGCTTTCGCGCGCCGAGCCTGCGGCAGACGCTCGCCGACTGGGGACAGAGCAGCCGGGGCGGGACCATCTATGGCAACCCGAACCTCGAAGCCGAAACCTCCCGCA
>Ga0160461_1000994_pt1 | contig 13512 bp, 14 predicted proteins | sample HID1975I_E6MG_FD_108266 | JGI IMG/M metagenome (GOLD analysis project Ga0160461, IMG submission 108266) | Enriched soil microbial communities from UW Madison campus, WI, USA - HID1975I_E6 MG | ecosystem: Environmental > Terrestrial > Soil > Unclassified | place: USA: Madison, Wisconsin...
CGCGCCGGGATGTCCAGCGCGCGCGCCGCCGCCACGAAGATATGCGCATGGTCCTGGCACACGCCATGGCCGTTGGCGAAGGCATCGGCGGCGGTGCGGTCGACGTCCATGCCGGTCGCGTCGAAACGCACCTTCTCGTGCAGCGCGCGCATCAGCCGGTGGGCGGTATCCAGCGGCCCCTGCGCGTCCGCCGCGACGCCCTCGGCGAAGTCGATGATCGCCTTGTCGGCGTTGGTCAGGTGGGTCGCGCGCAGGAACACCATCGGCGGCAGCGGCTCGGGCGCGCCTTCCACCATGCCGGCGCGGTTCTCGGTCAGAACCTCGCCCGATACGGTGATCGAGATCCGCTCGACCGGGCCGTCGACATACAGCATCGTCGTCTCGTTGCCGTATCCGTCACGCGCCGATCGCAACCGCACGTCGCAGCCGACGTCGATCTGCCAGTCGATGATGTTCTGGCCGACGAAGCTGGACGGCACGATTCGCGCGCGCTGGACCACGCGGCGCTGCGGCTCCGAAAAGCTGTATTCGGTGCGATGGTGGACGAAGAGGCGCATCAGGCAAAGCGGAACTGGTTGGCGATAGCCTGATCCAGTCGCGCATTCTCGCCGATGAAGCCAGAAAGATATTCGTGGAGACCGCCCTGAAACAGGGCATCGATGCTCATCTGCCGCAATTTGCCCTGGCGATTGCGCGCCAGCCGGTCGGCTTCGCCCTGCTTGCCGATCCGCTTGCCCAGCGCGTTGAGCAGGTTGACCAGCTCCTCGGTCGACGCCGCCAGCGAACGCGGCAGTTCGGTCCGCAGCACCAGCAATTCCGCGACATGCCAGGGCTTCAGCCCCTCGCGATAGAGCCAGCGATACGCGGTGACGGCCGATACCGTCTGCAGGATCGTCGTCCACTGGTCGCGGTCGACGGCGCCGCCCACCTCCTCGCCCGGCGGCAGCAGCAGGTGATATTTCACGTCGAGCAGCCGCGCGGTGTTCTCCGCGCGCTCGACGGCCGAACCGAGGCGGATGAACCAGTTCGATTCGTTGCGCAGCATCCGGTGCAGCGCGCCCTCGAACCCCCGGCTGCCCGCCTTGATCTCCTCGGCCAGGTTGAGCGTCGCTTGCGCGCCGCCCGGGCTGGCGCGGTCGCGCAGTTCCATCCAGGCGCGGTTGATCGCGGCCCAGGCCTCTCGGCTCAGCGCGGTGCGCACCGCGCGGGCGTTGGTGCGCGCCGCATCCAGGCAGCTGCGGATCGAGCTCGGGTTCTCGCGCGCCAGCGTCAGATAGCGGCTGACGTTGAGCGGGGTGATCGCCTCGCCGGTGTTGCCGAACAGCACGTCGACCGAAGCCACCTTGAGCGCGCTTTCCCACGCAGCCGAACCGGCGGGGCGGGGGGACAGTGCGTCCAGGCGGATCGTCGCCTCAAGCAGCTGCGCGGTGAATTCGGCGCGCTCGACATAGCGGCCCAGCCAGTAGAGCGAGCTTGCGGTGCGTGAAAGCATGTCAGCGCACCCCCTGCGTCTGGGACTGGGACTGGGACTGGCTTTGGCTTTGGCCCTGCGATTGGCTCTGGCCCTGCGACTGCCCCGGCGCGGGGCTGTCGAGCAGGATCAGGCTGTCCTTGGTCCCGCCGCCCTGGCTGGAATTGACGACCAGCGATCCCTCGCGCAGCGCCACGCGGGTCAGCCCGCCCGGCACCGTCTTCACCCCGTTCGCGCCCGACAGCACGAAGGGCCGGAAATCGACATGGCGCGGGGCCACCCCGCTTGCGGTCAGCGTCGGCACCGTCGACAGCGCCAGCGTCGGCTGCGCGATATAGCGATGCGGCTCGGCGATCAGCGCGCGGCGGAAGTTCTCGATCTGCTCCCTGGTCGCCGTCGGGCCGACCAGCATGCCGTATCCGCCCGATCCGTCGACCAGCTTGACCACCAGCTCGGGCAGATGGTCCAGCACGTATTTCAACGCCTGGGGTTCGCGGCAGCGATAGGTCTCGACATTGGGCAGCTTGGCCTCGCCGCCCGAATAGAAACGCACGATCTCCGGCATGTAGCTGTAGATCGCCTTGTCGTCGGCCACGCCCGTGCCCGGCGCGTTCACCAGCGTGACGTTGCCCGCCAGATAGGCCGCAATCAGCCCCGGCACGCCCAGCAGCGAATCCGGGCGGAACACCAGCGGGTCGATGAAGTCGTCGTCGATCCGGCGATAGATCACGTCGACCCGGACCGGGCCGGTGATGGTGCGCATGTAGACGACGTCGTCCTGCACCTCCAGGTCCGCCGCCTCGACCAGCTCGATGCCCAGCTGGTCCGCCAGGAAGCTGTGTTCGTAGAACGCGGAATTGAAATGGCCGGGCGTCAGCAGCACGCACACCGGATCGTTGCCGCGGCCGCGAGGGGCCACCGATCGCAGCGTCTCGTGCAGCATGTCGGGATAGCTGTCGACCGGCGCCACCTCGAAGATCTCGAACAGTTCCGGGCACAGCCGGATCATCGCCTCGCGATTCTCCAGCATGTACGACACGCCGGAAGGGGTGCGGGCGTTGTCCTCCAGCACATAGAACTCGTCCGGCCCGGTGCGGACCAGGTCGATGCCGCAGATATGCGCGAAGATGCCGTGCGGCGGCCGCGCGCCGGCGACGGCGGGCAGGAACTGCGGATTGCGCAGCACCAACTCGGGCGGGATCACCCCTTCGTTCAGGATGCGTCGTTCGCCGTACACGTCCTGCAGGAAGGCGTTGATCGCCTCGACACGCTGGGTCAGCCCTTCGGTCAGGTTGCGCCATTCGCGGGCGGAAAAGATGCGCGGCACGATATCGAACGGAATGATCCGCTCGGCCGCCTCATCCTCGCCATAGACCGCAAAGGTGATGCCCAACTGCCGGAAGGCGGCCTCCGCCGCCTGCTGCCTTCGGGAAAGCTCGCTATCGGGCGTGTCGCGGAGCCACTCCGCAAGCGCCGCGAATTCGGGGCGAGGCTCGCTGCCTCCGCTCATTCCCCAGATCTCGTCGAAGGCGTTTCGCAGTGTCCCCTCCCTATGACCCCGGATCAGACTGCAACGCTTCGCTGCGACGCACAAGGGCCCTTCGCTGCGCTTTTTCGGCACGATCCCGAAGGGGGAAGCCACGGGCCGGCCAATTGTTCCGGCAGGGGCGGTGCGTCTGCCGTCCCAGGCATGGTCGGCACCGTAACGAAAGCGAGCCGCGGCATCGCTGCCACGGCTCGCTTCTCGACCCCACTCGAAGTATCGGAAGAAGAAAGGGAAAGTGTCAGGCGACCTTGCTGGTCAGATCCTCTTCGGAATCGCGCAGCACATAGCCGCGTCCCCAGACCGTCTCGATGTAATTGTCGCCGCTGCACGCCAGGCTCAGCTTCTTGCGCAGCTTGCAGATGAAGACGTCGATGATCTTCAGCTCGGGCTCGTCCATGCCGCCATATAGGTGGTTCAGGAACATTTCCTTGGTGAGCGTCGTGCCCTTGCGGAGCGAGAGCAGCTCCAGCATCGCATATTCCTTGCCCGTCAGGTGGACGCGGGCACCGTCGACCTCGACCGTCTTGGCGTCGAGGTTCACCGCCAGCTTGCCGGTGCGGATGACCGACTGGCTGTGGCCCTTGGATCGGCGGACGACCGCATGGATGCGGGCCACCAGTTCCTCGCGGTGGAAGGGCTTGGTCACATAGTCGTCGGCACCGAAGCCGAAGCTGCGGACCTTCGAGTCCATCTCGTTGATGCCCGAAAGGATCAGCACCGGCGTCTGCACGCGGGCGACGCGCAGCTTTTTCAGCACGTCGTATCCGTGCATGTCCGGCAGGTTCAGGTCCAGCAGGATGATGTCGTAATCATACAGCTTGCCCAGATCTAGGCCTTCTTCGCCCAGATCGGTCGTGTAGACGTTGAACCCTTCGACGGAAAGCATCAGCTCGATGCTCTTGGCCGTGGTCGGTTCGTCCTCGATCAACAAAACCCGCATGAACCAGTCCCCTGCAGTTGCCGGCGCGCCATCGGCGCTACCGCAGTACCCCCGGCACCTATTAACTATCGTGGAAATGAACGCAAAAGGTTAAAGGCCGGTTAAATGTGTTAACAACCGCAGAATCTCGCGGAAAATTAACGCCTTGCCGAGCCGCGAATCGGGAAGGGGACTCGGAAGCCCGATCGGAGCGCGTCTATAGGCCCCCCGGCAAGCCGGTTGCCACGATCGCCCGCACCCATCATATCCCCGCGATGCTCAATGATCGCGTCCTGTTCATCGATGGCGAGGCCATCATTGTCGACAAGCCCGCCGGCTTGCCGGTCGATCCCAGCCGCGATGGATCGCTCAGTGTCGAAAACCACCTGGATTCGCTCCGTTTCGGTTTCCAGCGCTTTCCGCTGCCCGTCCATCGGCTCGATCGCGATACCTCGGGCTGCCTGATGCTCGCCCGCCATCCCAAGGCGCACAAGCGTTTCGGCCAGGCGTTCGAGGCGGGCACCGTGTCCAAGCTCTACGTCGCCGTCGTCGATGGCGTGCCCGATGCGGCGGAAGGGATGATCGACATCGCGCTCGCCAAGCTGTCGACGCGCGAACGCGGCTGGTGGATGGCGGGCGATCCGAAGGGCAAGCCGGCGCGCACCGCCTGGACGCTGATCGCCGCGGCGCATGGCCGCGCGCTGATCGCCTTCCGTCCCGAAACCGGCCGCACCCACCAGATCCGCGTCCATGCGGCTGAAGGGCTGGGTCATCCGATCGTCGGCGATCCGGTCTATGGCCGCGCGGGCGGCTCCGTCGGTCCGGATGGGGTCGCGATGCTGCTCCACGCCCGCGCGTTGTCGGTGCCGCGCGAAGGCAAGCCGCCGGTCGCGGCCGTCGCGCCGATGCCCGACAGCTTCGTCGCGGCAGGCTTTCCCGATGCCCCCGAGGCCTGAGCCCTTTCCCATCCCTGACGACGCGATCGAGGAGCGCTTCCTCGCCGCGACCGGGCCGGGTGGACAGAACGTCAACAAGGTCGCGACCGCCGTCCAGCTACGCGTCAACAGCTACCGCCTAGGTCTGTCGCCGGCGGTGTTCGCGCGGCTGCGCGTGCTGGCGGGCAGCCGGATGACGGCGGACGGCCAGATCCTGATCGCCGCGCGTCGTTTCCGCACGCAAGATGCCAACCGCACCGACGCCCGCCTCCGCCTCGACGAACTGCTCGCGGCCGCGCAGGTCGCGCCCGAACGGCGGATCAAGACCAAGCCCAGCAAGGCCGCCAAGGCCCGCCGCGTCGAATCGAAAACCGCCCGAGGCGCGGTAAAACGGGGGCGCGGCAAGGTCGCGATCGAATAGGCTGCTATCGCCCTCTCCCCTCCCGAAGGAGGGGGGAGGAAAGAATGGACGATCTACCAGGAGCCACCCGATGTACGCCTTCGATATCGCCGCCGGCAGCAAGGCGGACCTCTATCGCGACCTTGCCGCCGCGCTCGATGCGCTGACGGCGGACGAGCCCGATCCGATCGCCAACATGGCCAATGCCGCCGCGCTGCTGTGGGAATATCTGCCCGATCTCAATTGGGCGGGCTTCTATCGCAACATCGGCGGCGGGCTGGTGCTCGGTCCCTTTCAGGGCAAGGCGGCCTGCATCCGGATCGCCTTCGGCAGCGGCGTCTGCGGCACAGCGGCGGCGACGCTCGCGACCCAGCTGGTGCCCGATGTCCACGCGTTCCCCGGCCATATCGCCTGCGACGCCGCCTCGCGATCGGAACTGGTGGTGCCGGTCGTGCACGATGATCTGTTGCTCGGCGTGCTCGATCTCGACAGCCCGTCGCCCGGCCGCTTCGATGCGGAGGACCAGGCGGGGTGCGAAACGCTGGTGGCGCTGCTCGGGCCCCGCATCGCCGGCTGATCGGTTCCGCCGCCTTCCCGCGCTCGATCAGCCCGGCTGTCCCGAAACGATCCAGGATTTTACCTTCACCTGCGGTGGCGGTGGCGGCGTTCCGTCGTTAAAATCCCGTGAATGCCCGGTGCGTTCGGGCGCGTTTGCGTGACAGGAAAGGGCGGCTATGCGGGATAAGAAGACCCTGGGGCTTGCGGTTGCCGGTGGCGCGCTGCTCTCCGCGCTGACCGGTGCCGGACATGCGGCCCAGGCCCCGGCCGTGCGGCCCAATCCCAATATCGTGACCACGCCGCAGGACTCTGCCCTGCCGACGGTTCGGCTCAACCCGCCACCGCCGGTGCGGGTCGCGCCGCCGGCCGCCGTTTCGTCGGCAACTCCGGCTCCGGCTCCCGTCGCCATCGCTCCGGCACAGCCCGCCCCGACCCGCTGGTATCGCGAGGACCGCAGCTATCGGGAGGACGTCCGCGAAAGCCGTGGCGGCGATCCCCGCATCGCGCCCCCCGGCTGGCGCGACGACCGCCGCGCCGAATCGCGTCCGGACGATGCCCGCCGAGATGGCCGCCGCTGGGCCGATGCCGATCAGCGCCCGCGCCGCCCGTGGCGGGGCTATGTCGTTCCCGGCGGTTTCATGGGGCCGCGCTACTACATCCAGAACTGGGGCGGCTACGGCCTGTCCGATCCCGGCCGGGATCGCCGCTGGCAGCGTTATTACGACGATGCCGTCCTCGTCGACGCGGGCGGGGTCGTGCATGACAGCGTCGGCGGGATCGACTGGGATCGCTACGATCGCGGCCCCGTCCCCGAATATGTCGCGGAGGGCAACGGCCGCGATCGGGAGGAAGATCGCCGCTACGACGAGTATTTCGACCGCCGCTACGGCGCGGGCTATGATTATCCGGCCGGCCGATCGGGCGAAGACGTCCGTTTTCATCGCAGCGGCAGCTACCCGCCCGCCGCCGCTCCCACCGTCCGCACCTACACGGTCCGCCCCGGCGAAAACCTGACGGTAGACGCCGGCACCGGCACCACCGTCATCACCATCCAGCCCGGCGTCACCACCACCACGACCACCAGCACGATCGAGCGATAGGCGAGGGGACATCGGCCCAATCGCCACGCACCCCCAACGTCACGCCAACGGGGTTCAGGGCTGCACCCGACCCCGGCCTTCGCCGGGGTGACGCGAACATCGCTGGAGGATAGCCGAGTTTCGCCAATTCGTTGAATAGTGCCGATGCCCGCTCCGACAGGCTCTCCAGCGCGCGGCCGCCAGCCCGGCCGTCCTGCTTTGCCACCGCAGAGCGCGCCAAAGCTGGTGGCGCAAAGGATCCTCGTCCCACTCCCGGGTAACCCTTCGTGAAATGCCTCACCCCTTCAGTCCGTCAGGCCCCAGTTGCGCTACCTGATCCTGAGAGGGGCGTGATTCTTTGTTGGGCACGCTGGTCGACCGGCTGGCCCAGTCGATGTTTCAGGTATAGATCGAATGTATATCCCATTGACATATCCCGATGCCCTGCATAGTTTGGACACACGAAGGAGGCGTTCTCCGTGACGCGTACGACGGTGTTTCAGTCCAATCGCTCGCAGGCGGTTCGCCTGCCCAAGGACGTCGCCTTTCCCGCCGACGTTCGGGAGGTTGCGATCCTGCGGGATGGGGATCGCCGCGTCATCGTTCCTGCCGATCGGACGTGGGACGACTTTTTCGCCGCGCCGGGCGTCGATCTGGGCGAGCGTGACGAGCCCCATGTCCAGGAGCGCGAGAGCTTCTGATGTTGCGGTACATGCTGGATACCAACCTGTGCATCCGCGTGCTTCGCGATCGTCCGCAGAGCATCCGCGCCCGGTTCAACGCGGAGGCGGACGGGCTGAGCATATCGACGATCGTGTTGACCGAATTGTTGCACGGAGCGGCCAAGTCCGCCCGGCCGGTGGAGAACCGTACCGAGGTGGAGCGCTTCACGAGCCGCCTGGCCGTGCTCGATTTCGACGACGACGCGGCCGCCCATGCCGGCGAGATCCGCGCCGTGCTGGAACGGGAGGGCCGCCCGATCGGCGGGTATGACGTCCTCATCGCGGGCCATGCGAGAAGCCGGGGCCTCATCGTCGTCACGGGCAACCTCGGGGAGTTCGGCCGCGTGGATGGGTTGCGAAGCGAGGATTGGCTTTCGACGGGATGAAGGCAGCCGGCCTGCCTTGGCAGGCAGTCGAAGGGCTCGACACGAACGGTTAGTGGCCAGGAACGCTCGATGGCCGAGGGGCGATACGCCGCCATGGCCAGATGCGCGCCACGCCACCCCGAAAAACCCGCTTCGCAAATCCGTCGCGCAGCGCCAGTATCCGGGGAACGGATACGGAGAGGCGAGGCATGCGATACTGGATTTCGGCCGCGTGGCTTTTGCTGCCGGCGGCGGCGCTGGCGCAGGATGCGCGTGGGCAGTCGGCGCAGGGCCCCGGGCAGTCGGCGCAGGGCGATGTCTCCGTCACGATCTACAACAACGATCAGGCGCTGGTGCAGGACAGTCGCACGCTCACCGTGCCCGCCGGCCGGTCGCGGCAGGAATTCGCCGATGTCTCGGCGCAGATCCGGTCGGAGACGGTGTCGCTCGCGGGGGCGGGGATCGGCATCGTCGAGCAGAATTTCGACTATGACCTGCTGTCGCCCGACAAGCTGATGGAAAAGGCGGTCGGGGGGATGATCACCATCGTCCGCACCAACCCCGCCACCGGCGCGGAAACGCGCGAGCAGGCGAAGGTGCTGGCCGCCAACGAGGGCATCGTCCTGCAGATCGGCAACCGGATCGAGGTGCTGCGCGACGACGGCCTGCCGGTGCGGGTGGTGTTCGACAAGGTGCCCGACAACCTGCGCGCGCGGCCCACGCTGTCGGTGACGGTGCAGGCGGAACGGGGCGGATCGGTGCCGGCGACGCTGAGCTACCTTACGCCAGGGCTCGGTTGGAGCGCCGATTACGTGACGCTTTTCGACGAGACGGCGGGGCGGATCGACGTGCAGGGCTGGGTCACGCTGACCAACAACACGGGCACGACCTTCGCCAACGCCGACACGCTGCTGGTCGCGGGCAACCCGGCGGGGACGGGGGGCGGATATCGGCCCGTCCGCTACGGCCGGCCGACGCCCGCGCCGATGCCCGGCGCGATCCGCGAGGCGGGCACCGAGAGCGGCGATCGCGAGCGGCTGGGCGATTTCTACCTCTATCCGCTGCCCGAGCGGACGACGATCGCCAACGCGCAGACCAAGCAGGTCAGCTTCCTCGACGTGAAGGGCGCGCCGGCGCGCAAGGCGTATGAATTCGTCAACCGCTGGCTCGGCACGCAGGACGACCCGGCGAGCGCGGCGAGCGTCCTCAAATTCTCGACGTCGAAGCAGGGCGGGCTGGGCGACCAGCTGCCGGCGGGGACGTTGCGGGTGTACATGCGCGACGCGCGCGGCGACCCGCAGTTCATCGGCGAAAGCGCGATCGAGGCGACGCCGATGGGATCGCAGATGGCGATCCGCACCGGCGACGCGTTCGACGTCAAGGTCAAGTCGGTGGTGGAGGAGCGCAAGCGGCTTTCCAGCAGCCGCTGGCAGACGCGGATGCGATACACGATCACCAATGCCCGGCCCGCCGCGATCACGCTCGACCTGGGGCAGGACGGGCTGTGGGGCGATGTCCGGGTGGTGGAACAGAGCATCGAGGGCAATCGCGTCTCGGCCGATCGCATCGAATGGTCGGTGCCGGTGCCCGCCAATGGCGAGACGCAACTGACCGCCACCTTCGACACGCGATACTGATCGCGGCCGATGCGGAGCGTGTTCCTCCTGCTGACGGCGATGCTGATCGCGGAGCCGGCATCGGCGGCGCAAGTCGTGATCTCGGACCGGATCGAGGCGGTGGCGGTGACGGTCTATCGCGATCCCGGCCGGGGGGAGGGGGCAATCGATCCGCGCTGGCCGAACGGCTATGCGCTGGTCACGGAGACGCGGCGGATCACGCTGCCCGCCGGGGAGGCGGTGCTCCGTTTCCAGGGCGTGGCGGAAGGGATGCTGGCCGAAAGCGCGATCGTCACCGGTCTGCCGCAGGGGGTGCGCGAGAAGAACCGCGATGCCCGGCTGCTGTCGCCGGCCGCGCTGATCGACGCCAATCTGTCGCGCCGGGTCCGGCTGACCCGCACCGATCGCGCGACCGGGCGGGTGCGCGAGCAGGAGGCGATCATCCGCGGCGGGCCGCATGACGGCGTGGTGCTCGAAACCACCGAGGGGGTGGAGGCGCTGGGCTGTTCGGGGCTGCCCGAGCGATTGGGTTACGATGGCGTGCCTGACGGCCTGTTCGCCAAGCCGACGCTGTCGGTGCTGACCAGCAGCGACCGGCTGGTCGAGGCGGAGGTGCGGCTTTCCTATCTGGCGCAGGGCTTCGACTGGGAAACGCATTACGTGATCCGCAAGGCGGGCGAGGGGGATCGATACGACGTCTTCGCCTGGCTGACGCTGGCCAATGGCGGGCAGACCGGGTTCGCCGGTGCCTCGACCCAGGCGGTGGCGGGGCAGCCGCATCGCGAGGAGGAAGCGCGGATGGGCGCGCGCGCGCCGCTCCGGCTGGCGCTGACCTGCTGGCCAATGGACATCACCAGCACGCATGACGGGATGGGAATACCCCCGCCGCCGCCGCCACCACCACCCCCGCCGCCGATGGCGATGGCGGGCATGGAGGATATCGTCGTGACCGCCCAGCGCCGGAACGCGATGGAGATGGCCGCGCCGGTGATGGTCGCCACGCAGGAGGAGCTTGGCGACCTCAAGCTCTATCGCGTGCCCGAGCCCGTCACCGTCGCCGCGAAGAGCCGCAAGCAGGTCGCGATGATCGATCGGCGCGCGGTGCCCTTCGACCGGCTCTATGCGGCGACGCTCGATCTCGACCAGGGGGCGGAGGCGCGGGCGATGGCGCTCACGCTGCGCGGGCGCAACCGGCAGGATCGGGGGCTTGGCCTGCCGCTGCCGGCGGGCGGAGTGACGCTGTTCGAGGATCGCGACGGCGCGTCACTGCTCGTCGGCGAAACCCGGCTGGCGGATCGCGCGATCGGCGAGGAGGTGGAGATCACGCTGGGCGACAGCCCCGACGTCCGGCTCGCGGCCGTGCGGGGCGAGGGCGACGGGAAGGCGGATCAGATGACGCTGACCATCACCAACGCCCGCGACAGCGCGGCGATGGCCGAGGTGGAGATCCCCTATGAGATCAGGGGGAGCGCCCGTGGGCTGACCCGCAAGGACGGCCGTCCGCTATGGCGCGTCGAGGTGCCCGCGAACGGCAAGGCGACCACGCGGTTCCGGTTGAAGCTGGAGTGATGACGGCGGATATCGGTCAGGCAACGGGTGTGATGACGTCATCCCGGACTTGATCCGGGATCCCGCTTTCTTTTGCGGATGGCCATATGAAAAGAAAGAAGAAGCGGGGCCCCGGATCAAGCCCGGGGTGACGATGTCGATGGGGTTGTGGCCAATCCCTGATCAGTGACGATCGCCGTCCGCCCTATCGCCCCATGCCGCGCTTGATCTTGCGGACCTCGGCCAGCTGGCCGCGCAGGATCTCGATCGCTTCCTTTTCCTCCGGGGTCAGCTCTTCGGGCGGGAGGCGGCGGAGGAGGATTTCGAGCGCGTCGCCGATGCGGCCGATCTGGCGGCCGTAGCTGCCGACCTCGTCGAGGATCTTCTGTTCGACGTCGGGGCGGGGGGTCTGGCCCAGATCGATGTTGATGAAGCCGATCTGCGCGCCTTGCTGGTAGAAGGTCCACGGGTTGATCGCCTGCCAGAGCTGTTCGGGCGCGATCGAGAACTGGAAGGGCTTCTGCATCGTCGGTGCTCCCCTTGTCTTCCGCCCGGCGGCGTCACCCGGCGGGCAGCGTGTAGCGCAGTTCATAATCATGTCGGCCGTCCGGCGCGATGCTGATCGTCATCGTGCCGGCAATGCCCTTGAGCGCGCCGGTGCCGCTGTCGGGCACGATCACGACGATCTGGCTGGGGCGGCCGCGATCGAGGATGCCGTGGTGCTGGAGCACGAAGCCGCCCGCGCGCCCATCCAGCGTGCCGGCGACGCGTTCGATCAGCACATAGCCGGCGGAGGCCTCGACCGGGGTCATCGCGGTCAGCATCGGCCCGCTGCCGGTGGCGACCAGCCCGCCGGAATAATGCTTGTCGAGCAGGATGCGGCCGATGGTGACGCCATCGGCCTTCTCCTCGGCCTGCGGAGTCATCTTGACGGTAAAGCTGCCCGCCGCGCGATGGGGTGCCGCCCCGGCATTCGCGGCTGTGTCCTGCGCCATCGCCGAAAAGGCGCGCGATCCGCCGAAGATCGTCGCGCAGACGAGGGCAAGCAGCAGCGCCGACAATCCGATCCGCGAGATTCGCATGAGCCCCTCCATGTGTTCCTGTTATGTACTTGTTTGGGCGGGTGGGGCAAGGGGGGCTTTCTTCTTGCCCCGACGGGTATTGTTGACACCCCCACAAACCCTTCGTGTCGAGAGGAGTCGAGACACCGGGCAACCGGCTCGCGTGGTGTCTCGACTTCGCTCGACACGAACGGTTGTATGATATGGGACTTTCACGACGGTCGCTCGACGGGCGAGGGAGCCGGCTGCGTTGCAGCCGAGCGAGGCTTCGCCTCGCCCCACCCCTCTCCCAGCTTCGACTAGGCGGCAAAGCCGCCAAGTCTGCGCATCCAGTTCGAGGTAAACGATACCCCGTATCGTTTAGGCCATGCCGGGGGCATGGCCGACCCCGAACTCCCCTCCACAGTAGGGGCGAGGGGTTTGAAAGGCGGTTCGCGCTCGCCACCGGTGGGCAATTTCGGTAACGGGGCGCGCATCCCGCATCTGCCGAAAGAATCGCCATCATGAAGTTCTTCGTCGACACCGCCGACACCGCCGACATCGCCGAGCTGGCCGCCACCGGGCTGCTCGACGGGGTCACCACCAATCCTTCGCTGATCCACAAGTCCGGCCGCGATTTCATCGAGGTGGTGAAGGAGATCTGCGGGATCGTCGATGGGCCGGTCTCGGCCGAGGTGGTCGCGATGGACCATGCCGAGATGATGCGCGAGGCCGAGATCCTGCGCAAGCTGGCGGAGAATGTCTGCATCAAGGTGCCGCTGACGATCGATGGCCTGAAGACGTGCAAGGCGCTGACCGGCGAGGGCACGATGGTCAACGTGACCTTGTGCTTTTCGGCCAACCAGGCGCTGCTGGCGGCCAAGGCGGGTGCTTCGTTCATCTCGCCCTTCGTCGGCCGGCATGACGATGTGGGCCTCGACGGCATGTCGCTGATCGCCGACATCCGCCAGATCTACGACAATTACGACTTCGTGACCGAGATCCTGGTCGCCAGCGTGCGCCACCCGATCCATGTGCTGGAAAGCGCCAAGATCGGCGCCGACGTGATGACCGCGCCGCCGGCCGTGATCAAGTCGCTGTTCAACCACCCGCTGACCGAAAAGGGCCTGGCGGCGTTCGCGGCGGACTGGGCGAAGACCGGGCAGAAGATCGGGTGATTTGAGGACGTGTTCTCTCCCCTCCTCTCGGGCGGGGGGGGGGGGGGGTTCCACAGTTGCCTATCGGTAAGCCATTGTCCCCGCGGGGGGGGGGGCCCAGAGCCCAAGGGCCCGTCCTTCGTTGCCTTGGGCCCC
>Ga0160461_1000997_pt1 | contig 13459 bp, 14 predicted proteins | sample HID1975I_E6MG_FD_108266 | JGI IMG/M metagenome (GOLD analysis project Ga0160461, IMG submission 108266) | Enriched soil microbial communities from UW Madison campus, WI, USA - HID1975I_E6 MG | ecosystem: Environmental > Terrestrial > Soil > Unclassified | place: USA: Madison, Wisconsin...
ATAGTCGGACGCCGAAACCTTTTAGGGCAGCGTCTGCAATCCATCGTTCGCCTTGGTCTGGCGGAGTCAGCGAATTGACAATTTCTGGTGTCAACTCGCGACGATCAGCCACCACATAGCTCCGCTGGAACAGTCTGCGACTACGTTCGAAACTCAATCATGCTCTCTCCCCCCAGCCCCCATATACAGCTCGCTCCCGCTATCCTTGAACACTCGGCTCATCTCCTCCATCCCCTTCAGCGCGGCCGCCTTGCTGGCAGCCGCCGTCTCAGCCCCGGTCGGCCCGGTGGCGATGAAGCCCTCGACCCCCTGATTCTGCTTGGCGGCGAAGTCGCGGACTTCCTGCGAGATCTGCATCGAGCAGAATTTCGGGCCGCACATGGAGCAGAAGTGCGCCGTCTTGGCGCCTTCCGCGGGGAGGGTCTGGTCGTGATATTGCTCGGCGGTGTCGGGATCGAGCGAGAGGTTGAACTGGTCGCGCCAGCGGAATTCGAAGCGGGCTTTTGAGAGGGCATTGTCGCGGACCTGCGCGGCCGGGTGACCCTTGGCGAGATCGGCGGCGTGGGCGGCGAGCTTGTAGGTGACGACGCCGACCTTCACGTCGTCGCGGTCGGGCAGGCCCAGATGCTCCTTGGGCGTGACGTAGCAGAGCATCGCGGTGCCGTACCAGCCGATCATCGCGGCGCCGATGCCGCTGGTGATATGGTCGTAGCCGGGCGCGATATCGGTGGTGAGCGGCCCGAGGGTGTAGAAGGGCGCCTCGCCGCAGACCTCGAGCTGCTTGTCCATATTCTGCTTGATCTTGTGCATCGGCACATGGCCGGGGCCTTCGATCATCACCTGCACATCCTGCTTCCAGGCGCGGTGGGTGAGCTCGCCCAGCGTGTAAAGCTCGCTAAACTGCGCCTCGTCATTGGCGTCGGCGATGCTGCCGGGGCGCAGGCCGTCGCCGAGCGAATAGGCGACGTCATAGGCCTTCATGATCTCGGTGATCTCGTCGAAGCGATCGTAGAGGAAGCTCTCCTTGTGGTGCGCGAGACACCATTTCGCCATGATCGATCCGCCGCGCGAGACGATGCCGGTGACGCGCTTCGCGGCCATCGGGATATAGCCGAGGCGGACGCCGGCGTGGATGGTGAAGTAATCGACGCCCTGTTCGGCCTGCTCGACCAGCGTATCGCGGAAGATCTCCCAGGTGAGATCCTCGGCAACGCCGCCGACCTTTTCCAGCGCCTGGTAGATCGGCACGGTGCCGATCGGCACGGGGCTGTTGCGCAGGATCCATTCGCGGGTGTCGTGGATGTTGCGGCCGGTCGACAGGTCCATCACGGTGTCCGCGCCCCAGCGGATCGACCAGACCATCTTGTCGACTTCGGAGGCGACGTTGGAGGCGACGGCACTGTTGCCGATATTGGCGTTGATCTTGACCAGGAAGTTGCGGCCGATCGCCATCGGCTCGCTCTCGGGGTGGTTGATGTTCGACGGGATGATCGCGCGGCCGCGTGCCACCTCGTCCCGAACGAATTCGGGCGTCACGTAATCGGGGATCGCCGCGCCGAAGCTTTCGCCGTCGCGGGCATATTCGGCGAGGCGGGCGCGGCCGAGATTCTCACGCTCCGCGACATATTCCATCTCGGGCGTGATGATGCCGCGGCGGGCATAGTGCATCTGGCTGACGTTCTGGCCCGGCCTTGCGCGCAGCACCTTGCGGCGGACATTGGGGAAGGGCTGGACGCCGCCGGAGCGATCGGGGCCGAGCTGGCCGTTGTCCTCGGGGCGGACCTCGCGCTGGAGCACCTCCTCGACATCGCCGCGGCCGCGGATCCAGCCGGCGCGTAGCTCGGGCAGGCCGGCCATGATGTCGATCGTCGCGGCGGGATCGGTGTACGGGCCGGAGGTGTCGTAGACGCGGACGGGGGGCTCGCCCGACGACGGCTCCAGATGGATCTCGCGCATGGCGACGCCGAGCGGGCCGACGTGGATCTTGCGCGATCCGCGGATCGGGCCGGTCGTGACCTTCAACTCGGTGCGGGCGGGGATATCGGCCATGCGCTTGCTCTCCATAACAGGAGCGGATGGCATGAACGTCGCGCCCTCCACTCCCTACGCCGGTGTGACCCGGATCAGGTTCGGCGGGTCGGAGGCTCCAGCCTCCCTCTCAGGCGCGGATCGGCGCCCCCCCGGGGAATGCACGCAGTGTAGGGGAAGGGCGGCGGCGGGTCCAGCCATTGCCGGGCGGTCACTCGGCGGTAACGGCGCGCCGGTGGCGAGCCCCCTCCACCATCCTTCGGATGGTCCCCCTCCCCGTGCCGGGGAGGAGTATTAAAGGAAATATTTGAGCTTCACCTGCTGGCCGGTCTCGCCGCCGGCGAGGGGGAAGCGGACCGCGTCGAAGGCCGGGGGGCCGAAGGCGAGGCGGGGGTTGCGCGAGAAGCCGATCCCCTCGCGCGGGATGCCGGCGAAGGTGTCGAGCTTGCCGTTGCCGTTCTCGTCATGGAACAGCGCGATCGCATAGTCGCCGGACGGGAGCCCGTTGAAGGCGATGCGCTGCGCCTCCGCGACCGGCGTGGTCAGGCGGTGGGCGGCGGGATCGGCCTGGCAATCGGGGAAATGCTTCGGGTCGCGGGTCAGGCAGAGCTGGACCAGCCCCTTTTGCGAGCGCAGCCCCTCCACCGCGACGTCGAGCCGTGCGGGCGGGCTCATCCCCGAAAGCGCGCTGACGATGATCAGCGCCGCGCCGAAGCGCCTTGCGAGGCGGTGGCCCCGGCCGCACGCGAACCAGTCAGGCGCGGGCGTCATGATCGAAACGGCCGAGGCCCCGGTCGGTGCCGCAGAGCCGATCCCAGAAACGGAAGTAGAGGCCATAGTTGCACCTGTAGTCACGGTGATGGCGCTGGTGGTGGCTGGCCGTGATCAGCCAGCGCCCCGCCCGCCCCTCCACCAGGGCGCGGGGGAATATCTCCCACCCCATGTGGTTGGTCACCCCCATAACGGTCATGATCGTGAGCACAATCCCCAGTGCGGCGACATGGATCGGGATCACGAAGACCAGCGCGGGGATGACGACCGCGCCGGTCAGCGCCTCCCAGGGATGGAAGCTCATCGCCGCCCAGGCGGTGGGCGGGCGGCTGGCGTGGTGGACGGCGTGCATCACGCGGAACGGGCCGGGCCGGTGCATCCAGCGATGCGTCCAGTAGAACCAGGCGTCGTGGGCGACCAGGCAGAGCAGGATCGACAGCGGCAGCCACCACAGGGGCCAGTCGTGGACATCGGTGTAGATCCGCGTCCACCCGCGATTCTGCCAGCCCCAGGCGACGACCCCGGCGGGCACGCCGTAGATCGCGGCGGACAGCAGCGACCAGCCGATCTCCCGCCGGATCTGCGGATCGAGCGCGGCGTAGAGCCCCGGATGGCGCAGCCGCGTCGCCAGCGCGAACCCGCCCGAGGCGAGCAGATAGCGCACCCCCACGATCACCGTCATCGCGACGGCGGAGAGGAGGATGGCGAGGGCGGCGCTCACGCGCAGCGCCATAGCGCATGCGGGGGTGGGGGTGAAGCGCGCAAGGCGGCTTTCGGATCGATGGCCAGCGAAGGCGAGACCTTACACCCTCCCGGTCTAAACAATCTCCCGGAATACAGCACTTGCGCAGGAGCACTGGCGCTTCCAGGCGCTAACGTGAATCCAGGACCGTTCGTGCCGAGCAGGTTCGAGCCCGTCGAGGACCGGCGTCGAGCGGGGTTTCCGCCTGAGGCCATCCCTCGACCCGCCATCTCGACGAGCTTGATGGCTGCTCGGGACGAACGGTGGGAGTTACGCAAAGGTCTCGCCTTCGCTGAGGCGAGCGTGATTGGGTGATCTCGATCCGATGCGCGACGCCGTCGATGCCGATCCAGCCCCTCAATCCATCAGGGCGGTGAGCGCCTCGCCTTCGAGGCGCCAGGGTTGCCAGCCCTCGTTATGCTTCGCGCCGATCGCGCGGTAGAAGGCCATGGCGGGATCGTTCCAGTCGAGCACGCCCCAGTCGATCCGTGCGCCGCCGGCTGCCCTGACCTCGGACGCCAACGCGCGGAACAGCGCGCGGCCGACGCCCGCGCCGCGCGCGGCATCGTCGACGAAGAGATCCTCCAGATAGACTCCGGGCTTTCCGGTCCAGGTCGAATAGTTGAAGAACCAAACCGCGAGGCCGACCGCCGCGCCATCGAGCAGGGCGACATGCGCGAAGACGCGGGGCTGTGGCCCGAAGAGCGTGGCGCGCAGGGTCTCGACGGTCGCCTCGACCTTGTCCTCCTCCCGCTCATAGCGGGCGAGGGCGACGATCATGCGCAGGATATCGGGCAGGTCGCCGGGGATGGCCGGGCGGACGATCGGGGCGGGGGGCTGGATGTCGGTCATTCCGGTGGCGCTAGCCGAGTTCGCGGGACGCGGAAAGCGGGTCAGTTGAGACGCATTTCCCAGGCATCGATGCGGACGGAGGCGAGGCGGCTGAGGAAGGACTGGCCGAGCAGCGAAACCTCCAGCCCCTCGACCACGGCACCTTCGACCGGGCCGATGCGCTTGTCCTCCAGCACGACGCGGTCGATCACGATGCGCTGCCCGCGCACCGGGCCGGAAGCGCCGCGCCCGATCTCGGTGAAGCGCTCGGGCTCGACCGGTATGCCGGCGCGGCGGGCATCGGCGATGGTCAGCGCCACCATGCTCGCGCCGGTATCGACCAGCAGGCGCAGGCGCTGTCCGTTGACCTCGGCACTCGCATAGAAATGCCCGTCGGCCTCGCGGGGGAGGACGGTGTCGAAATGGCGGCGGGTTTCGGAGGCTGGTGGTGCGGGTCGGCTGGCGCGGGCTGGCGTGGGTGCGGCGGCGGCCGGCTTCGGCGCGGGATCGCCCGGCAGCGCCAGGCCGATGGCGATGCCGGCGGCGATGATAAGGACGAGGGACAGCCGCATGGGTGCGGCGATAGCAGGCGTCGGTTGACGATCGGCTAAGGTCGGCGGCCGGCTAGGATTGCGGGAGTAGCGGGCCAAGGTGGCCCGGACCGACCACCGGGCGGTGTGGGGAAGCCCGGTGATCGGCCCTGACCGATCGAAGCGATCACGCCGCCAGCGGCTTGGGGTGCCGGCGGCACGGTCGGCCCGACCAACTCTAGCGCCCCGACCGGCAGGATCGACAAAGGGGGGAGCGATCCTTTGACGCCGACTGGGGCTGTTCCGGTCCTTGGCGCTTGCCTTGCGACCCGAAGGTGCGCTGCGGTACCGGCGATGGGGAGAAGGTGGGGCAAGGCGGCCGCGACCAGAAGTGTGTGACCGTTACGCGGCGGCCATGCGGGTCGTTTCAGCGGTGCGACGGCGTTAATTGGCCGCTAACCCCTAAATATTTCAGCGATATTTAATCTCGTCCCAAATAGATACGAATGCGTAACAATTGCCTTTTCCAGGCGTCTTTGCGGTTGGCATTTTACCGTAACATGGCGATAACGGCGCAGCGGAGGCAGGGCGATTGACCGAGCGCGAGCAAGCGGAGAAGCCGGATTCGGCAGCGGAGGCGGCGGGCGCGAACCTCGCCGGGCTGGTCGACGAGGTCGGCCGGATCGACGCGAGCGCCGAGTTCCAGCGCGCGCCGGTGATGCGCCGGCTGCTGGCCTTTCTGGCGGCGCGTACGCTCGCCGGCGAGGGCGAGCAGCTCAAGGCCTATAGCGTCGCGGTCGAGGGGCTGGGCCGGCCGAGCGACTTCGACCCGCAGCTCGACAGCTATCCGCGTGTCCAGGTCGGCCGGCTGCGGCGCATGATCGACGCCTATTACGCGCAGAACCCACCGGTTGCGAACCAGCGGCTCACGATCCCGTCGGGCGGATACCGGGTGGTGATGGAGACGGTCGCGCGCGGCCCTGGTCCCGGCCCTGCGCCCGGCGAGGAGCCCGAGGTCGCGCCGGTGGTGCCGGCAAAGCGCGAATGGTGGCGGTCGCGCGCGATGGCGGCCGCGCTGCTGCTGCTGATCGTCGCGGTGTCGGGGATCGCGGGATACCTCGCGCTGCGGACGCCGCGCGCCGACCGGATGGTGCTGGCGCCCACGCTGACGCTCGGGCCGATCCGCGCGAGCGGCCCGGATACGGCGGAGCAGATCGTCCGCGTCGACGCGATCCTGACCGATGCGCTGCGGCGGCCGTGGATGATCCGGCTGCGCACCAGCGACACGACGGCGGCGTCATCGACCGACAGCTCGGACTTCCGGCTGGTCGGCGAGATCACCGGCGGCGCGAGCCCGACGCTGTACCTGCGGCTGTGGCGGCGCGATCCGGAGCGGGTGATCTGGTCGACCGCGCTGGCGCTGCCCGACGATCCCGCCGCGCTGCAGGCGGCGCTGCTCGCGCCGATGGTGTCGATCATCCAGCCCAATGGCGTGATCGCGACCGAACAGCGCGCGACGCTCGACGACAGCTATGCGCCGGGCTTCCCCTGCCTGCTGCAGTTCGAGACCTATCGTCGCGAGCGGATGGAGCCCCGGCGGGAGCTGCTGGAGGGGTGCCTGGCGGAGACGCTGGAACTGCAGCCGCGCGTGACCCCGGCGGTGGCGGCGCAATCCTTCCTGGAGCTCGATCGCGCGCGGCTGTTCCAGCCGGGGGGCGGGCGCAACTACGAGGCGGCGGAGGCCAAGGCGCGCGCGGCGATCGCGATCAACCCCTATTCGGCCGACGCGCAGTTCGCGATGGCGCGGGTCGCCGCCGCGCAGGGGCAATGCGCGCGGGCGCGGGCGCACGGCCTGCGCGCGACCGACCTCAACCCCTACAACCCCGACATCATGGCGATGGTCGGCCGCTATCTGACGCAATGCGGCGACCTGGGCGGTGTGCCGATGATCGAACGGGCGATCGCGCTCGATCCCAATCCGCCCGCCGGTTTCTTCCCGCCGCTGATCTATGTGGCGTTGCGCGAAGGGGATCGGGATCGCGCGCTGGCGCTGGCATCGCGGATGGCGCCGAGCGGCGATGCGCTGGCGCCCGAGCAGTATCTGGCGCTGACGGTCGCGCGGGCGGCAACGGGCGATCGACCGGGCGCGGCGGTCGCGTGGCAAGGGGTGGAGGCGGAAGGGCGGCCCGATGCGGCGGTGGCGCGCTGGCTGCGCTATCCCCCCGATGCGACGGTGGCGATGGCGGCGCTGCGCGACGCGGGCCTCGCGCCGCCATTGCCCGATGCGCCGCCCGCGACGGCTACGCCCTGAGCGGCGCGATCGGCGGGCTGGGGCGCATCAACACGAAAAGGCCCCCGGTCGCCCGGGAGCCCTTCGATCGTCGGCCATGCGGCAGCCGCCGGGCTGGTTAGCCCTGGCGCGCCTTGAAGCGACGGTTGGTCTTGTTGATGACATAGGTCCGCCCGCGACGGCGGATCACGCGGTTGTCGCGGTGACGCCCCTTGAGCGACTTGAGCGAGTTACGAATCTTCATCGCGGGAACGCCTGCCTTGTTCTAAGCGTGTTGTTTCGGAAGAGGCGCTCCCCTACGTAACGCCCGTGTTCGAGTCAAGGCGTACCCCGGGTTTCATGTCGATGCTGGCATCATGGACGGCAAGGCCGCGCCGCGCGCGCGTGCCGGAAGGCAGGCGGATCTATGCGATCGGCGATGTCCACGGCCGCCTGGACCTGCTCGAATCGCTGTACGATCGAATCGGCGAGGACAATCGCACGCGCGGGGCCGCCGAGACCGAGATCATCCTGCTGGGCGACCTGATCGATCGCGGCCCCGATTCGGCGGGGGTGGTCCGCTGGGCGATGCGCACCGACCCGTCGTTCGCGCAGCTGGTGACGCTGAAGGGCAATCACGAGGCTTCGCTGAACGCGGTGCTGGCGGGCGACCTGACCTGGCTGGAAAGCTGGCTGCGCTATGGCGGCACCGAGGCGCTGAAGAGCTGGGGCGTCGACGCCGGGGTGATCGCCGAGGGCACGCCCGACCAGATCGCCGCCGCCGCGCGCGCGGCGGTATCGGTCTATGAGCGGCACTGGCTGGCCAGCCTGCCGGTGTGCCGACAGGTCGGCGATTATTACTTCGTCCATGCGGGCGTGCGGCCGGGCGTGGCGATAGAGGAGCAGCAGGAGGCCGACCTGCTGTGGATCCGGGGCGAATTCCTGGACCATTCCGGCGACCACGGCCCGGTCGTGGTCCACGGCCACAGCATATCCGAGCGGGTGGAGGAGCGGACCAACCGCATCGGGATCGACACCGGCGCGTATTTTTCCGACCGGCTGACCGCGATCGGCATCGAGGGCGGCAAGCGCTGGTATCTGGAGAGCTGAAAAGCCTGCCGGAACGTCGTCTGTGCGACCGCTCACAGCCCAAGGCCCTTGCCTTTCGCATAGGCGAGCGCATTCAATCCGTCGCCAGCCCTTCGGCTGGTCTGTCGGTGTGGGAGTGCGTGATGGACAAGGCTTGGAAGGTCGTCGCCGGGGCGGCGATCCTCGCGCTGGCGACGCCGGCGGCGGGGCAGACGGTGAAGCCCGGGCTGTGGGAATATTCGGGCACGATGCTGAACGTCGACATGCCCGATGCCTCGCCCGCGATGACCCAGGCGCTGAGCGGGCGGACGACCAGCGTGAAAAGCTGCCTGACGCCGCAGCAGGCCAAATCCGGCCCGCGCGTGCTGTTCGACCAGAGCGGCGGCAAATGCGCCTTCAGCAAATTCGCGATGGCCAAGGGCAAGATCGATACGACGATGAGCTGCAAGGGGAGCGGCGGGCCGACCGGCGATTCGACCATCACGACGACGGGCAGCTATACCGAGACCAGCTATCTGACCAAGTCGACGATCGTGTCGACGACGAGCGGGGGCAAGCTGACGATGGTGAGCGAGGGGCGCGGCAAATGGCTGGGGCCGTGCAAATGAGCGTGATTTCCGGGGACGGGCTGACCGAGGCGCAGCTGGCGGGCTATCTCGACCGGATCGGGCTCGCCACGCCGCCCGCGCCCGACCTGGCGGGGCTGTCCGCGCTGGTCGAGGCGCATCGCGCGAGCATTCCTTTCGAGAATTACGACGTGCTGCTGGGGCGCGGGGTGAGCCTCGATCGCGAGCGGCTGTTCGACAAGCTGGTGACGCGCCGGCGCGGGGGATATTGCTTTGAGCAGAACGGCCTGTTCGGCGACGTGCTGGCGACGCTGGGCTTCGACGCGCGCGCGCTGCTGGGGCGGGTGTGGCTGATGAACGAGGGCGGCACGCCGCCGCGCACCCATACGCTGCTGGTCGTCACCATCGATGGCGTCGAATGGACGGCGGACGTGGGTTTCGGGGGCAGCTATGTGCCGCCGCTGCGGCTCGTCGCCGACGAGGTGGTCGAGACCGCCGATGGCGCGCGCCACCGGCTGCGGCACGACGCCGCGCATGGCTGGATGCTGGAGCGTCAGGGATCGGGCGAGTGGCAGCCGCAGTACAGCTTCACGACCGACCCGGTGTTTCCGGCCGATCTGGAGCTTTCCAACCACTACACCGGCACCGCGCCGGGCACGCGATTCCTGGTGATGGATTTCGCGGGCCTCGCGCTGCAGGGCGGATCGGTGATGCTCGTGCGCCGGCAATATTCGCGCCATGGCGACGGCGAGGAGGCCGCCGCAGGGCGCGAGGTGACCGATCCGGCGGAGTACCGCGCGATCCTGTCCGACCAGTTCGGGATCGGGCTTTCCGCCGAAGAGGTCGCCGCGCTGCCGATCTTCACGGATAGCTGACGGTCTTCGGCACCTCGGGGATGGGGATGAACTCCTCCCCGTCGCCGGGGACGAGCGGGAAGCGGCCGGCCTTCCAGTCTTCCTTGGCCTGGTTGATACGGTCGCGGCGCGACGAGACGAAATTCCACCAGACCTGGCGCGGGGTGGCGAAGGCACCGCCGCCGCAGAGCATCACCCGCGCACCACCGGCCGAGCGCAAGGTCGCGGCGGTGCCGGGGCGCAGCACGTAGAGCGTCATCGGGGTCAGCCGTTGCCCGTCGAGCACGGCATCGCCCCAGGCGACGTAGACCGCGCGCTCGTCGGCATCGGCGTCGATCGGCACCGAACCGCCGGCATCGAGCGCGATATCGGCATAGATCGTCGGCGCGTGGCAGGTGGTGGGCGATGTTTCGCCCCACAGCGTGCCCATCACGACCCGCGCCTTGGCGCCCGGGGTCTCGACCATCGGCATCGCATCGCGCGGGACATGCTCGAAGGCGGGGTCCATCTCCTCCTTGTCCTCGGGCATGGCGAGCCAGGTCTGGATGCCCGACATCGCCGGGCCGCCGGGACGTTCGCCGGCGGGGGAGCGCTCGGAATGGACGATGCCGTGGCCGGCGGTCATCAGGTTGACAGCGCCGGGCTCGATCGTGGCGAAGGTCCCCAGCGAATCGCGATGCTCCATCGCGCCGGCGAAGAGATAGGTGACGGTCGACAGGTTGATGTGCGGATGCGGGCGCACGTCGATGCCGGTGCCGGGAGCAAGCCGTGCCGGCCCCATCTGGTCGAAGAAGATGAACGGCCCGACCATCGTGCGCGGGCGAGAGGGCAGGGTGCGGTGGACCTTGAACCCGCCAAGATCATGGGTGGTCGGCTCGATCGTCTGGATGAACGGCGAATCGGTCGCTGTCGGGTCGGTCGCGGATAAATCGGTCACGGGCGGGGCTCCGGTGGTGATGAAGGCACAGTTTCGCGCTTCCGGCGCGCGAGGGGAAGGGGTCGGCCGTCTCGCGACAAACGGTGGGCGATTTATGCAACGCCACCGCTAAGGCGGGGGTCGCATGGTCATGGGTGCGCGCGCCAGCCGAGAACGATGCCAGCCTTCGCTGGCATGACGGCGGGTATTTGAGCGATCCCGATCCAGCGCTCGGCGACATAAACGGCGATGGGCCGGGACGGCTTTCACCGTACCGGCCCATCGTCATTCACATCCCCTCCAAAAAAAAGGGGACAGCCGTTTACTTGACGACGGCGGCGGCCGCCTTGCGCAGGATGTCCAGGATCTTTTCCTGGGCGCCCGGCTCGTCGGTGGCTTCCATCGCGGCGAGTTCGCGCGCGAGGCGGCTGGTGGCCGCTTCGAAGATCTGCCGTTCCGAATAGCTCTGCTCGGGCTGGTCGTCGGCGCGGAAGAGATCGCGCACCACCTCGGCGATCGACACGAGGTCGCCCGAGTTGATCTTCGCTTCATATTCCTGCGCGCGGCGCGACCACATGGTGCGCTTGACCTTGGGCTTGCCCTTCAGCGTCGCGAGGGCATCGGCCATCTGCGCGTTGGAGGAAAGCTTGCGCATGCCGACGGCTTCGGCCTTGTTGGTGGGTACGCGGAGCGTCATCCGCTCCTTTTCGAAGCGCAGCACGTAGAGTTCCAGTTTCGCGCCGGCGATTTCCTGGCTCTGCAGCTCGATCACCCGGCCCACGCCGTGCTTGGGGTACACGACATAATCGCCGACGTCGAAAATCAGCGCCTTTGCAGCCATTTAGGTAGACCTTTCCATGGGAAGACCGGTGCGCCCCGTTCTGCTCGCGCCAGCCCCATGGCGCGAACGGCAGCGATCGCCTCGATCGAATACGGACTAATGCTCTCTCCGCGAATGCGACGGCATCCGCTCCTAACAGTCGCGTATGTAACACATCGGCAGCGATTTTGCCAGCCGCAACCGTTGTCAGGGCATCGTACACGAAATCGCGGACGAGCGATTTCGTGCCGCAATGGGCCGCATGGCGCTTTCCCAGACCGATTCCCGGGCCACAGCGCGCCCGGGATCAGTCGCCGGTGCCAGGCTCGGGCGAGAAATATTTCTCGTACTTGCCGGGTTCGTCCTTCATCGCATCGGCATCTGCCGGGGCCTCGCCCTTGCGGGTGATGTTGGGCCATTGCGCGGAGAAGGTGGCGTTGATCTCCATCCATTTCTCCAGCCCGTTCTCGGTATCGGGCAGGATCGCCTCGGCGGGGCATTCGGGTTCGCACACGCCGCAGTCGATGCACTCGCTGGGGTTGATCACCAGCATGTTCTCGCCCTCGTAGAAGCAGTCGACCGGACACACCTCCACGCAGTCCATGTACTTGCAGCGGATGCAGTTGTCGGTGACGACGTAGGTCATTTCAGAATCCTTGGGGGCGAAAGCGCGGCCCTGCTAGCGGGCGATCGACGATTGCGTCAACATAGGGTCGCTTTGCGGCAAAGAAAGATCGGTATAGCAGGCCTGCGCCTCGGGGGCGGGTCCGCGCCGATCGGGCAGCGCCTCGACCCGGATAACGCGCACCCGATCGTTGAGCGCGAAGGTGAGCACGTTGCCGGGCCGCACCCGCGCATGGGCCTGGTCGATCACCCGCCCGTCGAGCCGCATCCGGCCGAGTTCGGCGATTTCCTGCGCCAACGCACGGGTCTTGGTAAGCCTTACGAACCACAGGAACTTGTCGATCCTCATGGGCGGCGAATCCTCATCCTTCGGCCCAAAGCTCGGCGAGGGCGGCGAAGGCGTTGCCGGGGCGGGCGGGGGCGGCTTCGCGGCGGGGCCGCGCGCGCTGGCCGCGCCAGACCCAGGCGGGATCGGCGGCGTTCTTGGTCCCCTCCGCCTTGCGGAAGCCGAGCGCCATCAGCAGCTGCGCGAAGCTGGCCGGGCGCAGGCCGAGCGAGGTGGCGAGGCCGGGATCGGGCGCGAAGCGGGGGCGGGTGCCCGGTTCTCTTTCGCGCCGGCCCTCCTTCTCGCGCCGATCATGCGTGTCGCGCGCAACTCGCTCGGCCAGGTCGACGCGCAGCATCTGTGCGCCGAGCGGACGATAGCCGGCGCGCAGATGCGCCTCGTAGCGATCGCGATCGGTGGGGGTGGGCAGCGACGACGCGCCAGGCGGCGGCAGTTCGGGCATCGCGCCTTCATCCTGCGCGACGGCGAGCGCGATGCGCCAGCGGGTCGCCTCGGGCTTGAGCAAAGCGGGCACGAAGATGTCGAGCGCCCCGATGCGGATGCCGAGCGAGGTGGCGATTCGCCGGTCCTGCGGATCGGCGGCGGCGAGCGCCTGTTCGATCGCGTGGCGATCGGCGATGCCGCCCGCGGTGGCGATCGGGGCGATCAGCGCGCGGGCGGGAGGCTTGAGCGCGGGATCGCGCGCCGCCGCCTCCAGCGCGAGCAGCGGGCCGAGATGGCGCTCGATCGCGGCCTGCATCCAGCGTTCGATCCGCTCCATCACCAGCCCGCGATCATGCGGGGTCAGCGCGTCGAGGGCGCGGTGGTGGGTGAGGCGCGGTGCGGTCGGCAACCGGCCGCGCGCCAGCCGCGCGACCACCTCGCCGCGCCAGGCGATGGCGACGGGCCGGCCGGGATCGGTGGCAAGCGCGAAGGCGGCATCGTCATCGCCGGCCAGTTGCCGCGCGCGCTTCGCCAGTTCGCCGCCCAGCCGGCGCTCGGCGGCGGCGAGGAGCAGCTTCTTGTCCTGCAGCCGCGCGGCGGGATCGACGCGGAAGCGGAAGCCGTCGAGCCGGCCGATCGGCTCGTCGTCG
>Ga0160461_1001009_pt1 | contig 13317 bp, 9 predicted proteins | sample HID1975I_E6MG_FD_108266 | JGI IMG/M metagenome (GOLD analysis project Ga0160461, IMG submission 108266) | Enriched soil microbial communities from UW Madison campus, WI, USA - HID1975I_E6 MG | ecosystem: Environmental > Terrestrial > Soil > Unclassified | place: USA: Madison, Wisconsin...
CGCCTGCACTTGTGCCAGGCCGGTTTCGACCAGTGAATTCATGAGCGCAACAATAGCGCGAGCGCACTATGAACACATTCCGGGATTTACCCGCATCCACGGGATAAGCGCCTCGCCGGATACGTAACCAGCAGTAATTTCGCGCCTATCCGGCGCAAAAAAAGCCGACGGCAAAGGCGTCGGCTTGATGGGGCGCGTCGAGGGGTTTACCAGGACACGATCTTGCCCGGGTTCAAGATGTTGTTCGGGTCAAACGCATGCTTCAGGCTGCGCATCAGTTCAAGCGCATCGTCGCCATGCTCTTCCGCCATGAACTGCATCTTGTGCAAGCCCACGCCGTGTTCGCCCGTGCAGGTGCCGTCAGCGGCGATCGCGCGGCGCACCAGGTTGTGGTTGATCGTTTCCGACTCTTCCCATTCCTTCGGATTGTCGGCGTCCAACAACATCAGCACATGGAAATTGCCGTCGCCCACGTGGCCAACGATGGTGTACGGGAAGCTGGCGCGCTCCAGCTCTTCGACGGTGTCGCGCACGCAGTCAGCCAGGCGCGAGATCGGCACGCAGACGTCGGTGGTGCTGGCGCGGCAGCCGGGCCGCAATTGCAGGCCGGCAAAGTAGGCGTTGTGGCGCGCCGTCCACAGGCGGCTGCGGTCTTCGGGGCGTTCGGCCCATTCAAAGTCCATGCCGCCATGTTCGGCGGTAATGGCTTGCACGGTTTCGGCTTGTTCTTGCACACCGGCCGGGCTGCCATGGAATTCAAACACCAGCAGCGGCGTTTCGCGCAGGCTCAGCTTGCTGTACTGGTTCACCGACCGCACGCTGGCCGCGTCCATGAACTCCACGCGCGCCACCGGCACGCCCATCTGGATGATCTCGATCACGCTTTGCACGGCGTCATCCAGCGTCGCAAAGTTGCAGACCGCCGCCGACACGGCTTCAGGCTGCGGATACAGGCGAACGGTGACTTCGGTAATGATGCCCAGCGTGCCTTCGCTACCGACGAAGATGCGCGTCAGGTCGTAGCCCGCGGACGATTTGCGCGCCCGGCCCGCCGTGCGAACGATGCGCCCGTCGGCCGTCACCACGGTCAGCGACATGACGTTTTCGCGCATAGTGCCGTAGCGCACGGCATTGGTGCCCGAAGCGCGGGTGGCCGCCATGCCGCCCAAGCTGGCGTCGGCGCCCGGATCAATCGGGAAAAACAAACCGGTGCTGCGGATTTCTTCATTGAGCTGCTTGCGCAGCACGCCTGCCTGCACGGTGGCGGTCAGGTCTTCGGCGTTGATGGCCAACACCTGGTTCATCTGGGACAGGTCCAGGCTGATGCCGCCCTGGATCGCCAGGATATGGCCTTCCAGCGACGAGCCCGCGCCATAGGGAATCAAGGGAACGCGATGTTCGTTGCACAGCTTGGCAACCGCGGCCACGTCTTCGGTGCTGTGCGCGAAGACCACGGCATCAGGCAGCATGGCGGGATACGGCGATTCGTCGCGGCCGTGATGTTCACGGACGGCGGCGGACTCGGACAGGCGGTCGCCAAAGCGCGCGCGCAAGGCATCCAGACAGGCGGCCGGCACCGGACGGCGCAACGTTTCAGCGTGCAAGGGAGCGTTCATGATCAGCGTGTTCTCGGGGAGTCGCAGAAGTTTGCGGGGTTCGCGGGATCTGCGGGGTTCGTCAACCCAAATATTCTACGCCGCTACGCATGCTGCACCGCAAACCGCCCCAGGAAGACGGCTTGCGGCGTGTTCCGCTTACTTGCCCGACGTCAGCGCAACGCGGCGGCGCTCGCGCACGGCTTGCGCCAGGCGTTCCAGCACGGCAACCGACGCATCCCAATCGATGCAGCCGTCGGTAATGCTCTGGCCGTAGACCAGGGGCTTGCCGGGCACCATGTCCTGGCGGCCGCCCAACAGGTGGCTTTCCACCATGACGCCGACCAGCCGGGCGTCGCCCGCTTCCATCTGGCGCGCCACATCGTCGATGACGCGGGGCTGGTTTTCAGGGTCTTTGCTGCTGTTGGCGTGGCTGGCGTCGACCATGATGCGTTGCGCCAGGCCGGCCTTGGACACGTCATGGCACGCTGCGTCCACGCTGGCCGCGTCGTAGTTCGGCGTCTTGCCGCCGCGCAGGATGACGTGACAGTCTTCATTGCCCGCCGTCGACACAATGGCGGAATGCCCGCCCTTGGTCACCGACAAAAAGTGGTGCGGCTGCGACGCGGCCTTGATCGCGTCAACCGCGATCTTCACATTGCCGTCCGTGCCGTTCTTGAACCCCACCGGACACGACAGGCCGGACGCCAGTTCGCGGTGCACCTGGCTTTCCGTCGTGCGCGCCCCGATCGCCCCCCAGGAGACCAGATCCGCGATGTACTGCGGCGTAATCATGTCCAGGAACTCGCAGCCCGCCGGCAAGCCCATGCTGTTGATGTCCAGCAGCAGTTCACGGGCCACGCGCACGCCCTTGTTGATGTCGAAGCTGCCGTCCAGGTCCGGATCGTTGATCAGGCCCTTCCAGCCCACCGTGGTGCGCGGCTTTTCGAAATACACGCGCATCACGATTTCAAGGTCGGCGCTCAGGCGGTCACGCACCGGCTTCAGACGCTTCGCATATTCAATGGCGGCACGGGTGTCGTGGATCGAGCACGGCCCGATCACGACGATCATGCGGTCATCCATGCCGTGCAGGATGCGGTGCATGCCCTGGCGGGCGGCGAACACGGTATCGGACGCCTCCTTGGTGCACGCGAACTCGCGCATCACGTGCGCGGGCGGATTCAGTTCCTTGATTTCTCGGATGCGAAGGTCGTCGGTATTGTGTGACACGGTACTGCTCCTGGGTTGCCCGCCAACGGGTCCAATCCGATCGGTCTATTCCGATCCCGGCGGCACAAAAAAAGCCGCCAGTTCGCTGGCGGCTTTTTTGGGGGGGATTCTTTCCAAACTTCAGATTGAGCGCGTCCCTTCCTCCGCCAGCGGCTTCAGAAACTTATAAAAATAAAAGTAAAAGGCGGGGGACGCGAATTTCATGGGAAACGACTCTAGCACAGTTTTTTGGGGCCGTCACATCGTTTTTAATCGAATGTGGCGGCCCCGTTTTGCAATCAGGCGGTGCCGCCCACGGTCAGGCCTTCCATGCGCACGGTCGGCATGCCCACGCCCACCGGCACGCTTTGGCCGTCCTTGCCGCAGGTGCCCACGCCCGAATCCAGTTGCAGGTCGTTGCCGATCATGGTGACGCGGGTCATGGCGTCAGGGCCGTTGCCGATCAGCGTGGCGCCCTTGACCGGGTAGGTCACCTTGCCGTCTTCGATCATGTAGGCCTCGGACGCCGAGAACACGAACTTGCCGCTGGTGATGTCAACCTGACCACCGCCGAAATTGACGGCGTACAGGCCGCGCTTGACGGACGACACGATTTCTTCGGCAGGCTTGTCGCCGGCCAGCATGTACGTATTGGTCATGCGGGGCATCGGCAGATGCGCGAAGGATTCACGGCGGCCGTTGCCGGTCGCGGCGGTTTTCATCAGGCGGGCGTTCAGCGTGTCTTGCATGTAGCCGCGCAAGATGCCGTCTTCGATCAGCACGTTGCGCTGGGTGGCGTTGCCTTCGTCGTCGATGTTGAGCGAGCCACGGCGGTCCGGCAAGGTGCCGTCGTCCACGACGGTCACGCCCTTGGAGGCGACGCGTTCACCAATGCGACCGGAGAACACGCTGGAACCCTTGCGGTTGAAGTCGCCCTCCAGCCCGTGGCCCACGGCCTCGTGCAGCAGGATGCCGGGCCAGCCCGACCCCAGCACCACCGTCATCTCGCCAGCGGGCGCGGGGCGCGCTTCCAGGTTCACCATGGCTTCGTGCACGGCGCGTTCCACATAGCCTTGCAGCATTTCGTCGGTGAAGTACGCCAGCCCCAGGCGTCCGCCGCCCCCGGCGTGACCCATCTCGCGACGGCCGTTGCGTTCGGCGATCACGGTCAGAGACAGGCGCACCAGCGGGCGCACATCCGCGGCCAGGCGGCCATCGCTGCCCGCCACCAGCACCACGTCGTATTCAGCGCCCAAGCCCGCCATCACCTGGATCACGTGCGGGTCTTGCGCACGCGCCATGCGCTCGATACGTTCCAGCAGCGCCACCTTTTCCGGCGCGCTCAAGGTAGCCACGGGATCAATGTCGGCGTACAGGCTGCGGCCCATTTCGGCCTCGACCTGCGCGGCCACCTTGACCTTGCCCGCCCCGCGCCGCGCAATGCCGCGCACGGCATGCGCCGAAGACAGCAGCGCGTCGGCCGACAGCGAATCCGAGTAGGCAAAGGCGGTTTTCTCGCCGCTGACGGCGCGCACGCCCACGCCCTGGCTGATCGAAAAACTGCCGGTCTTGACGATGCCCTCTTCCAGGCTCCAACCCTCGCTGCGCGTGTACTGGAAGTACAGGTCGGCGTAGTCGACCTTGTGGGTGAAGATCTCACCCAGCGCGCGAGCCATGTCCGCTTCGGTCAGGCCCCAAGGGTCCAGCAGTAGCGATTTGGCGGTGGCAAGGGAAGCAATAGCGGGATCAGTGATTTTCATAGGCTCTATTCAGGGGGCATCGGCGCGGCATGAGCGCGCGCGCTTTGCATTGATGCGCAAGACCGTATCGTACCGCCGACCGGGGTCCGGCGTCCCGCCCGCGTCAAGATCAAGCGGCGCCCGCGTGGACATTATTGGGAAGTGAAGTCGATCGCGGCTCAAGAGTGAGTATCAAGTTAAGAAATTACAACCAAATATTGTTCCGCCCCATAACAACCTGGCTCCCTCACCCACCTCGATTTTGCGCTTGCCGACCTGCCTTGGCCTACAAGGAAAGCCAATCGTCGAAAGTCGTCATACAAGCACGATTGAAAATACAAAGAGGCGATCCAGGCGCTGACTTTTGCGGCTATATCAATCCGAGAAATGCGCAATGCCAAAATGCATAGCGTCGCTTCGCCAAGGCAATTCAAGAGCCCGGTCAGGCTCCTGAAGGACATCTGAAATGAAGCTGGAGCGTGGTCCGTTAAATGGATGCCCACCCACCCGAAAATAGATCGGTGTGACCGGTCATACACTTGGATTTGCTCGCCATTTGAAACAAAACAGGGTCTTGGTGGGCATTGTTTGCTGCATTCGTCCGCCTTGTGAACCAAGCTGTCATTTGTTTCAAACCATCCCAAATTTGGGAATATCCTTCCCAAATCTTGCTTCGGGTGCCCAGCCGCATACCCACAGGCTTTGCGGCCCTTTTGATACAAAGTAATTAGGTCGAAAATAGAGAAGTCAAGCCGTAACTTATGTATTATGCGAAGCACAACAAATAAACATAACTCCGCCGGCGATTAAAGCAGTTCCATAATCAGGAATAAACCATGGCCCGAGAAACATACGCAGCACTGCAAGCAAAGATCGAGAAGGAAATCAACAAGCTTCAAAAGAAGGCGGAAGTCCTTCAAACGAAGCGTCGCAAGCCCGTGATCAGCTCCATCATCACGTCCATGCGCGAATACGACATTACCCCGGAAGAGATCATTGCGGCTTACGGGACCGGCAAGCCCGCCCGCGTGGCTCCCGGCGGCCGACGCAAGGCTGGCGCGGCTGCCCGCCCGGCTACCGCCCCCAAGCGCGCGGTTGCGCCCAAGTACCGCCACCCGCAAACTGGCGAAACCTGGAGCGGTCGCGGTAAAGCACCGCGCTGGCTCGCGGCCGAAGAAGCATCCGGCGCCACCCGCGACAGTTTTCTTATCAAAGAATAAAACCTATTCTGTAGTAAGAAATAAATCGGCGCACCAAATTGGTGCGCCGATTTATTTTTGAATCTTGCCTTTGAGACTGCCCGCGCTTACCTCAGGGGGAACTCGATTTCACGTTCCGCCCCATTATTTCCCGGGAAATTGTCGAATATCGCGCGCACCAGATACGGCATGGTGCGCATGAAATCATCACCCTGGCTCAGTATGAAGGCGGTGGACCGATAAACCTCGGCGCCCCCACGCTGGGTATCCCGGATCTTCAGGCTGAGCGCGTTGCGTTGCACCGCCATGGGCACATCCACCCACTCCGGCCCCCAATAACCAAAACCTGGCCCCCATGGGCGCGCCCCATAAAAGCCCCCATAGCCGCCATAGCCGTAGCCACCGTAGAAGTAGGGATCGTAGGCCCGGCGCACCATGACCTGCGTCTGGCTCGTGCCGTAAGTGAAGGACACATCAAAGCGCCCTTTGGCACCCGGCTGCGCCTCAACCAAGCCGGTCGCGCCGATACCGGCGCGCACCATGTCCTGATAAGACTGGTATTCCAGATTATTGAGCTGGTTGGGGTCCGCGGCCACAAACTGATAAGTCTGCCCTTCCACGCCGGTAGGCCATTGCTGGAATGAGGTGACGCGCGCCGACACCGTAGGCGCGGCGCAACCCGTCAATGTCAGCGCCCCTGCCAAAGCCAATAATCCAGTCCAACGGCCCACACTGAACGATGACATTTGGAACATTTTTGCGACTCCTGTTGCGCACGACGGCGCCATCATACTGAGCTTTGACTAGAGGCATTGCAAAAAGTTTGCCGTAGCCCGCAAGCCCCAGACGACGCATCGCGCCCACCTACTACAATAGACCCCTCGTTCAACCAGGACTGCAACTCCATGCGCACCGACACGCCCATTACCGTTTATCGCAAGGATTACCAGCCCTACCCCTACGACATTCCCGAAGTCGCTCTGGCCTTCGATCTGGCGCCTGACGCCACCGAGGTACGCTGCACGATGCACGTGCAACGCAAGCCCGGCGCCAGCGCCGACGCGGCCTTGATCCTGGATGGAGAAGACCTGGAACTCGTGTCGGTAGGCGTCAATGGGGCCGCGCTCACGGCAGACAGCTATCACCTGTCCGAGCAGAACCTGGCCATTTACGGGCTGCCGGCCGATGCCACCGTCGAGATCATCAGCCGCTGCAAGCCGTCCGCCAATTCCACGCTGATGGGCCTGTACGTATCGGGCGGCAATTTCTTCACGCAATGCGAAGCCGAGGGTTTTCGCCGCATTACCTGGTTTGCCGACCGCCCTGACGTGATGTCACGGTACCGCGTCACGCTGCGCGCCCAGCCGCAATACCCGGTGTTGCTGTCCAACGGCAACCTCATGGCCTCGCGCCAACTGCCCGACGGCCGCAATGAAGTGGAATGGGAAGACCCGTTCCCCAAGCCCTGCTATCTGTTCGCGTTGGTGGCCGGCAATCTGACGCACCGTGAAACCACCGTCAAGACGGCCAGCGGCCGCGACGTGCTGCTTCAGGTTTATAGCGACCCAGGTTCCGAGACCAAGACCGAATGGGCGCTGGATTCGCTGGTCCGCGCCCTGCGCTGGGATGAAACCCGCTTTGGCCTGGAACTGGATCTGGACCGCTTCATGATCGTCGCCGTCCATGACTTCAACATGGGCGCGATGGAAAACAAGGGCTTGAACATCTTCAACGCCGCTTACGTGCTGGCCGACGCCGACAGCGCCACGGACGCCAATTACGAAGGCATCGAATCCGTGATCGGCCACGAATACTTCCACAACTGGACCGGCAACCGCGTCACTTGCCGCGACTGGTTCCAATTGAGCCTGAAGGAAGGTCTGACGGTATTCCGCGACCAGGAATTCAGCGCCGACATGATGGCGCACGACATGGATGCCGCCGCGGCGGCCAGCGCGCGCGCGGTCAAGCGTATCGATGACGTGGTGGCGCTGCGCGCCGCCCAGTTCCCCGAAGACGCCGGTCCCATGGCCCACCCCATCCGCCCCGAAAGCTACCAGGAAATCGGCAACTTCTACACGGCGACCGTGTATGAAAAAGGCGCCGAAGTCATCCGCATGCAGCACACGCTGCTGGGCGAGGAAGGCTTCCGCGCCGGCATGGACGAGTACTTCCGCCGCCACGACGGCCAGGCCGTCACCTGCGACGACTTCGTCGACGCCATGGAATCGGTCTATGTCCGCCAACACCCCGGCCGCGACTTGTCCGTCTTCCGCCGCTGGTATCGCCAGGCCGGCACGCCGCGAGTGGCCGTCAAGCTTGAACATGACGCCGCCACGCGCCGCTGCACGGTCACGTTGACCCAGGAATGCCTGCCGGTGGGCGTCGAGAGAAAAGCCGGCGCCGACTACGTCAAGGCGCCGTACCACATCCCGTTCGCGATCGGCCTGCTGGACCAGAATGGCCGCGCCCTGCCCCTGCGCCACGACGGCGCCGTCCAGGAAACCGCGCTGCTGGAACTGACCACGCCCAGCCAGCAATGGGTGTTTGAAGACATCGGCGAACGCCCCGTGCCGTCGTTGCTGCGCGATTTCTCGGCCCCCGTCATCGTCGACTACGACTGGACCGACGAAGAACTGGCGCTGCTGTCCGCGCACGACACCAACCCCTTCGCCCGCTGGGAAGCCGGCCAGGAATTGGCCACGCGCCAGATCCTGGCCTTGGCCGAAGCCCGCCAGGCGGGTCGTACCCTGCATGCCGACGCCGCCTTCATCAACGCCTGGCGCGCCCTGCTGACCGACCCGGCCATCGACGCCGCCTACCGCGCCCGCGCGCTGGCCCTGCCGTCGGAAAAGACGCTGGCCGAGCGCATGCACGCCGTGGACCCGCCCGCACTGGCCGTGGCCCGCGACTTCCTGCGTGCCGAACTGGGCCGCCAACTGGCCGCTGAGTTCCGCCTGGCTTTCGAACAGAACCAGACGCCGGGCGAATACAGCCCCGCGCCGGTTCCGGCCGGCATGCGCGCGCTGAAGAACCTGGCGCTGAGCCATTTGCTGGCAGCCGGCGAGCACGACGCCCAGCGCCTGGCGGAACAGCAATACGAACGCGCCGGCAACATGACCGACAGCATGGCCGCGCTGTCCGCCCTGATCAACTACGGCCAGGGCGACTTCCCGCAGGAAGCGCTGGCGGCGTTCTACGACAAGTGGCGCGACAACCCGCTGGTGGTCGACAAGTGGTTCGCCTTGCAGGCCGCCGCGCGCTCGACCACGGTGCATACCGCGCGCGAGCTCATGACGCACCCCGCGTTCACGCTGCGCAACCCCAACCGCGCCCGCGCGCTGATTTTCCAGTTCTGCCTGAACAACGCGCGCGGCATGCACCACCCGGATGGCTCGGGCTATGCATTCTGGGCCGAGCAGGTGTTGGCGCTGGACGCACTGAACCCCGAAATCGCGGCCCGACTGGCGCGCGCGCTGGACAACTGGTCGCGCTTCGTGCCAGCCCTGCGCGCCCCCATGCAGGCCGCCCTGCAACAGGTGCGCGCCCACGAGGGGCTGTCGCGCAACGTGCAGGAAATCGTATCCAAGGCTTTAGAATTCGCAGCATAGGAGACCCTCTTGAAACGTAAAACACTCACTCAATACCTGGTGGAGCAACAACGCTCCGCCCAAGCCCTGGCGCCGGAAGTGCGACTGCTGATCGAAGTGGTCGCGCGGGCCTGCAAGGCCATCAGCCATGCGGTCAGCAAGGGCGCCTTGGGCGGCGTCCTGGGCAGCCTGGAAAGCGAAAACGTCCAAGGCGAAGTGCAGAAGAAGCTGGACGTGCTGTCCAACGAAATCCTGCTTGAAGCCAACGAATGGGGCGGCCACCTGGCGGCCATGGCGTCGGAAGAAATGGAAACCATCCATTTGATTCCGAACCGCTACCCCAAGGGCGAATACCTGCTGCTGTTCGATCCCCTGGACGGCTCGTCCAACATCGACGTGAACGTCTCCATCGGCACCATCTTCTCGGTGCTGCAAGCGCCGCACAACGTGTCGGGCGCGCCGGTCTGCGAAGACGACTTCCTGCAACCTGGCAACAAGCAGGTCGTGGCCGGCTATGCCGTGTACGGCCCGCAGACCATGCTGGTGCTGACCATCGGCAACGGCGTGGTGGGCTTCACGCTGGACCGCGAAATGGGTTCCTGGGTACTGACGCACGAGAACATCCGCGTGCCCGAAGACACCAAGGAATTCGCCATCAACATGTCGAACATGCGTCACTGGGCTCCGCCCGTGAAGCGCTACATCGACGATTGCCTGGCCGGCACGACCGGCCCCCTGGGCAAGGACTACAACATGCGCTGGATCGCCTCGATGGTGGCCGACGTGCATCGCATCCTGACCCGCGGCGGCATCTTCATGTACCCCTGGGACGCCCGCGAACCCGGCAAGGCCGGCAAGCTGCGCCTGATGTATGAAGCCAACCCGATGAGCTTCCTGGTCGAACAGGCCGGCGGCGCGTCGATCAACGGCGTCCAGCGCATCATGGACATCCAGCCCGACAAGCTGCACCAGCGCGTCAGCGTGATCCTGGGCTCGAAGAACGAAGTCGAGCGCGTGGGCCGCTACCACGCCGAGGAAGCGGCGAAGGCGAAGTAAACCCTCGCCAGAAACGCAAAGCCCCTTGATTGCTCAAGGGGCTTTTTTCATTGCGGCTCGGGCGCAACGGCGGTCACTTGACCTCTTCGATGGACTTCACATCGTCCTTGTTGACTTTGACTTTCTTGCCGTCCTTGTCGTACTCATACATGCCGGCATCTTCATCGTAAGACGGCGTATCGGGCGTCACGGTCGAGCTCCCGTCCCGTTGCTGAATGACCGAGGGCGACGAGCATCCGGCCAGTACCCCAACTCCGGTCACCACCAGGGCCAACGTCATGGTCTTCAGGTTCATGGGCGTGTTCTCCAAGTGTGAATAGGTGAATTCACTGTATCGGGAACCTGGCCCCAATAAGGTGTCGGGTTGTGGCCAAATTGCGAAAGAACGTAATACCCGCATCCCACATTGCAAAAAACCCCTTGCAGATAGCTCCTGCAAGGGGTTTTTGCACTTACATAAACCGCAAGCGGTTACAGGTTCAGACCTTCGCGTTTGCCTCGATGAAGCGGCGCACGTCGGCCTGCGTGCAGTCCATGATTTCCACGCGCTGCGGCAGCGATTCCAGATTGGCCAGGTTGCCCGGCGGCGTTGCCGGACGGCCCAGGGCTTCTTCGATGGTCTCGGAGAACTTCGCCGGCAAGGCGGTTTCCAGCACCAGCATCGGCACGCCCGGCTCGACGAATTCGCGCGCCACCTTCACGCCGTCCGCCGTGTGCGGATCGACCAGCACGCCGGTCTCGTCGTACAGCGCGCGTATCGTCGCCAAGCGGGCCTCGTGCGAGCTTTGGCCCGACACGAACCCGTAGCGCGATTCAAACTGCGGCTTCAGGTCGGACAAGTCGAACGAGCCCTCTTGCGCCAGCGTCGCCCACAGGGCCTTCACCCGGGCGGCATCACGGCCCACCAGATCAAAGACGAAGCGTTCGAAATTCGATGCGCGCGAGATGTCCATGGACGGGCTGGACGTGGCGTAGGTCTGCTCGGCCGGACGCGGACGGTAAACGCCGGTGCGGAAGAATTCTTCCAGCACGTTGTTCTCGTTCGTGGCCAACACCAGGCGGCGCACCGGCAGGCCCATGCTGCGCGCGATGTGGCCCGACAGGATGTTGCCGAAGTTGCCCGACGGCACGGCAAACGACACCTGTTGACCCGGCTTGTCGGTGGCGCGCAACCAACCGTGGAAGTAGTACACCACCTGGGCGGCAATGCGCGCCCAGTTGATGGAGTTGACGGCGCCCAGGCGGTACTTGGTCTTGAAGTCCAGGTCGCTGGCCAAGGCCTTGACGATGTCCTGGGCTTCATCGAACACGCCACGCACCGCGATGTTGTGGATGTTTTCGTCTTGCAGCGAATACATCTGCGCGCGCTGGAAGGTGCTCATGCGGCCATGGGGCGACAGCATGAACACCGCCACGCCCTGCTTGCCGCGCAAGGCGTATTCGGCTGCCGATCCGGTATCGCCGGACGTGGCGCCCACGATGTTCAACGTGGTGCCGCGCTTGGCCAGCACGTATTCGAAGACCTGGCCCAGGAACTGCATGGCCATGTCCTTGAACGCCAGTGTCGGGCCTTCGGACAGGCCCAGCAGCGTCAGCCCACCGTCCAACGGACGCAGCGGAACGATGTCTTCGCTGTTGAAGATCTCTTGCGTGTAGGCGGCGCGCGTCAGGCGGCGCAGGTCGTCGGCGGGAATGTCGGTGGCGAAGAGCGACAGCACTTCGAACGCCAGGTCCGCGTACGACAAGCCGCGCCAGGACTCCAGCGTTTGCTCGGACACTTGCGGCAGTTGCTCCGGCACGGCCAGGCCGCCGTCGGGCGCCAGGCCTTCCAGCAGGATGTCGGAAAACGGCTGGGCGACCATGCCGCCACGAGTCGAGACGTATTTCATGTCAGGTTCTCCACGCGCAAACGGGTGACCTTGGACCGCACGAACGGCATCGCCTCGATACGCTCGATGGCCTGATTGATGTTGCCTTCCACGGCCTCATGCGTCAGGAAGATGATGTCGGCGCCGCCGATATGCGAGGGCTGCTGAATCATCGAACCAATCGAAATGGAGCGGTCGGCCAGAATGCGGGCGATGTCCGCCAGCACGCCCGGCTGGTCGTCCACCCGCAGGCGCAGGTAGTACGAGGTGCTGACGAGTTCGATCGGCAGGATCGGCGTGTCCGACATGGCATCCGGCTGGAAGGCCAGGTGCGGCACGCGGTTGCCCGGGTCGGCGGTGTGCAGGCGCGTCACGTCGACCAGGTCCGCCACCACGGCCGATGCGGTGGGCTCTTCGCCCGCGCCCTGGCCGTAGTACAGCGTGGGGCCGACCGCATCGCCCTTGACCAGCACGGCGTTCATCGCGCCTTCCACATTGGCCAGCAAACGCTCGGACGGCACCAGGGCCGGATGCACGCGCAGCTCGATGCCGTCGGGGCGACGCTTGGTCACGCCCAGCAGCTTGATGCGGTAGCCCAGGCGCTCGGCGTGTTCGATGTCTTCGGCGGCCAGTTGCGAAATGCCTTCGATGTAGGCGCGGTCGAACTGGACCGGCACGCCGAAAGCCAGCGAAGCCAGCAGCGTCAGCTTGTGCGCGGCGTCCACGCCTTCCACGTCGAACGTGGGATCGGCCTCGGCGTAGCCCAGGCGCTGGGCTTCGGCCAGCACGTCGGCGAAGGGCAAGCCGCGCGAGCGCATTTCGGACAGGATGAAGTTGGTGGTGCCGTTGATGATGCCGGCCACCCACTGGATGCGGTTGGCGGTCAGGCCTTCGCGGATCGCCTTGATGATGGGGATGCCACCGGCGACCGCGGCCTCGAACGTGACCATGACGCCGCGCTCGTAGGCGGCGGCGAAGATCTCGTTGCCGTGCTTGGCCAGCAGCGCCTTGTTGGCGGTGACGACATGCTTGCCGTTGGCGATGGCTTCCATCACCAG
>Ga0160461_1001018_pt1 | contig 13178 bp, 12 predicted proteins | sample HID1975I_E6MG_FD_108266 | JGI IMG/M metagenome (GOLD analysis project Ga0160461, IMG submission 108266) | Enriched soil microbial communities from UW Madison campus, WI, USA - HID1975I_E6 MG | ecosystem: Environmental > Terrestrial > Soil > Unclassified | place: USA: Madison, Wisconsin...
GGCGGTTCGCGAGGCATTGGCGCGGCGGCGGCAAGGCGTCTGGCAAATGAGGGAGCCGACGTGGCAATCACGTACGTGTCGGCGCCGGAGCGAGCGGCCGAGACGGTCAAGGCGATAGAGGAAGCAGGGCGGGCCGGCCTTGCCATCAAGGCGGACAGTGCTGATCCGGCAGCGATCAAGGCGGCTGTCGCGCAGGCTGTGCAGCGCTTCGGACGGCTGGATATTGCGGTCGTCAACGCGGGCATCCTGTTACTTGGCGATGTGGAAACGGTAAGCGTGGAGGACCTGGACCGGATGTTGAATGTCAACGTGCGCGGCGTCTTTCTTGCCATCCAGGCGACGGCTGCCCGGCTCACCGAAGGGGGCAGGATCATTACGATTGGCAGCAACGTCGCCGTGCGTAGCGGGCATCCGGGATCAAGCGTTTACTCAATGACGAAGGCTGCGGTGGCGGTCATGGTGAAAGGTGTCGCCGTCGACCTGGCAAGCCGAGGCATTACGGTCAACAACATACAGCCTGGGCCGACGGTAACGGATATGACGGCCGATCATATCGAGATGATCAAACCGCTCATTCCGCTCAAGCGTGCCGGGGATCCGGACGAAATTGCCGGTTTGGTTGCCTACCTGGCGAGTAAGGAGTCCGGCTATATGACGGGTTCCAGCCTGACCATGGATGGCGGCATGGCGCTATGAGTGCGCACTGACTTTGCCCATTCCTATGCCCGCCGGGGGCGCGCTTCGTACCAAGCACGCGCGCGCCTGTTCCGCCAACCCGGCCTGAAGCATTTGCGCGGGCGCGCTCATGGCGCGGTCTTTCGACCACACCACCGCAAGCACCGGGTCTTCCAGCGACAGCAACTGCCGCGCCACCAATCCCTGGCGCTCCGCATAGTGCGCGCCAAGACTTTCCACGATGGCCACGCCCAAGCCTTGCGCCGCCAGCGCGCAGGCGGCCGATGACTGCGCCACTTCGATGATTGGCCGATACGGCAGGCCGCGCGCCTCGAGCGCCTGGCGCGTTGCGCGGCCGGCGGGCAGGGCGGGGGCCAGCACGATCGGGCCAGCATTGGACACCTGTTCAAGTGTCAGCGCCGACTGCCGCGCCCAGGGATGATCTGGTGCCATGACCGCGTGCAGGCTCAACGGCGCCAGCCGCAGGCTGCTGACGCGGTCGATGTCGGACGGCGCGCCGATGATGATGCCCAGATCGATGCGATGGTCGACCGCCATTTCGATGATCTCCAGCGCGGTGCCGGCGCGTACCGTTACGGCCACGGTCGGGTGTGCCTGCCGCATGCCGGCCAGGGCGGGGGGCAGCAGGCTGGACGCCGCGATGGCCACGGCGCCCACGTCCAGCCGCGCCAGCGCGCCTTGCCGGATGTCGACGGCCAGTCGGTCTACGGCTTCGATGCCGGCCAATGCGTTGAGCACTTCGGGTATCAGCGCGCGGCCCTGGCTGGTGAGGTGCAACCGCCGGTTCTCGCGGCTGAACAGCGCAAAGCCCAGGCGGGTTTCCATGTCGCGCAGCAGCGCGCTGGCGGCGGGCTGCGTCATGTTGACGGAAGCTGCGGCGGCGGTGACGGTGTCGTGCCGGTACATGGCGCGCAGCAGCAGAAGTTCTCGCCGGTGGAACATATGAATTTCATATGGAAATAGTTGATTCATCTATTTGACCATATGAAGCGGGCGCCGCCAGAATAGCCGGATCGCATTTTGCTTCTTCAGCTATCGCCATGCCCGCCAACACCATCGTCTCCATCACCTGCATCCCTCTGCGCCTGCCGTTCCATCACTGGAGCCCGTCGCCCCTGTTCGCCGGCCGTCCACGCGACAAGCTGGACAGCGCGTTGGTGCGCGTGCAAACGGAAGACGGCGTGGTGGCCTGGGGCGAGTCGTACTGCGTGGAGCCGCGCGCCTTGGTCGCTATTTTTGAGACCCTGATCGCGCCGCTGGCCTGCGGGCGAGACGCGGATGACGACACCTTGCTGCCGGGCATGCAGCGCACGCTGCACAACCTGGGGCGGTCGGGTCCCGTGGTGCATGCGCTGGCCGGCCTGGACATCGCGCTGTGGGACCTGCGCGCCAAGCGCGCCGGCGTGCCCTTATATCAATTACTGGGCGGCAAGCGCCGCGAGCGTGTGCGCGTCTATGCGTCGCTGCTTCAGTACTATGGCAACGCCGAGCGCCTGGACGCGGTGACAACGCGCGCCATGAATGAGGGCTATACCGAGATCAAGCTGCACGAGCGCACCGCCGATGCATTGGCCGCCGTGCGCCACAGCACGGGGGCGGGCGTGCCCATCATGGTGGATACGAACTGCGCCTGGCTGCCGGGCGAGGCCGAGGCCGCTATCGCCGCCATGCGCCCGCATGACCCGTTCTGGATTGAAGAGCCGCTGTGGCCGCCGGAGGACGACCGCGCGCTGGCCCGCTTGAAGCGCGCCTGCGGCGTGCCGCTGGCCGTGGGCGAGAACGCCAGCAGCGTCACCGACCTGGAGCGGGTGGTGGACAACGAAGCCGCGCAGTATGTGCAACCCAGCGTCATCAAACTGGGCCTGACCGGCGCGTGGCGCATCGCGCAGAAATGCGCGGGAACGAACGTCGTCTGCGCGCCGCAGGTGGCATTTTTTGGTCCGGGCTATCTGGCCAGCCTGCACCTGATCGCGGCGCAGCAGGCCGAGGTGTCGCTGGAACGCCTTTACGTGGAACTTGCGCACGTGCCCTATGGGCGCAGCGTGCCCATTGCCAACGGTTGGGTGACCGTGCCGGACGGGCCGGGACTGGGCGCGGACCCGGAAGCGGAACTTGCCGAAGGCCGGTTCAGCGCCTGACACGACGACAACGCGAGCCCAAAGAGGCCGCATCAAACATAAACCTGGAGACAACAATATGCACCCATCGCGCAGAGCGTTCTTGATCAACGGCACGGCCATGGCAGTGGGCGCGGCCGCGTTGCCCTGGAGCTTCGCGGCACGCGCCGCGCAGTATCCGGACAAGGCGGTGCGCTTATACATACCCTATCCGCCGGGCGCGGCGACCGACACGCTGGGCCGCATGGCGGGGCAGGTCTACGCCGAAGCGCTGGGCCAGCCCTTCGTGGTTGAGAACCGGGGCGGGGGCGGCACCACGATCGGCACGCGCGCCTTGGCGGTGTCGGCACCGGACGGCTACACCATCGGCATGGTCGACTCCACCTTCACGATCAACCCCGCGCTGCTGGGCGATCGCCAGCCTTACGACGCGATCAAGGACTTTGCACCGATCTCGTTGATGGCCACCGCGCCGTTCGTCATGGTGGTGCATCCGTCCGTCAAGGCCACCGACGTTGCCTCCTTTGTGGCGCTGGCCAAGGCGCAGCCGGGCACGCTGTCGTTCGGGTCGGCGGGAGTAGGCAGCGGTCCGCATCTGGCGGGTGAGCAATTGCGCCAGCAGGCGGGCGTGGACGTGCTGCACGTGCCGTACCGGGGCGGCGGCACCGTCATCACCGACCTGCTGGGCGGCCAGGTGCAGTTTGCCTTCGCCACGGTTCCCACGCTGCTGGAACACATCAAGGCGGGGCGCCTGAAGGCCTTAGCGGTCACCAGCCCGAAGCGCGTCAGCCAGTTGCCGGACGTTCCTACCTTTGCAGAGGCGGGTCTGGCGGGCGTGGACATCTCGCCGCTGTTCGGCCTGGTGGCGCCGGCCGGCGTGCCGGCACCGATCATCGATCGCCTCTCCGCAACACTGGCTGAATCCGTGCGCAACGGCGCGCTGCGCGACAAGCTGGCGGGCTTGGGTTTTCAGCCGGTGGGCAGCACACCGGCTGAATTCGCGCAGCGGATAAAGGACGATGTGGCGAAGTGGACGGGCGTGATCCAGCGCGGGGGGATCAAGGCGGAGTAGGGCTTGCCGATGGCGCTCGCGCGCATGCTCGGTGGAGCGCAAGGTGGCGTAAGAGGGCCACGCGAATTGGGTCAGCGCGCACGCCGGTTCGGCTCATACCCAGTGCGCGGGTCATTCGGGTGCGATTCCTGCCGCCTTGATGACGCTGCCCCATTTCTGAATCTCGGCGGTCTGAAACTGGTTCAGCTCGGCCGAGGTTGTTGTCCACGCCTGGGTTGCTGAGTTTCGAAAGAACGCCCGCGCGCCGTCGCTGTCCACGGCTCCGATCAATAACTGTCTTAGCTTCGCAACCGTCGGCGCGGGTGATCCGGCCGGAACATAGGCGGCGAACCAATAACCCATGTCATAGCCTTTGATGCCGGCCTCGTCCAGGGTAGGCACATCCGGCAGTTGAGGCAGGCGTTCCTGGGTTGATGCGCCGAGTGGGCGCAGTCTGCCCGCCTCAATCTGCGATAAGCCGGTTACGGTGTCGAGCACCATCATGTCGATGTGCCCGCCCAGCAGATCGTTGAGCGCATTGGGATTGCTGTTGTAGCCGACCCAGATGATATCGGTACCGGTCAGCTGCTTGAGCATTTCGCCTGCGATGCGGCTGGACGAATTGCCGCTGCCGAAGCTCAGTTTCCCGGGGGCTTGTTTGGCCGCGCGAACCAGGTCATCGACCGTGCGATAAGGCGAATCGGCTTTCACCACTAAAACCTGGCCGCCGCGTCCAAGTCCTGTCAGTGGCGTGAAATCCGCGACCGGGTCATAAGGAAGCGTCTTGAAAAGATGGGGGTTGGCGGCTTGCGTCGTGTTGGTGGTGATCAATACCGTGTAGCCGTCGGGGGCGGCTCTGGCCACATGCTGCGCGGCGATCATGCCGCTTGCGCCTGGCCGGTTTTCCACGACGACTGCTTGCCCCGTTTGCTGTGTCAGCGACGCTGACAATGCGCGGGCCAGCAGGTCGGTTGCACTGCCCGCGCCGAATGGCACAACAAGGGTCACGGGCTTTTCAGGGTAGCCGGCCGCATGTGCCGATGCGGTCCAGGCAAAGCCCAGGACGGCCAACATCGACGCCGCCAGGCGGACGATAAAAGTGATGATGGGGTTCATGATGTTTGTCTCCTGTAATTAGTTGGCGCGGGCGTCATTGGCCCGCACGCTTCGTATGCCAGCTTCCTGAGTGCGGGCTCAACGCGCTCAAGCTGGCTGGAAGGAAGGATCGCGACGGGCGCGCTGCGCTAGAAACTCGCGGACAACGGCCTTGTGCTCATCGCCGCAAAGCAAAATCGCCTGCATGGCGGCAGCGGTCTCCAGCGCCATCGGCAAGGTCGATTCGGCGGCATCCAATACCAGGCGCTTGGCCATGCGCAAGGCTTGGGGGGGATTCGACGCAATGCGCCGGGCCAAGGCGGCGCTTGTCTCGTCCAAGGCTTCGGGCGTCACAACGCGGGACACCATGCCCAGTTGCAACGCGGTCGACGCGTCGATGAATTCGCTGGTCAGCGTCAACTCCAAAGCCTTTGCCGTCCCCACGATGCGGGTCAAGAACCAGGCGCCGCCTATGCCAGACACCAGGCCCAGTCGCAGGAAGCTTTCGGCGAATGTCGCGCTTTCGCTGGCCAGGCGCAGGTCGCACATGAGGGCCAAGTCACAGCCGGCTCCCACCGCCGCCCCATTGACCGCCGCAATAGACGGCATCTGCAAGGCTTGCAATGCATGGGTGATTCGATGCAGCGTTGATTTCAGTCGGGCGCGGATTTCGGTGGCGGAGCCTTGCATCAAGTCGGCCCCTTGTTCCATGTCTTTCACATTGCCACCCGTGCAGAAGTGCTTGCCTGTGGCGCGCAGCAATACGCAATGAACGTTTGATAGCGTATTGGCCCGTTCCAGGGCCTCGGCAAGTGCCTCGGCCATGCGTACGGACATGGCATTGCCTGTGTCAGGGTCATTGAGGCTCAGTGTGAGGACGCCGTCGGCGACGTCTTGCTGGATCAATGCCTCGGCAACGGGCGAGGCGGCCTCTCCGGCGGCGAATTCATTGGATTTCGATTTCATTGGTGTGTCCTTGGCTCATGTGGAAAATTGCTCGGGTTGCCCCAGTACGCCGCTACCAAACAGGGCGTCGATCTCCGCCGGGGCATAGCCACATTCGGTGAGGATCTGGCGGCTGTGCTGGCCCAGCGTTGGCGCGGCCGTGGTGGGGGCATTCGCGCTGGTTGCGTGAGCGGGCCCCGGTGCAAAGCCCGGCATGCGCACTTTTCCGGCAACAGGATGGTCAACCCAACTGTCGATTCCGCTCGCCGCGTACGCTTGTGAGCCGACGACATCTTCGTAGTCCGCCACCGGCGCGCACAGGATGTCCGACTCGGCAAGCCGCTTCACCCATTCGTCGGTGGCACGCTGCCGAAACAAGGGCGTCAACGCCCGGCGAAGCGCATCGCGGTGCGCAACGCGGGATTCATTACTGGAAAAACGCGGATCATGTTCCAGTTCCCCGGCGCCCAATACGGCGCACAAGGCTTGCCAGCGCTTGGGGTGGTAGGCGGCCACCATGATCCATCCATCAAGAGTCTGGTAGGCCTCGTTGGGTGCGGCGTAGGGGGCGGCGCTGCCCGCCTTGGCGGGTGCGGTGTCCGAGGCAAAGTACGACGCGTAGCCAATCTGCTGCAGCATCAGCGTTGCGTTGTACAGGCTGATGTCGAGGTATTCGCCTTGGCCGCTGCGTTGCGCCGCGTGGTACGCGGCCAGAATCGCAATCGTGGCCATATAGGCCGTGACCATGTCGGCAACCGGCGTCGCGACTTTTACCGGCTCGCCGTCCGCGACGCCCAAGGTACTCATCAAGCCGCTGGCGGCCTGGATGATGCCGTCTACACCGGGCCGGCCGCGCAACGGGCCGGTTTGTCCGTACGCGGAAATGGAGCAATACACCAAGCGGCGGTTGCTGTCGGCCAGCGTGTCGTAGTCCAGACCAAACGCCTGCATGACGCCCGGACGGTAGTTTTCAACCACCACGTCCGCGCGGCTGACCAAGCGGCGCGCGACTTCGCGGCCGCTGTCGGATTTCAGATCCAACGCGATGCCGCGCTTGTTGCGATTCACGCTTAAGTACACGGCGCTTTCGCCCGCGATCCAGGGCGGGCCGATCTGCCGCCCGAGTTCCCCGCCGGGGGGTTCGATTTTGATGACGTCCGCGCCCATGTCCGCAAGCATCATGGTGCAGACGGGTCCCGCGAGTACGTGCGAGAAATCCACGACCCGCAAACCTCGCAAGCTGCGTTTGAACATATTTTGTCTCCTGCACAACACGGTCTGATGGGTGACCGTGATCTCTTGTCATGCAGGCAGAATAGGCAGCGGCGCAAGGCCCGGCAAACGACTTTATCGACCGGATGCGTTGACTTTTTGTAAAAGGGTCAACGCAGGCTCGCAAGGATCAGATGGCGACGAGTGTGGACAGCCAATCGCGGAACAAACGCAACGCCCTGGATTGCGGCTTGCCCGTCGGCCACGCGAAGTAATACGTGAAATCCTCATGATCGAGTATGCGATCCAGCGGCGCCACCAAGGTTCCGTCCGCCAGTTCTTTTTCGATCAGCGCCTTTTGGCCAATGGCGACGCCATGTCCTTCGATGGCTGCCTGGTAGGCAAGCAACGAGGTTTCGTACTTCATGCCTTGCGCGGGGTTGACGTTCCGCAAGCCTGCCGCGCGCAGCCATAGCATCCAATCGTCGGGTCGCGCCATGGAATGCAGCAAGGTTTGCGTCGCCAGTTGCTTCTTGTGCGTCAGCCCCAGCGTGGGGGCCGCTACGGGCACCAGCTCGTTGCGCACAAGCTGCAGCGTGCGCATACCCGGCCAGCGTCCATCGCCCAGCTGTATGCCGGCGTCAATATCTTCGCGCTGGAAGTCCAGCGGCGCGAACGACGTCATGACTTGAACGTCGATGTCTTTATGCTTTTGATGAAAACTCGCCAGTCGCGGGATGAGCCAGCGCACGGCAAAGGTGGCGGGTGACCGGATGCGCAGCGTATCCCGACCCACGCTGGCGCCAGCCACTGCCAGCGTGGCCTCACGCAGGGCCGCAAACAACGGCATCAAGTCCGACAGATAGCGTGCGCCTGCCGGTGTCAGCGTCAGGCCGCCGCGTATGCGTAAAAACAGCGGCGTGCCCAGGTAGTTTTCCAGCGCCCGGACCTGCCTGCTGACCGCCGCCGGTGTGACGCACAGTTCATCGGCTGCCTTGGAAATGCTCAGCAGGCGCCCCGTGGCTTCGAACGCCCGGGCGGGATTCAGTGGCGGAAGTAAGTCGCGGCGAGCCATGGCTAGCCCCGCGCCACCGCGCGCCGCAGGCGCAGCGACGCGACGCGGCCCAGCACGATTGGCGCTACGCCATTGTTGAACGTCACTTCCGTCTGCGCGCCGGAAAGGGGCGACAACTGCGAAATATGCTCAAGATTGATGATGATCGACCGGGACAACGCGCAGAAAGGCGGGGAAGGCAGATGCGCGGCCAGGCGTTTGAGCGTGATATGCATCAGCTCGTTGTCGTTGGCGGCGCTGCACAGGCGGACATAGTCGCCTTGCGCCTGCACGAGCGTCAGCGCTTCGACCTTGATGAGTTTGGTGCCGGCTTTTGTTTTCATCGGCACGTAGCCGGTGGCGCGGGGCCGTAGCCGCGCCACCGTCTGGGCAAGCCTGTCGGGGCTGACTGGCTTGAGCAGGTAATCGACCGCCGCGACGTCGAACGCGCGGGTGGCGTAGTCGTTGTGCGCGGTGACGAAGACCACGGCGGGCGCGGATTCCAGGCTGCTTAGAAGATCGAACCCGGTGCCGGACGTCAGTTCGATGTCCAGGAAGAGGGCGTCTGGCGCGTGTGCCCGGATCAGCCCGTGAGCCTGTTCGATGGTGGAGGCCTCGCCGGTAACCTCGATATCGGCCGTGGCTTCGAGCAGTCGGCGCAGGTAGCGCCGTGCGGGAGCCTCATCGTCGACGATCAGCACACGTAGCATTTTCCTCTCAGGCGCCGGAGTGTGGCGGGTATATTCTTCGGTTCCGATATATCGTCAGTTCCGATATATCTTCGGCTTCGAAATATCTTCGGTTTCAATACGCCGGTAAATATAAGGCCATATGCGCTGTTCCGTGAACCCGTCGCGTCGCTCGGATATGGCTGTTTCGAAAAGAGCTCGTCCATGATGTCCACATCACTTAGCCAGAGCCTTAGTCAAGGGGAATCGTCGCCGGGCTTCTGGCGCGCCCAGATCGTGGGCTGGCTTTTCCTTGCGGTCGTCGGTTTTTTTATCCGGATGGCGGTGTTCGGCAATGCGGCCGCGGCGGTCTGGCTGACGCTGGCGCTGGAACCGCTGGCCTTCGCGATGACCAGCGCGGCCGCCGTGCTGCATGGACGCCGCGCGGGCAAGGCCGATGCGCCGACCCTGGTGCTTGTCTGTGCCGTGCTGCTGTGCCTGGTTGCCTCGGCGTTGCTGGCGTCGGTCTCCTACACCATCCACCAAATGTTCCCGCCAGGAAGCATGCAGGTAATGCCCGGCAATGAGTACCGGCTGGCGTTCCTCTACTACATGGGCATTCTTTCCATCTGGACGCTGGTGTACTTCGGCGTGTCGGCCGAACTGTCCGCGCGCACTGAACGCATGTCCAAGATGAAGGCCGAGACCCGGTCCTTGCAACTGGAGCTGGAGCATCTGCGCTTGCAGATAGAACCCCACTTTCTCTTCAATGCGCTGAACACGATCGTGGCCGAGATTGCCGAGCGTCCCGCCATCGCGGAAGAGATGACGCGCCGCCTGGCGGATTACCTGCGCTATTCGCTGGACCGTCGCGGGCGCGGCTTGTCCCGGTTGGAAGAGGAGATCGAGGCGGCCCAAGCCTATCTACGCATACAAGCCTTGCGCTTCGACACGCAGCTTGAGTGCCAATGCCAGATCGACCCCGCCACGCTGCAAATCAACCTGCCGTTGATGACCTTGCAAGGCCTTGTTGAAAATGCCATCAAGCACGGCATGCGGTCCGCGGACGAGCGCTTTGTGATCCATATTCGCACCCGGCTAGAGGGCGACGAATTGATCATCCAGGTGGAAAATCCCGGCCGCTTGCAAGCGCCATTCGACTTGGCCCGAAGCGGCGGTGGACTAGGCAACCTTTGTCGCCGCCTTGAGCTGCGATATGCCGGACGACACGCCTTTTCGCTGGATCAACGCGGCGACAGCACCGTGGCCGAGATCAGGCTGAGGGGAGCGCCGCAGCCGCTGTAACTCGCTGGAAGCGTCCGCTCGCCCAAGGTCTTCAACGGCGACCGCGGCCCGGTTTGTCTTCGCGTAACCGGGCTACGTTCTGATCGATGCAGTGTTGGATCGTGCGCAAGGTGTCACGAGTAATGATCTGTGGGTAGAGGTCGTCGGCGAGAATGGCGAACTGGCTTGCCACATCGCAAATGCGGTCAATCATTTTTCCGGCAACGTCCTGGGGAATTTCGGCCTCGTTGGCAAGCCTGAGCATCTGTGCGCGGGAAATCGCCTGCGCCTCGCCCATCACGTCCATCTGATGATATCCACCAGGCCCCTCGCAGAACGTCACGTCGTAGGCGGGCGCCAGTCTCCAATGACCCGCTTGCGACATGAGGTAGGCAAAGTTCTTGGGATGATCGTCCCTGTTGTGGAATGCGACATTGAAGACTGCGCGCTCGAAAGCCACTGCCATCTGGCGCACATCGTTGGTGCACATCTGCGTCGCCCGAAAGAAGTTGACGTAGTCCAACACCCCCGGAGTGCGGTAATTGGCGCCCGTAAAGGCGGCGAGACTCTGCATGGGTACGCGCAGCCCGTCTTGTCGGTCAAAACGCTTGCTGGCAAACGCCGCCGACCCACCAGGCAGACTGAAGTACCGCGTGTCCGGCGTCTCGATGCCACACATGCGCAGGCATTCGGCGTAGACCATTTCGATAGCGCACACCTCGGGATGTTCTTCTTTGGCGGGGAACTTGATCAACCACGCTTCGAATCCCGGTGTGACGGCAGTGGTAAACCCGTCCGTTTCGGGATTCCGATAGACCAGGGCCTTAGGCCTTGCACCTTGAGGAGCGCCGCCCACCAGCAGCAATGTTTCCAGGAACTCGCCGCCTTCTCCTTGGAGCACTTGCTGCACGTCGGCGGCTAGCTCTTCAAGCGGGATGTGGACTTTCGGTTCCTGTCCTTCCGGTGCAACAGGTTCAAACTTCGTGGCGCCCATCGCGTTGCCACCGATATAGGCCAGCCGTTCCAGCGGGCCTATGCGAGCCGTGGACAGGCTGCGTCGCCTGAACATTCGGTCCATCAGCAACATGCCCCATCCGTCCGGCAACGCGTCATAGACAGGGCCTGGCAAGTCCAGTTGGTGGTCTGGAAAACCTCGGCGCAACTGGGGGCCCTCCAACGGCAGGGTGTAAGAGGACAGCTCCAAGCCCCTTTGCCGGGCTTCGTTGCTGTACTCGAAGACGATCATTGGGCGGCCGGTCAGGGCGGTTGTAGAGGCCAGGGTGCCCCAAAGCCACCGCTCACCCCAGCCTTCATAGAAGACGTTCACTTGCTCAAGCATTGCCGGGGTTCCTTTTTGCACGGAGACGATCCGCGCTGCTTTCGTAGCGTCGAATGTCTTCGATGCTGTTCAATTTGGGCTGGAACAGACCCTCAAGCTCTTTGGCCCGACCAAGGGCCATCGCCACCCGGACCACGTTCTCGAACCTGACATTGCGCCCGGTTTCCAGGTTGGACACGGTGTTGGTGGCAATGCCGGCTCGCCCAGCCAAGTCGGCTTGCGTCATGCCCAACGCCAGACGCTCAGTGCGCAAACGTTGGCAGAGACGCTTGACGATCTCGCTCGGCGTGCTGAAGCTTAAATCCAACATATTGTGTATCCGCCAGGCTTTATGCCAGTTAATACCCAAAATTATAGGATTAACGATGCTTCGTATCTAGTCTCTTTTGCGCTTTTTCGGCGCATCCGGCCGATACCGCAGGGCTTCGATGACCAGCGCCAAGGCCGGGGAAATCTGTCGCCGGTTGGCGTAGTAGAGATGGTAGCCAGGCAGCACCGGCCACCAGTCTTCCAGCACGGGCACCAGTCGGCCTTGTTCCACATAGGGCTGAATCAGGTCGTGGGGGACATAGGCCAGGCCCATGCCATCGAGCGCGGCCTGGAGCATCAGGAAGGTGTTGTTGAATATCGTCTGGCCCGCCACCCGGACGCTTAGCGCCTTCCCGCCTTTTGCAAAGTCCCAGGCGTACAGGCCTCCGTGCGTGGGCAGCCGTAGATTGACGCAGCAATGGTCCGTCAGCTCTTGCGGGGTGGCGGGCGGGCGCTTGCCGGCCAGATAAGCGGGGGAGGCCGCGACCGCCATCCGAAAATCGGGGGCGATGCGTACCGCGATCATGTCTTTGTCGATGCGATTGCCGCTGCGTACGCCGGCGTCAAACTGGTTTGCCGCGATGTCGGTGAACCCATAGTCCACACTGAATTCAACCTGGATGTCGGGGTACTGCTGCAACAGCGGCAACAGACGCGGCCAGAGCACCGTCTTGATGGCGTGGTCATGGGTGGTGATTCGGACCGTGCCGGCCGGCTTGTCGCGCATGGCGGTCAGCGACGCGAGTTCTTGTTCGATCTCGTTGAAGTGGGGGCTCAACACGCTTAGCAGTCTTTGCCCGGCTTCGGTCGTTGACACGCTCCGCGTGGTGCGGGTGAGTAGACGCACGCCCAAGCGCGCTTCCAGCGCGAGCATCGCGTGGCTTAGCGCCGAGCGCGACAAGCCCAGTTGTGCTGCCGCGCGGGTGAAGCTTCGCGCCTGCGCAACAGCCACGAAGGTTTGGAGGTCGTTCAGGTTTTCTTTGGCCATTAGTGAATTCAGCACACCATGGCATGCTGATTTTCCAGTCTTCTCATCTAATCGACCCGATCATACAGTAGCGAAAAGCCGGCGGTAAATGCGCGTTTTGCCGCCGGGACCCTTAAAGAAACCGCTAATGATGGCCGTTGCGCCGCACTTAAAAAAAGGTCGAACCACATGAAAACCCAGATCCCGACAATCGCCGCGTGTGCCGCGGTCTTGCAGATGGCGAGCGCCAATGCCGCTGAGCCGCAAGCTAAAGCCTCCACCGCAACCCAGGCGATCACACGCGCGGGCGAACAAGCGTCAGTCGAGGGCCCCAGCCAATACTTCACGGGCCGGGTGCGGGTACACCCGGCCTGCCCGAACCACGAGACCCTCCATGCCTCGGGGGCGCCTGTCACCTTTGACCCTGGCGCGCGTTCAGCA
>Ga0160461_1001019_pt1 | contig 13169 bp, 13 predicted proteins | sample HID1975I_E6MG_FD_108266 | JGI IMG/M metagenome (GOLD analysis project Ga0160461, IMG submission 108266) | Enriched soil microbial communities from UW Madison campus, WI, USA - HID1975I_E6 MG | ecosystem: Environmental > Terrestrial > Soil > Unclassified | place: USA: Madison, Wisconsin...
CCATCTTCAACCGCGCGAGTTCGGCGAAAACGCCGTTGGGAAAGCGGGTGAGATAGGCGGCGTATTGCGCGCGATCGTCGCTGGTGGCGACCGATTCCCAGAACAGCGTCTCGATCCGGCTGTCATCGGCAGCCTGGGCGATGGCGGGCGCGATAATGGCGTTGGAAAGCGTCGCGGCGAACAGCATCGCCGCCGTCATCTGCCCGAAACGCCGCCCCTTCGATGCCCCCCGCACCGGTAGCCCCATGCCTGCTGCCCCCTGTTTCCCCACCTCTAGGCAAGTAGGATCGCCGCCGTAAAGGAATCGATAAAAGTCCCGTATCAGATCGGGACATCGCCGCCGGCAAGCGCATCACCAAGGGCTTCGGGGATCGCGGCAGAGGCGTGTCGCGCGACCCGGACCAGCCGGTCGGCGGGCCAGCCCTGTCGCGCGGCGGCGGACATTCCCGACATGGTGACGACGACGAGATCGGCGACGGCATCCGCCTGTTCGGGATGGGTGGCCGCGATGAAATCGCGGATGCGCTGGCGGCCGGCGGCGGCGATCGATCGTGCGGTAGCGGCGCTCGTCGAATCGCCACAGCTGCGCGCGGCTTCGATCACCAGGCAACCCGCCGCACCGGGATCGGCCGCGTAAATCTGCGCCGCCGCTTCGAGGAGCGCGGCGACGGCCTCGGCCGGCGGCCGGCCCGGGCGGAACAACGCATCCATCGGCACAGCGTCGCTCGCGTAACGATCCAGCACCCGCTCGAACAAACCGGCCTTGCTGCCGAAGGCGGCATAGAAGCTGGGCGGGGCGATGCCGAGCGCCTCGGTCAACGCGGCGACGCCGACGGCGTCATAGCCCTTCTCGTGGAACAGGCGCTGTGCGGTGGCGACCGCCTGGTCGACGTCGAAGCTGCGCGGCCGACCACGGCCGGGGCGATCCTGTTTTTTTGTAGCAGTCACTATTGATATCTCTTGACGATGGCCTCCGGCATTTTATGTAGCGGTCGCTATATTGAATGCAAGGAGGTTGGCATGACGGATTTCACGGGCAAGAGCGTCCTCGTCATCGGCGGGAGCCGGGGCATCGGGGCCGCGATCGTGCGGCGTTTCGCGGCGGATGGCGGCAAGGTCGCCTTCACCTATGCCGGATCGAAGGACGCGGCCGAGGCGCTTGCCGCCGACACCGGCGCGGAGGCGATCCGGTCCGACGCGAGCGATCGCGCGCAGGTGATCGAGGTGGTGCAGGGCCGAGGGGCGATCGACGTGCTGGTCGTCAACGCGGGCGTCGGGCTGCTCGGCAATGCGCTGGAGCTGGACGCCGACGCGATCGACCGGATGATCGACGTCAACGTGCGCGCGCCCTACCACGCCTCGGTCGAGGCGGCGCGCCGGATGCCTGAGGGCGGGCGGATCATCATCATCGGATCGGTCAACGGCGATCGGATGCCCTTCGCGGGTGGTGCGGCCTATGCGCTGACCAAGTCGGCGCTGCAGGGCATGGGGCGCGGCTTGGCCCGCGACTTCGGCGATCGCAACATCACGGTCAACATCGTCCAGCCCGGCCCGATCGACACCGACATGAACCCCGGCGACGGCCCGATGAGCGGGCTGATGCACAGCTTCATGGCGATCAAGCGCCACGGCACCGCCGACGAGGTCGCTGGACTGGTAGCTTATCTGGCGGGGCCGGAGGCGGCGATCGTCACCGGCGCGATGCACACGATCGATGGCGGTTTCGGCGCTTGATCTGATGGACCATAGGGTGTGTGGCAGGGCAAATGGACAGCGCCCCGCCACGGCCCTAGCCTCTTGCCCAAACGCCAGAAGGGGAGAGGGATCATGGGCGACAGCTTTGCGAAGATCACGGTGGCGGCGGTGCATGCGGCGTCGCCATTCCTGGATCGCGACGCGGGGATCGAGAAGACCTGCCGGCTGATCGAGGAGGCGGCGGCGCAGGGTGCGAAGCTGGTCGTGTTTCCGGAGACCTTCGTTCCCGGATACCCCTTCTGGATATGGACGCATACGCCGGCGACGAGCGGCCATTTCTTCGTGGAGCTGTTCGCCAACAGCGTCGTGCTGGGCAGCGAGGCGACCGACCGCATCGGTGCGGCGGCCCGAAAGGCCGGGGTGCATGTCGTGCTTGGCATATCCGAACGCGACGGCGGGACGCTCTACAACACGCTCGTCTATTTCGATGATTCGGGCGCGATCATCGGCCGACATCGCAAGCTCCATCCGACCAGCGTCGAGCGCACGATCTGGGGACGCGGCGACGGATCGGACCTGCGGATCGTCGATACGCCCTTCGCGAAGCTGGGCGGGCTGATCTGCTGGGAGCATTCGATGGACCTGGCGCGCTATGCGCTGACCAGCCAGGGCGAGCAGATCCACATCGCGGCCTGGCCGGCGATCTCGGCGCTGAGCCATGATCCCAGCTCGGCGATCTTCGACGACCTGACCCAGTCGGCGGCGCGGCATCATGCGGCGGCGGGGCAGTGCTTCGTGATCAACGCCCAGTCGTGCATCGATGCGGCGACGATCGAGCGGCTGGGGCTGGCGGACCGGCCCGAGATGATCCGCGAGGGCGGCGGATGGAGCGCGATCATCGGCCCGACCGGGCGGATCATCGCCGGCCCGCATCGCGACACCGAGACGATCCTGGTGGCCGAGATCGACATGGCCGAGATCGTGATGTTCAAATATGTCTCCGACACCGCCGGGCACTACGCGCGTCCGGACATCCTGCGGCTCGCGGTGAATTACGAACCGCAGTCGATCACCGCCGGTTTCGGGCGGGAGGGGGCCGCGTTCTCGATACCCGGCCCGATCCCCGGCGGCTCCGATATCGCAGACTGATCCGCTCGCGCGCGCATTCCACCGATGCTAACAATCGTGTATGGTAGAAGGCTATATTTTGGACCTTTGAATAGCATCCTACTCAAACTATGAGGGGGAGCATGTCGGGTCGGTGAACGGCCCGACCCGGTGAAGAGAGCCAGGCGGCGCGCGCGCAGGGAGTGGATGATGTCAGAGCAGGAAATGCCTCGTACCCAGCAGGTGCGGCAGACCGAGGACCGGTTCCTCGCGTCGGACGTGTTCGAGGCGAACCAGCGCAATTTCGGCCCGCGCAACGGCACCGGCAGCTATCAGGAACCGGGGCGGAGCGTTCCGATCTATCACAAGTGCGACGTGCTGGTGGTGGGTGGCGGGCCTTCGGGCACGGCGGCGGCGCTGGCGGCGGCGCGCACCGGCGCGGACGTGGTCGTGCTGGAGCGGTACAACCATCTCGGCGGGCTTTCGACCGGCGGCCTGGTGATCTGGATCGACCGGATGACCGACTGGGAAGGCCGCCAGGTGATTCGCGGCTTCGCGGAAGAGGTGTTCGACCGGTTGCCGCCCGATGCGGTGGCGGGTCCGCCGGCCGAGGACTGGGGATCGCGCGATCCGGCCAAGGCGAAATACTGGGGCCTGCGGACGTCCGCCTTCCATGGCGTGGTCAACTGGGCTCCGACGATCGATCCCGAGCGGTTGAAGCTGCTTTCGCAGGAGATGCTGATCGAGGCGGGGGTGCGGCTGGTCTATCACAGCTGGGCGGCGCTGCCGATCGTGGAGGACGGCGCGGTCAAGGGCGTGCTGTTCGAAAGCAAGGGCGGGCGGCAGGCGCTGATGGCGAAGGTCGTGGTCGACGCCACCGGCGACGGCGACGTGTTTGCCCGGGCCGGGGCCGAGTTCGATACCGATATCGAGGAAGGCGACGTCCACCACAGCATGAACACCAGTTTCACGCTGGCGGGCGTGGACATGAAGCGCTGGCTCGATTTCCGGGGCATCCAGACCGAGCAATTCACCGAGTTCACGAAGCTGGGCCGCGAGCGGCTGGGATTCTTCCAGACGCCCTATGTGTCTTGGCGCAACGATGTCGCGGTGTTCATGGGGCCGCGCCAGTCGGGCCTGTCGGCGCTGGACGTCGACGACATGACCGAGACCGAGATCCGGTCGCACCGCTTCATGGAGAAGCATTGCGACTTCTTCCGCGCCAATGCGCCGGGCTTCGAGCAGGCATATATGATGCTGAGCGCGCCGCAGCTGGGCGTGCGGCATACGCGGCGACTGATGGGCGTGAGCCGGGTCGAGCGATCGCAGTGGAGCGGTGGCGTGGCGACGCCGGACGAGATCGGGGTAAGCCCGTCGATCTCGCTGAAATTCCCGGTGCTGTCGGTGCCTTATGGTTCGCTGGTGCCGCGTTCGCTGGACGGGCTGCTGGCGTGCGGGCGGCATATGTCTTGCGATGCCAATTCGCACGGTTTCCTGCGCGAGATTCCGCAGTGCTGGCTGACCGGCCAGGCGGCGGGGGCGGCGGCGGGGCTGGCCGCGAATCGTGGGGTCCAGCCGCGCGCGGTCGACATCGGCGAGCTGCAGTCGACGCTGCGCAAGCAGGGTGTGTTCCTGAACGACCAGCCGGTGGCGGCCGCGCCGCCCGAGGTTACCGTGGCGGCGAAGTAAGCGCTCGGGGCGCTTGCCCCGGCCCTATTGAGGCCGCGCGCCCCGTTCGTGTCGAGCGAAGTCGAGACACCTGCGCCCTGTGTCTCGACTTCGCTCGACACGAACGGTTGCGGAGGCGGGCCGCTCGGCCTGCTCGTAGGGTCTCGCGTCAGCCCTGGATGATCTGCTGGCCGACGCCGAGGCGCTTGCCGTCGGTGATGATCACGCGGTCGCCGAGCCTGGCCTGCGCGAAGAGCTTCTTCGCGAATTCGGTGGGTACGCCGATGCAGCCATGCGTGGCGGATCCCCATTTCACGTCGCTGGCGTGGATCGCGACGCCGTCGTTGGTCAGCCGCAGCATATAGGGCATCGGCGCGCCATAGAGGTTGGAGACGTGATCGGCGTCCTTCTGCGAAATCGGGAAGGTGCCGACCGGGCTCGGTTTGTCGGTGGCGCCATAGAGGATCACCGCCGCCCCGATCTCATAGCCGCCGCGAAAGACCGACAGCGTCTGCGCGGCAAGATCGATGGTGACCACCAATGGCCCGGCGGGAACGCCGGCATCGTCCCAGACGAAATCGCCATGCTGCATCGGTCCGTCGATCGGCAGGACGCGGCGGACCACGAAAGGATCATCCGTGGCCGCGACGGGTCGAGGGGCGGGGGCGGAGAGCAGCTTTTCGACGGGCGGGCGGGGCTTGGGGCGGTCGTCGGCGCTGGCCGGTTCGGCCGATGGCGTGCGCGCGGGCAGGCCGGTGACCTGGAGCCCGATGCCGACGCCGGCGAGACCGCCGACCAGCAGCAGCTTGAGCCCGGTCCTGACCCATTTCGATCGCTTCGATGCCATCGCCATACTCCCTCGCGATCCCGATACATCCGGGCCCGATACATCCGGGCCCGATACATTCGGAGGGGCCTTCGATTCCCTGCCTTGCGCAAAAGCGCCGCCGGTTCCAGAGGCTGATTCGCGTCGTGCCGTGACGGGACGCCGCGATAGCGGAAGTTAACGCGGTGTTCGGTGGGGCGCTGCCATCAGGCGCAACCGTCGCATCTTATGGCTTTCGGCTTGAGTTTTCGGGGCCCTGCTGCTAGGCGCGCCACTTCGCGTCGTGGGCTTGGCCCCGGCGAGCCCTATTTGCTAGCGAATCGCCTCGGCGGACCGGATGGGTCGGAACGTCGATGCGGAGCGCTTTTTGATCGGAGAGTGACGGCTTTTATGCAGATCATCGTTCGCGACAACAACGTCGACCAAGCCCTGCGCGCGCTCAAGAAGAAGCTGCAGCGCGAGGGTGTGTACCGCGAGATGAAGCTGCGTCGTCATTACGAGAAGCCTTCGGAAAAGCGCGCCCGTGAGCGTGCGGCCGCGATCCGCCGCGCCCGCAAGCTGGAGCGCAAGCGCGCCGAGCGCGACGGCCAGCGGTAAGACCGGAATACGGACCGGGCGCGCCTAATCCGCGTCCGGCCGTCTTGACCCTGTCATCTCTCCCGGCGAGAGATGCGACAGTCTTGAATCCGCGTCCCTTAATCCGCGTTTTGGTGCGCCCTAGAGTGAGCTTGAGCCCATGTCCGTGACCGCCGTTCCGCTGCGTCCGATCAAAAAGGGTTCGCTCGTGAGGCTCTGGGTCGGGATCGGGTTGATCGCGGCTGTCGGCGTCGGTGCCGCCTGGGCCGGTACGGCCAAGCTGGTTGCGGCGGCCGTGCCCCCGACCGAGGCGCTGGCCGCCAACGGCAAGCGCGGCGGCGTGACCACGACCGCCAGCGGGCTCCAGTACGAAGTCCTCAAGGCATCGCAGGGCCCCAAGCCGACGATGAACGACATCGTGCTGGCCGACTACGAGGGCAAGCTGATGGACGGCGAGGTTTTCGACTCGTCGGCGCGCAACGGCGGCCCGGTCACCCTGCCGGTCGCGGGAATGATCCCGGGCTTCACCGAAGCACTGCAGTTGATGACCAAGGGTTCGAAGTATCGTTTCTGGATCCCGGCGGAGCTCGCCTATGGATCGCAGGGCGCGGGCGACGGCGCGATTCCGCCGGATTCGCCGCTGATCTTCGACGTCGAACTCCACGAGATTGCGCCGATGAGCGCCGCAGCGATGGGGCAGATGCCGCCGCAGGGCGGGCAGTAAGGCGCAAGCGGCTCCGGGCTGCTTGAAGCCCGAGCGCTGAATCCGGGTTGTCACCCCAGCGGGGCTGGGGCCGGGTGTTATCGAAGCTCCCTCCACCGAGAGATGCCAGCCTTCGCTGGCAAGACGATGGCTTGGACGCGCCAGATTTAACGCGCGACGCTCGGATCCCGGCAGCAGGAGGTTCGCCCGTCGCTACGGGTCCATGCAGACACATTTATCGATGCTGTCGGTAGATCTGTCATACAGACAGATATGCTATTTCCGTCTGTAATCTGCGCTACCTCTCCCCCAGCGGAGCGGAGGCTGGTGCTCAGTCGCCGGATGCTTCTTCGGCCGCGTTGTCGGCCTTTTCTTCCAGCGCGACCTTGATCATCGCGACGATCGGGTCGGCGAGCGCCAGGCCCAGGATGCCGAAGAGCGCGCCGAGCAGCAGCTGCGCGCCGAGGATCAGCGCCGGGGCAAGGTCGACCGAGCGCTTGGCGACCATGGGCACGATCAGATAGCCGTCGATCACCTGCACCGCGACATAGACGCCGATCGCCCAGAGCCCCGCCTCGAACCCGGCGGAGAAGCCGACCAGCACGATCAGCACGCCCGATACGATAGCGCCGATATTGGGCAGGAAGGCGAGCAGGCCGGTGAGGATGCCGAGCAGCGCCGCCATCGGCACGCCGCCGATCGCGAGCAGTGCCCAGGTGCCGACCCCTTCGACTGCCATGCCGAGCAGGCGGCCGGCCATCAGCCGGCGCATCGTGAAGCCCATCCGCGCGGAGGTCTCGTAGAACTCCGCGCGCTTGTCCATCGGCAGCATCCAGGCCACGCCGCGCTCGTAAAGCCGGGGCTCGATCGCCACGAAGATGCCGATCACCACGATCATCGCGAAGCTGGAAACCGCGCCGAGCGCGCTGCCGACGGCGGTGGTGAGGCGACCGAGCGATCCCATCAGCTGCTGGCTGATCGCGTCCATGCTGCCGCCGCGCGGCACGATGCCCAGCGACTTGGCCCAGCCGAACAGCTGGTTGAACTGCTGGGTGATCACCTCCCGCAGCCGATCCGCCTCATAGACCAGCGAGGTGCCCGCGAAATAGAAGGTCCAGGCGATGAAGCCGAAGGCGGCCAGGCAGACGATGGTCAGCCGCCAGGCTCGGCCGATCGGCAGGATGCGGCCGAGCAGGCGGGTGCCGCCATCGAGCATGGTCGCGAAGACCAGCCCGCCGAAGATCAGGAGCAGCGGCTGCGCCAGAAAGGCGACGAGCACGATCGCGACCGTCAGGCCCAGCCACACGGCGGCGCGCCTGAACTCGCGTATCGTCAGCGGATCGGAGAAATCGGTGGGGCCGGGCTGTTCGACCCGGGGTTCCTCCGCAGTCGTCGCGTCGCCCGGCGCGGTGCTCATTCTGCCGCGTCCGCCGGATGGAGGCTGGTGCCGGCGCGGCCGCCGCGCAGGGCGGTGAACCAGCTGATCGGGTTGAAGACCTGCGAGCTGCCGTCGAGCGAGAAGGTGATGAACTCCGCCCGGCCGCCGATATTCTCCCACGGCACGGGGCCGTCGAGGCCGTTGGCGTCCGCCGATACGCGGCTGTCGGCTGATTGATCACGGTTGTCGCCCATCACCCAGACATGGTTGGGCGGGATCACCACCGGCATCATGTCGTCGACGGCGGGGAAATAGCCGAGGTCGAGCGTGTCGTAGCTCCGCCCGCCGGGCAGGGTCTCGCGGAAGGTGGGCATGGCGCAATAGAGCCGCCCGTCGGGGCCGGTCACGCGGCGGCCATCCAGCTTGTCGCCCAGGCAGGGGACGTTGTCGTCGATCGGGATCATCGAATCGGGCGCGTGCACACGCTTCACGGGCACGCCGTTCAGGATGATGGTGCCGCCGCGCAGCTCGATCCGGTCGCCGGGCAGGCCGATGACGCGCTTGATATAGTCCGACCGCTGGTTCTTCGGCACCACGATCACGATGTCGCCGCGCTGGGGCAGGCTGCCGAACAGCCGTCCTTCCATCTTGGGCATGATGTGGAAGCTGGGGGAGACGAAGGACCAGCCATAGGGGAATTTCGACACCACCAGCCGATCGCCCTTGATGAGCGTGGGCATCATCGATTCGGACGGGATGTAGAAGGGCTTGGCGATGAAGCTGTGGAAGGCGAGGACCGCCAGCACCAGCCAGAATATGCCGCGCAGTTCCGCCCACCAATCGGTGCCGGTCCGCGCAGGGGCCTTGGTGGACGACGATTCGGGATTGGTCGACATGGTCAGCGGGGCCTCGCGATCGCTCACGCGACCTTCTCCTCGATCGGGCGCGCATAAAGAATGACGAACGCCTGCGCCCAGGGATGATCGTCGGTCAACGTCAGATGCACCTCCACCGCGTGGCCCGGCGGCGTAATCGCGTCAAGCCTTTGGCGCGCGCCGCCGGTCAGCGACAGGGTGGGGGCTCCGGATGGCGCGTTCACCACTCCGATATCGCGCATGAACACCGACTGACGGAAACCGGTGCCGACCGCCTTGGAGAAAGCCTCCTTGGCGGCGAAGCGCTTGGCATAGGTGGCGGCGCGGGTGAACGGCCGGCGCTCCGCCTTGGCGCGCTCGATATCGGTGAAGACGCGGGCGATGAAGCGTTCGCCGAAGCGATCGAGCGAATGCTGGATCCGCTCGATGTTGCAGAGATCGGAGCCGATGCCGATGATCATGAGCCGGCTCCTCCCCGGCACGGGGAGGGGGACCACCGAAGGTGGTGGAGGGGCGGGGCCACGAGCGGGCGGATCGTTGGTGGAGAGCCCCCTCCACCAGCCCGCGGCTGGTCCCCCTCCCCCTTTGGGGGAGGATTTTCGTGGAGAATCACCGCGCCTCGTCCATCAGGGCGCGCATGCGGGTGACGCTGGCGTCGAGGCCGGTGAAGATCGCCTCGCCGATCAGGAAATGGCCGATGTTGAGTTCGGCGATTTGCGGGATCGCGGCGATCGGCGTGACATTGTCGAAGGTGAGGCCATGGCCGGCATGCGGTTCGATGCCGTTGCGAGTCGCGAGGGCGGCGGCATCGGCGATGCGGCGCAGCTCGGTCGCGCGCGCCTCGCCGTCGAGATGCGCGTAGCGGCCGGTGTGGAATTCGACCACCGGCGCCCGGAGGCGAATCGCGGCGTCCACCTGGCGCGCGTCGGGCTCGATGAACAGGCTGACGCAGATGCCGGCATCGCGCAGCCGATCGACCACGGGGGCGAGATGATCGAACTGCCCGTCGGCGTCGAGCCCGCCTTCGGTGGTGCGCTCCTCGCGCCGTTCGGGAACGATGCACGCGGCGTGCGGCCGGTGGCGCAGCGCGATCGCCAGCATTTCCTCGGTCGCGGCCATCTCCAGGTTGAGCGGGATGGTGAGCGCCTCCATCAGACGGTCGATATCGGCGTCGGTGATGTGACGCCGGTCCTCGCGCAGATGGGCGGTGATGCCGTCCGCCCCGGCGGCCGCAGCGTCGACCGCCGCGCGCAGCGGATCCGGATGCACGCCGCCGCGCGCGTTGCGGATCGTGGCGACGTGATCGATGTTCACGCCCAGGCGCAGATGGCGGCTCACTTCACGCTCACTCCGTCCGATTGTCGCAAATCTCTCCCACCGTTCGTGTCGAGCGAAGTCGAGACACTTCGCGGGCCGGTTGCCCGGTGTCTCGACTTCGCTCGACACGAACGGGTTGGGAGGCGACTACGCAACACTTCGCCAGGCCCGCTCACTCGCCGGGCTTGGCGCGGCTTCCGGGCTTGGTCGCCGGGATGGCGGCCAGCTCGGGCGGCAGCGAATCGGGTTCGTAGGTCGGCACCGAAAGCGTGATCAGCGGATAGAAGGGGACGCCCAGATCGGCCGTGCCGACCGACCGATCGACGATCGCCGCCGCCGCGATCACTTCGCCCCCGGCCTCCGTGATCGCCTTGATCGCCTCGCGCGAGGAAAGGCCGGTGGTGACGACATCCTCCATCATCAGCACCTTCTGACCCGGCGTCAGGCGGAAGCCGCGACGCAGGCCGAACACGCCGTCGGGTCGCTCGACGAACATCGCATCGACGCCGAGCGCACGGCCCATCTCGTGCCCCGCGATGATGCCGCCCATCGCGGGCGAGACCACCGCCTCGATCGACGAACGCAGATCGCGCGGAAAACGGGCGACCAGCGCGGAGGCGAGGCGCGAGGCGCGCATCGGGTTCATCAGCACGCGCGCGCATTGCAGGTAGCGCGGGCTGCGCAGGCCGGAGGAGAGGATGAAATGACCTTCGAGCAGGGCTTCCGCCGCCCTGAATTCCGCCAGCACTTCTTCGTCGTTCATCTAATCCCCCAACGACGCGGCGAAAACGGCTCCGCGCCCGCGCGTGATAGGCGCGCGAGCCAAGCTGTTCAACCGCAAGCCCATCGACGCGCGGCCCGCAGTGCGCTAGGTGGCTTGAGGCGACGGAAACCCATGCGTATAGGGCTCTACGCTATATCCATAAAGCCGGAGCACGAGCCGGCCGCCCGCCGAGGCACCAACGGGGGTAAGATGAGAACGTTGAAGACGATCCTGATGGCGATCACCCTTGCGTCCGCGCCGGCTGTCGCCGTCGCGCAGGACGCACCGACCGTGGCGGCTCCCGCCGTGGCGGAGGCTCCCGCGGCCGCTGGAGAGACGGCCGCGACGACCAGCGAGGCCGCGCCTGCCGCGCCCGCATTCCAGCATGCCGCCCCCGATCCGGAGATCGGCCAGCCGATTCCCGGCGGCTTCAAGATTCAGCCGCAGGTCACCGACGTCGGCCTCGACGCGCAGTGGATGCACAATTCGCTGCTGATGCCGACCATCACGGTGATCTGCCTGTTCGTCCTGGCGCTGCTGGTGTGGTGCGTGATCCGCTTCCGCGCGGCCGCCAACCCGGTGCCGTCGAAGACGTCGCACAACACCGCGATCGAGATCGTGTGGACGCTGGCCCCGGTGCTGATCCTGCTGGTGCTCGCGGTGCCGTCGATCAAGCTTCTCGCCAAGCAGTATTCGCCGCCGCCCGCCGACCTGACCGTCAAGGTGATCGGCAACCAGTGGTACTGGACCTACCAGTATCCGGATAACGGCGATTTCGAGCTCGTTTCCAACATGCTGCCCGACGATGAGGCCAAGAAGCGCGGCGAGCCCCGCCTGCTGGGTGTCGACGAGCGCATGGTCGTCCCCGCCGGCGCGGTGGTGAAGCTGATCGTCACCTCGAACGACGTGATCCACAGCTTCGCGGTTCCCGCTTTCTGGGCGAAGATGGACGCGGTTCCCGGCAAGCTCAACGAGACCTGGTTCAAGGTCGATCGTCCGGGCGTGTATTACGGCCAGTGCTCCGAACTCTGCGGCGCGCGTCACGCCTATATGCCGATCGCGGTCGAGGTGGTGACGCCCGAGCGTTTCGCGCAGTGGATCGCCAGCAAGGGCGGCACGATGCCGACCGCCGGCGCGGCCCCCACCGGCCCGGATGCGACGGCGGCCTCGCCGATCACCGATCCGGCCGGCGCGGACGCCGCCGCCGACAACGCGGCGGCCGCAGCCGCCCCCGCCAATGACAATGCTGTTTCCGCGCCGGTCGTCGACCAGGCCGCGACTCAGAACTGAGGGTCCGCGCAATGACCGACACGACAGCAGATGCCGTCCACTTCCAGGCGCATGACGATCACGGGCACGCGCATCACGACGCGGACCACAAGCCCGCCTTCTTCTCGCGCTGGTTCCTTTCGACCAACCACAAGGACATCGGCACCCTCTACCTGATCTTCGCGATCTTCGCCGGCGTCGTCGGCGGCGCGATCTCGGGCATGATGCGCATGGAGCTGATGGAGCCCGGCATCCAGTACCTGCCGAGCTGGTCCGGCGAGGAGGGCGATGCCGCGCTCCACTTCTGGAACGTCCTCGTCACCGCTCACGGCCTGATCATGGTGTTCTTCATGGTCATGCCGGCGATCATCGGCGGTTTCGGCAACTGGTTCGTGCCGATCATGATCGGCGCGCCGGACATGGCCTTCCCGCGCATGAACAACGTCAGCTTCTGGCTGATGACCCCGGCCTTCATCCTGCTGCTCGGTTCCGCCTTCACCGGTGGTGCTGGCACCGGCTGGACGGTCTATGCGCCGCTATCGACCTATGGCGAACCCGGACCCTCGGTGGACATGGCGATCCTCGCGCTCCACTTGGCGGGCGCCTCGTCGATCCTGGGTGCGATCAACTTCATCACCACCATCCTCAACATGCGCGCGCCGGGCATGACCCTGCACAAGATGCCGCTGTTCGTGTGGTCGGTGCTGGTGACCGCCTTCCTGCTGCTGCTGGCGCTGCCGGTGCTGGCGGCCGCGATCACCATGCTGCTCACCGATCGCAACTTCGGCACCACCTTCTTCGATCCGGCGGGCGGTGGCGATCCGGTGCTGTACCAGCATCTGTTCTGGTTCTTCGGCCACCCCGAAGTGTACATCATGATCCTGCCGGGCTTCGGCATGGTCAGCCAGGTGATCTCGACCTTCTCGAAGAAGCCGGTGTTCGGCTATCTCGGCATGGCCTATGCCATGGTCGCGATCGGCGTGGTCGGCTTC
>Ga0160461_1001023_pt1 | contig 13110 bp, 13 predicted proteins | sample HID1975I_E6MG_FD_108266 | JGI IMG/M metagenome (GOLD analysis project Ga0160461, IMG submission 108266) | Enriched soil microbial communities from UW Madison campus, WI, USA - HID1975I_E6 MG | ecosystem: Environmental > Terrestrial > Soil > Unclassified | place: USA: Madison, Wisconsin...
CGCTTGCCCTCACGGATCAGTTCCAGCGGGACCTTGCTGCCGATCGGCAGGTTGGCGACGATGAAACTGAGCGTGTTGTCCGGCGAGATTTCCTGGTTGTTGACCTTCACGATCACGTCGCCCTGGCGGATGCCCGCGCGCGCGGCGGCATAGCCCGGCTCGACCCGGCTGACGATTTCGCCCCGGTTCTTTTCGAGACCCAGCGAGGCGGCGATATCGTCGGTCACCGGCTGGATGCCGACGCCGAGATAGCCGCGCTTGACCCGGCCGCCGCCCTTCAGCGCCTCGATCACGGGCTTGGCCTGTTCCGCCGGAATGGCGAAGCCGATGCCGACATTGCCGCCGGTGGGCGAGAAGATCGCGGTGTTGATGCCGATCACGTTACCGTTGATGTCGAACATCGGGCCGCCGGAATTGCCCTGGTTGATCGACGCATCGGTCTGGATGTAGCGATCATAGGCGCCGCCGAGGCCGATGTTGCGGTGGAGCGCCGAGACGATGCCCGCCGTCACCGTGCCGCCGAGGCCGAAGGGATTGCCGATCGCGACCACCCAGTCGCCCACGCGGGTGCGGGTGGAATCGCCGAATTCGACGAAGGGCAGATCCTTCGCCTCGATCTTGAGCAGCGCGAGATCGGAGCTCTGGTCGCGGCCGATGACCTTCGCGTCATATTCCTTGCGATCGGGCATGATCACCTTGATCGAGGAAACGACGGCGTTGCCCTGACCCTGCCCCTGCGCGCCCGGACCGCCCGAGATCACGTGGTTGTTGGTGACGACATAGCCGTCCGCCGAGATGATGAAGCCCGAACCGAGCGAGGTCGCCTCGCGCGTGACCTGCTGGCCACCGCCGCCTTCGCCGCCCTGGCCGCCGAACTTGCGGAAGAAATCGCCGAAGGGGGTGCCAGCGAAGGGATTCGCGTCGACCGAGATGCGCTGGGTGGTCGAGATGTTGACCACCGCAGGCTGCAGCTTGGCCGCAAGATCCGCGAAGCTCATCGGCGCGCCGGGGCGCGGCGCGGCGGCCTGGATCGTTCCCGGCGCATTCTGCGCGACTTGCGCGCCCACCGGCTGCTGCATGGTCAATGCCGCGGCGGCACCACCCGCGATCAGGGCGCCCGTGATGGCATAGGCATAACGCACGATAACCAGTCTCCTACCTTCGCAGCCCCCGCGCAACCCGCGCGCGGACGCGCGCTGGATGCGGAAAGGCGGCTGAACCGCGATTGAATGACGCGCCGGGAAGCGGCGTCAGTTACGCCGCCCCCTGAACTCACGCAGATATTCGTTGTCGGGCGACAGGATGATCGAGCTGTCCCCCCGGCCGCCGGCGTTGCCGTTCGTGCCGAAGGTGACCTCATAGGACTGCATCGCCCGGTAGAAGTCGTAGAAATCCGGATCCTTGCCGAAGCTTTCGGCATAGATCTTGGCGGCCTGCGCCTCGGCATCGGCGCGGATGATCTGCGCCTGCTTGCCGCCTTCGGCGCGGATCGTCAGCGCCTCCTGCTTACGCGCGGTGCGCATCCGCTCGAACGCGGAATCGAGCGGCGAGCCTGAGGGAAGATCGGCGCGCTTGATCCGCACGTCGACGATTTCCGCGCCGTATTGCTGCGCGACGCGGTTCAAGCCGGCCTGGATGTTGTCCATCACCTGCCCGCGCTCAGGCGTCAGCAGCTCCGCGAAGCGGCGCTTGCCGAGCTCGTTGCGCAGCGCCGAGCCGAGGATCGGCGCGAGCGCCTGGCTGACGCGCTCCTCGCTGCCGGCGGTCAGGTACATGCGCAGCGGATCGACGATGCGATAGCGCGCGAAGGCATCGATCGACAGGCGCAGCTGGTCGGTCGAGAGCACTTCCTGGCGCGGCATATCGAAATCGAGAACGCGCTTGTCGATCAGCACCAGCGTTTCGAGGAACGGGATGCGATACTGGACGCCGGCCCCGGTGCGGCCGAAATCCTCGTTGGGACGATAAGCGTTGTAGATCCGGTTCGGGTTGCCGAGCCGGACGATCACGCCCTGCTTGGTTTCGGGCACCACCACGACGATGCTGCCGAGCAGCACGACGAGGAAGAGGAAGCCGAGCGCCCAGGCGATGGGGTTGCGGTAGATGGTGTTGATCATCGCCTTACTGCTGCTCCTCGGCGGGGGCCGCGCGGCGACGCATCTGGTCGAGCGGCAGATAGGGCGTCACGCCGGGCGCCTCGACGATGGTCTTGTCGACCTTGGAGAGCACGCGCTCCATCGTCTCGTAATACATGCGGCGGCGGGTGACCTGCGGCGCAAGGCTGTACTGTTCGTAGACCTTGTCGAAGGCGGCCGCTTCGCCCTGCGACTTGGCGGTCAGCTGCTGCGCATAGGCGCGGGCGTTGTTGAGGTAGCTCTGCGCGTCCTGCTGCGCGGCCGAGACTTCCTTGAACGCGTCGTTGACCGGCGCGGGCGGATCGGCCTGCTTCACCGAGACGCCGAGCACCTGGACGCCGGCACGGTAGCTGTCGAGCAGCTCCTGCATCCGTTCGGCCACGCGCGCCGCTATCTCGCCGCGCTGCGCGCCGATCGCCTGATCGAGCGTGACACGGGCGACCTCGTCGCGCATCGCGCTTTCGGCGACCTCGCGGATCGTGTCTTCCTGATCGCGCAGTTCGTAGAGGTAGAGTTCGGGATCGCGGATCTTCCAGCGCACCGAGTAGGCGAGATCGATGATGTTCTGATCGCCGGTGAGCATCAGGTTCTGCGAATTCTCGCTGGTCGAACCGATGTCGATGACCTGCGTATTCTCGACCGAGAGCTTGGTCACGGTATCGATCGGCGCGGGGAAGACGACATGCATCCCCGGCGTCAGCGTGCCGGCATATTTGCCGAGCCGGGTGACGACGCCGCGTTCCTGCGGCCCGATCTGCTTGATGCTGGTGCCGATCACCCAGGCCGCGACGAGCAGCAACGCGCCGTACAGCCACAGCTTGCCGCTTTCGGCGCCCGGAAATCCGCCGCGTCCACCACCGCCGCCGCCGCCAAAGGTCGTGCGGCCACGGCGGAGCAGTTCGTCGAGCGCGGACGGGGTCATCGGGCGACCGCGTTGCGGCTTGCGCGGCGGCTGGCTCCACGGGTTGCGTGGGCCGACGCCATCGCCGCCGCCACCGGAACCGCCGCCCCCGGAACTGCCGCCATTGCCGCCGTCACCGCCGCCGGAACCGCCACCCGATCCGCCGCCGCTGCCGCGACCACCCCAGGGACCGCCTTCGTTCAACATCGCCTCGAGGCGCGATCCCCGCCCATCCTGTGTCATCATGCGAATCTTTATAGGGGGCGTCGTTCAGGAAAAACAGTGCCCCCGGCGGCTGACCTCGCGTATGAGCCGCCAATCATGACCGATATTTCCACTTTAGCCGCCGACGCGCTCGATCGCATCGCCGATCCCGCCACCGGCAAGGGCCTGATCGAAGGCGGCCGCGCCGCCCCGCCCCGGATCGCCGAGGGCACGGCCAGCGTGATCCTGGACGTTTCGGGCTGGTCGGGCGAACAGCGGCTTTCGATCGAACGGTCGATCAAGGGCGCGCTGACGGCGCTGCCGGGGATCGCCGACGCCCGTGTCGCGATGACCGCCGAAAAGAAGGAACGCCGGCTGATCGCGGTGGGCAGCGGCAAGGGCGGGGTCGGCAAATCGACCGTATCAGCCAATATCGCGGTGGCGCTAGCCCGCGCCGGCATCCGCACCGGGCTGATCGACGCGGATATCCACGGCCCTTCGCAGCCGCGCCTGATGGGGGTGGAGGGATATCGCCCGGTCGCCAAGGACAAGGTTCTGGAGCCGGTGATGACGCCGCATGGCGTGGGCCTGCTTTCGATGGGGCAGCTGGCCAAGCCGGGCCAGGCGATCGCCTGGCGCGGGCCGATGACCGCGAGCGCGCTGGGCCAGCTGGTCGACGGCGACTGGGGCGACGCCGAGGTGCTGATCGTCGACCTGCCGCCGGGGACCGGCGACATCCAGCTTTCGATGATCCAGAAGCATCGCCCGGCGGGTGCGATCATCGTTTCGACCCCACAGGATCTGGCGCTGATCGACGCGACGCGCGCGATCGACCTGTTCACCCAGGCCAATGTGCCGATCGTGGGGCTGATCGAGAACATGGCCGGCTATGCCTGCCCGCATTGCGGCGAGATTTCCGACCCGTTCGGATCGGGCGGGGCGGAGGCGGCGGCCGGATCGATGGGGCTGCCCTTCCTGGGGCGGGTGCCGCTGCAGATGGCGATCCGCACCGCATCCGACGCGGGCGAGCCGCCGGCGGCGGGCGACGGGCCGGAAGGGGCCATGTTCCACCTGATCGCCCGGCAGCTGGCCGACTGGTTGAACCTGTCGCCCGTCCAGAGGTTCTGACGGCAGGAAACAGAGAGACCAGCCGGGAGCCGTGCAATGCCGCTGACCGCCGACGAGGATATCGCCAGACTGCTGCGCGAGGCGCGCGTGATCGCGATGGTGGGCGCATCCGACCGCCCCGACCGGCCGAGCTATGGCGTGATGCGCTTCCTGCAGCGGCACGGCTATCGCGTGATCCCGGTCAACCCGCAGATCACCGGCGAGCATGTCCACGGCGAATATGTGTGGCGCGACCTGGCGCAGATCGGCGAGCCGATCGACATCGTCGACATCTTCCGCCGCCCCGCCGCCGCCGGCGAGGCCGTGGACGAGGCGATCGCAGTGGGCGCGAAGGCGGTGTGGATGCAGCTGGGCGTGATCAACGAGGAAGCCGCCGCCCGCGCCGAGGCGGCCGGGCTGATCGTGGTGATGGACCGCTGCCCCGCGATCGAGATCCCGAGGCTGGGGGTGCCACGGCTGGCGGATTAGGGCGGATCGACATTCAGCCTTTCGAACGCTTCAGCCATCGCATAACCCCGTCATACTGATAATCCGGGGATTTCAGCCGATCATCCTGCGCAGCGTGGCGATGTGGTCGGCTTCGGCGGCGGGCTTGTCGCGGCGGATGCGGGCGATGCGGGGGAAGCGCATCGCCAGGCCGGACTTGTGGCGCTTCGACTCATGGATCGAATCGAACGCCACCTCCAGCACCAGCGACTTGGCGACCTCGCGCACCGGGCCGAAGCGCTGGGCGGTGTTCGATCGGACGAAGTGGTCGAGCCATTTCAGCTCCTCGTCGGTGAAGCCCGAATAGGCCTTGCCGACCGGCAGCAGTTCGCCCCCCTCCTCCGGCGGCGCGGTCCAGCAGCCGAAGGTGTAGTCCGAATAGAAGCTCGATCGCTTGCCGTGGCCGCGCTGGGCATACATCATCACGCAGTCGGCGGTCAGCGGGTCGCGTTTCCACTTGTACCACAGCCCCGTGCGGCGGCCCGCGATATAGGGGCTGTCGCGGCGCTTGAGCATCACGCCTTCGATCGCGGCGTCCCGCGCGCCCGCCCGCAATTCCTCCAGCGCCTCGAAGCTGTCCGCCTCGATCAGCGCCGACAGGTCGAAGCGCGCGGGATCGAGCCGGGCCGCGAACGCTTCGAGCCGGGCGCGGCGCTCGGTCCAGCCCTGTTCGCGCAGGTCTTCGCGCCCGTCGAACAGGATGTCGTAGAGGCGGACGAAGGCGGGGTATTCTGCCTGCATCTTGGCGGAGACGGTCTTGCGACCCAGCCGCTGCTGGAGCGCGTTGAAGCTGGCGGCACCGCCCTCGTGCCCCGCGACCGATGCGCCTTGCGCGGCACCACGCACGAGCAGTTCGCCGTCGACCACGCCCGGCTCGGCAAAGGCGGCGGCCACATCGGGGAAGCTGCCGGTGATATCGTCGCCGGCGCGGCTGTAGAGCCGGGTCTCCCCCGCCTCTCCGCCCGCGCCGACATGCACGATCTGGACGCGGATGCCGTCCCATTTCCATTCGGCGGCGTAGACGCCCATGTCGACGCGCAGTTCCTCCAGCGGATGCGCGAGCATGAACGGGCGGAAGACGGGCACGTCATCGGCGGTCGGCTGCGCGCCATGCCCCTCGGCCCAGGCGAACAGCGGGAGATAGGGGGGCGAAAGGCCGTGCCAGACCTCCTCGACCGCGTCGACGTCGAGCCCGAAGGCCTGCGCCAGCGCGGTCTTTGCCAGCCGGGCCGAAACGCCGACGCGCAATCCGCCGGTCGCCAGCTTGAGCAGCGCGAACCGTCCGGTCGCGTCGAGATGATCGAGCATCTGGGCGAGCGCGGCCGGTGCTTCCGACCGGCCGAGCGAGGACAGCCGCGCGATCACCGCCGACAGCCGCAGCGATCCGTCGTCGATCTCCTCGGGCTGGTCGTTGCGCTTGGGCCAGAGCAGCGAGACCGTCTCGGCCAGATCGCCGACATAGTCGTGGCTCATGCGGAAGAGGACGGGATCAACCCGCTCGTCGACGATCCCGCGAATGGCGGCCGCCTTGACCGCGGGCAGATCGAGCGATCCCGTCAGCGCGGCGAGCGCCAGACCCCGATCGGGGTCCGGCGTCGCTTTCAGGTAATCGCCGATCAGCTTGAGCTTGGCGTTGCGCGAGCCGGTGTAGACCAGCCCGTCGAGCAGCTGCGCGAAGGCGTGCACGTGGGATCAGCCGGCCGGATCAACCGGCATGCGCAGCAGCGGGCATCATGCGTGCAGGATCATCGATCGAGCAGGTTGGCAGCCTTCTTGCCCGCCACCAGGCCCATGACGAGGAAGATCAGGAACAGCACGACCGCGACGATGAAGATGAACTTGGCGATACCGATGAAAGCACCACCGATGCCGCCGAAGCCGAGCGCGGCCGCGACGAGCCCGATGACGAGGAAGATGAGAGCGAGCTTAAGCATGGGAACCTCCGGAAACTGGGATGTCTGCAACGGTCGATCATTCATCCCGGTTCCCGCGGAGAATCGCCGATTTTTGCGCCTTCACGGCCGGGAATGGGACAGGCGCGATGCCGTTCCCAATGTTGCCCGATCATTTCGCGCCACCACCTGTCGGGCAGGACGCACGATCCGGCGCTCCGATATCGAGCGTTTAACCCAGGTCAGTCATGACCACGACTTCCAACGGACGCCGTTCGGTTGTTTCGATGGTCGACAGGCTTTCGCAGCCGGGTGTATCCAGCACGCGCCGGCCGGGTGGGGACTTTGGTAAGGACAGCGGATGACCGATCCCACGATGCAGGATCCCAAGCTTCAGGACGAGGCCGGGCGGATCGAGGCGTTGCGCCGCTACGACGTGCTGGATACCCCGCGCGAGGAAGCCTTCGACAAGATCACCAATCTCGTCCGCACCATCCTGCAGGTGCCGATCTCGGCCGTATCCCTGATCGATACCGATCGGCAGTGGTTCAAGTCGCTCCAGGGGCTGGACGGCACCGAAACCGAACGCCGGGTGGCCTTCTGCGACCACACGATCCGCTCGCGCGAGGCGATGGTGGTGCCCGATGCGCGGCTGGACGACCGCTTCATGGCCAACCCGCTGGTCACCGGCGCGCCGGGCATCTGCAGCTATGCGGGCGTGCCGCTGATGACCCCGGACGGCTATAACGTCGGCGCGCTCTGCGCGGTGGATACGGTCGCGCGGCAGTTCACGCCCGAGCAGATGGAAATCCTGAAGAGCTTCGGCGCGCTGGTGATCGACGAGCTCGAACTGCGGCGGATCGCGCAGCACGACCATCTGACCGGCGTGCTCAACCGGCGCGCGTTCACGGCGGAGGCGGAGAAGGAGATCGCCCGCCTGCTGCGCTACGGCCATCCCGCTGCGCTGGTGCTGTTCGACATCGATCACTTCAAGACGGTCAACGACACGCATGGCCACCCCGCCGGGGATGCGGTGCTGAAAGCGGTGGCCACCTGCTGCACAGCGACGCTGCGGCCCAATGACTGCTTCGGCCGGCTGGGTGGCGAGGAGTTCGCGGTGCTGCTGCCCGAGACGGCCGCGCCGGACGCCTATCTGGTCGCCGAGCGGCTGCGGAACGCGATCGCCGGGATGCCGATCGATGGCACGCCCGGCCTCACCGTCACCGCCAGCTTCGGCATCGCCGCGTTCGCGAAGGAGACGGGCACGCTCGACGCCTGGCTGCAAGCGGCGGACACCGCGCTCTACGCGGCCAAGCATGCAGGCCGGAACCGATCGGTGATCGCCGATCCGCCTAGCCTGGCCAGCCTGTCCTAAACCGGCGGGCCGCCGGTCGCGTCACAGCGACCAGCGCGCCACCGCCGGCAGATCGCGACCACGCCACATCCCCTTGAGATCCGCGAGCAGACCGCCCTCGGCAAGCAGCGCTCCGATCGCGGGATCGGCCATGTCGCGATAGATCGCATGCGGCACCGCGCCGAAGACCACGTCGTATTGCCGGTCCAGCGCATCGGCATCGAGCGCCAGGCCATATTCGTGCATCGCCTCGGCCGGATCGGCCAGCGGATCGTGGACGGTAACGCTATGGCCCAGCCACATCAGCCGGCGAACGACATCGATCACCTTGGAGTTGCGCAGGTCCGGCACGTTTTCCTTGAAGGTGCAGCCCAGCACGAGAACGCTGCCCGCCTTGCCGCCCCGCGCCGTGTGCAGCTTGTCCGCCACCCAAGCACCCATGCTGTCGTTGATCGACCGGCCGGACAGGATGACCTTGGGCTCATGCCCCAGTTCCTGCGCCAGATGGCTCAGGTAGAACGGATCGACACCGATGCAGTGACCGCCGACGAGCCCGGGCTGGAAGTTCAGGAAGTTCCACTTGGTCGATGCCGCGTCCAGCACATCCCAGATCGACAGGTCGATCTCGGCGAAGATACGCGTGATCTCGTTCATGAAGGCAATGTTGATATCGCGCTGCGCGTTCTCGATCACCTTGGCGGCCTCGGCCGCCTTGATCGAAGCGGCCCGGAACGCACCCGCGCTGGTGACCTTCCCATAGATCTCCGCCAGCCGATCGGTCACGGCGGGCGTTTCGCCGGCCACGACCTTCACGATCCTGTCGACGGTATGCTCGCGATCGCCGGGATTGATCCGCTCGGGCGAATAGCCGAGTACGAAATCGACCCCGCGCTTCAGCCCGGACGCCCGTTCGAGCACGGGGCCGCAAAGTCCCTCGGTCACACCCGGATAGACCGTGCTTTCATAAACGACGACCGCGCCGCTGCCCGGCTCGATCAACTGGGCCACGGTGCGCGTGGCGCTCATCACCGGGCCCAGATCCGGCCGATTGGCGCGATCGACGGGGGTGGGGACCGTGACGATATAGACGTCCGCACCCTTGGCGGCGGCAGGATCGGAAACCAGCCGGAGCGTCGATTGCTCCAGCCGCTCGGGCTCCACCTCGCGCGTGCGATCATGCCCCGCAGTCAACTCGGCGATGCGACTGACATCGATATCGAGCCCGATCGTTTCGAAATGACGGGCCAGCGCCACCGCCAGCGGAAGGCCGACATATCCCAGTCCGACGACCACGATGCGCGGATTTTCGTTATTGCTCACCAACGATGGACTCCCGTTGCCCCAGACGTTTATTCAGTCGTTCACCATGCCCCTAGCATCGACGCAGCCTGCGTTGAACCAGCGAGCCCGAGCTTCGTTACGTCCCGAAACCCATCACGATATTCGGTCGAATAACAGGAGGACCTTTCATGCGCCTTACCATCGCCCTCTGCGCTACCGCCGCCCTGATCGCGGTGCAGGGCTGCACCACCGCCGGATCGGATGCCACCTCCACAGCCGATGATGCGACCACCGCCGTGACCGCAGCGAGCGCCACGCTGGCCGATGCAGGAGGTGCCACGAAGGCAACTGCGACGCTCCGCCAGGAAAGCGGCGGTCTCCGGGTAGCGATCACGGCCAGTGGCATGGCGCCCGGCACATACGCCTTCCATCTGCACACGACCGGCAAATGCGAAGGCCCCGAATTCACCACGGCCGGTGGCCACTGGAATCCTACCGCCAAGCAGCACGGGCGCGATAATCCAGCCGGCCAGCATTTCGGCGACCTGCCCAACCTGACGGTCGGTACGGATGGCCAGGGCACGGTCGAGGCGGAGATCGCGGGCGGCATGCTGACGGGCGGAACCACCCCGCTGCTCGACGCGGACGGCGCTTCGGTGATGCTCCACGCCAAGCCGGACGACTATAAGACCGATCCGGCCGGCAACGCAGGCGGCCGCATCGCCTGCGGCGTGGTCACCGCCGGCTGAACGGGGCGCAGCATGACGAAGATGATTCGCTGGTGGCTGGCGCTTCCGATGGCCGCGGCGCTGGCAGGATGCATGGAAGAAGACGGCGGAGTCGCCAGCGGCGGATCGGGCGGCGCGCCGCGCAGCATCTCCGCCAGCGACAAGCAGCAGGGATCGCAGGCGCATCCCCAGCTGCTCGCCGAGTTCGGCGGGCTCTATTCGGGATCGCAGGCGGGCTATGTCACCACGGTCGGGCGCAAGATCGCGGTCGAGTCCGGGCTGTCGAACTCCCAGGGCGATTTCACGATCAGCCTGCTCAACTCACCGGTGAACAACGCTTTCGCGATCCCGGGCGGTTACGTCTACGTGACCCGTCAGTTGCTGGCGCTGATGAACGACGAGGCGGAACTGGCGTCGGTCCTCGGCCACGAAGTGGGACACGTGGCGGCACGACACTCGGCCCGCCGCCAATCGGCCTCGACGATCACCCAAGTGCTGGCCGCCGGTTTGGGCGCACTCACCGGCAGTTCGGAACTGGGCCAGCTCGCGGGCTATGGCGCGCAGCTCTATACGCTCAAATTTTCCCGCGATCAGGAGTATCAGGCAGACGACCTCGGCATCCGCTATCTGGCGTCAGCCGGGTATGATCCGCAGGCAGCCGCATCGATGCTGGCTTCCCTTAACGCGCAATCATCGCTGGACGCCCGGCTTTCCGGCGCCGAGTCGCGCTCGGTGCCGAGCTGGGCGAGCACGCACCCCAACACGGCCGATCGCGTGGCGCGCGCCCGCCAGCGGGCAACCGCCACCGGGTCGACGTCCACCCTGCGCAACCGAGACGCCTTCCTGAACGCCGTGAACGGCGTGCTCTACGACGATGATCCCAAGCAGGGGATCGTCGACGGGCGCAGTTTCCGCCATCCCGACCTTCGGCTCGGCTTCACCGTACCGCAGGGGTTCACGATGGCCAACGGCGCCCAGGCGGTTTCCATCACCGGGTCAGGCGGCCAGGCTCAGTTTTCCGGGGGCAAGCTGGGATCGGGCGGGCTTTCGGGCCACATCGACAGCGTGTTCACCGCGTTGGGCGGCGGACAGACGGCGATACCGCATGGCGAACTTCGCACCACCACCGTCAATGGCATCGAGGCTGCCTATTCCAGCACCACCGCGAACAGCAACGGCGGGCAGGTCGACGTTACGGTCTTCGCCTATCACTGGGACGCGTCGAACGCCTATCATTTCGTCCTGATCACGCAGGCGGGATCGGGCCTCGGCCCGTTCTCCTCGCTGGTCAACTCGATGACCCGGCTGACCACCGAGCAGGCGAATGCCATCCAGTCCCGACGAATCACCGTTGTGACGGTAGGCCCGGGCGACACGGCAACCTCGCTCGCAAACCGCATGGCCTATGCCGACAACAAGCTCGAACGGTTTCGCGTGCTCAACGCGCTCGACGCGAACGCCACGTTGCGAGTTGGCCAGAAAGTAAAGCTGGTGGTCCTCACCAGATGAGAAAAGGGCGGCGGAACCGAAGTTCCGCCGCCCATTCCGACCCATTGGATCGAGAGTTACTTAACCAGCACCGCCCGGGCCGATATTGTCAGACACGTTCTGGAACGTGTTGTCGAGGTTTTCGCCGAGCGTGGTCATCGCGGCGATCGCGGCAACCGCGATCAGAGCCGCAATCAGGCCGTACTCGATGGCGGTCGCGCCCTTGTCGTTCTTGATGAGCTTCTTGAAAAACTGCATGTCCCGTACTCCTTGGTCCGAACTTCAGATGTATTTTCTCCGCTGCCCTGGTCTAGTTGGGCCAGCGATCGATCTTTAATGGGATGACGATTTCAAATTAATTAAAGCGCGCAGGAGAAGAAGGTGAATAAAAGTTAACTACATTGACGCCGTAACATTTTCAGATACACCGCCCCAGAGGTTGAGCGCCGCGCTGGCAACCGCGTTGACCGACGAGATTATGGCAATGAAAACCAACGCTATGATCAGCCCATATTCGATCGCGGTCGCCCCCTTCTCGTCGGCAAGCAGTCGCTTCAGTGGTCCAATCATGACTGCTCCCAGAAGCGCACGACGCGCCCTTCCGCTGGCTAGCCGATCGTGATTAAGGAATGGCTTATGTCGCATCAGAAACCGCCGCAGCCGCCCAGCGCCTTGATGATCGTCACCGCAGCCGCGTTGATCGATGCCGACGGGCGCGTGCTGGTGCAACAGCGGCCCGCCGGCAAGGCGATGGCCGGGCTGTGGGAATTTCCCGGCGGGAAGATCGAACCCGGCGAGACGCCGGAGACTTGCCTGATCCGCGAATTGCGCGAGGAACTGGATATCGAGACCGAGAGCGCATGTCTTTCGCCGGCCGTCTTCGCCAGCGAGGCGCTCGGCGAGCGCCATCTGCTGCTTCTGCTCTACGTCTGCCGCAAATGGCGCGGCATTGCCCGGGCGGTGGAGGCAGACGCGCTCAGATGGGTGAAACCCACCGAACTCCATGGCCTGGCGATGCCTCCCGCCGACAAGCCACTGATCGCGCTGCTGGAAGAGTTGCTATAACGCGGCAGCCTATTCGTCGGTCTTGCGCAGCGCGTCGGCCAGCGAAGCAACGGCGCTACCGCGGCGAGCAGGCCGGGGCTGGCTTTCGGCAGGTGCCCAGCCACTGAGGAAGATGAGCTCGAAATGCTCGGCCACGCGGCCGTCGGCCGGAGATCCAGCTTCGGCGAAGCTCGTGATCGCCGCTAAAAGCCGCGATCTGTTCAATGGCCGCCGGTCGCGCGCATGAAGAACATTCGTCGCGCCCATCGCCCGCAGATCACGCAGCAGCGCCGGCAAATGCGGATAGCGCACGTCCAGCGGCAACGAATCGGCAACCGGCAGGGCGAAGCCCGTGCGGGACAGCAGATCACCAGCCGAGCGCACATCGATCTGCGGGTGGATGCGTGGGCTGGGTGCCCCACCGTCGGCGAGGTCGGCCGCCATCATCGCGCGGCGCAGGATGGGCAAC
>Ga0160461_1001025_pt1 | contig 13024 bp, 12 predicted proteins | sample HID1975I_E6MG_FD_108266 | JGI IMG/M metagenome (GOLD analysis project Ga0160461, IMG submission 108266) | Enriched soil microbial communities from UW Madison campus, WI, USA - HID1975I_E6 MG | ecosystem: Environmental > Terrestrial > Soil > Unclassified | place: USA: Madison, Wisconsin...
CGCGGCCGGATCGCGCTGGGGTGATGTTCCGGTCGCCGATCGCGCCGCCATCCTCGATCGCGCGGCCGATGCGATGCAGGCGCGGATGCCCATCCTGCTCGGGCTGATCGTGCGGGAGGCAGGCAAGTCGATCCCCAACGCGATCTCCGAAGTGCGCGAGGCGATCGATTTCCTGCGCTATTATGCCGCGCAGGCATGCGAGACCTTCGGCCCCGGTCAGCAACCCCTCGGCCCGATCGCCTGCATCAGCCCCTGGAACTTCCCGCTCGCGATCTTCACCGGGCAGGTCGCCGCCGCGCTCGTCGCCGGCAACCCGGTGCTCGCCAAGCCTGCCGAGGAAACGCCCCTGATCGCGGCGGAGGCGGTGCGCCTGCTTCACGCGGCGGGGGTGTCGGCCGATGCGCTGCAGCTCGTCACCGGCGACGGCGCGATCGGTGCAGCGCTGGTTGCGGCGGAGGCGACCGCCGGCGTCATCTTCACCGGATCGACCGAGGTGGCGCGGCTGATCCAGCGGCAGCTGGCGACGCGCCTGTCAGCATCGGGCCGCCCGATCCCGTTGATCGCCGAGACCGGCGGCCAGAACGCGATGATCGTCGACAGTTCCGCGTTGGCCGAACAGGTCGTGGCGGACGTCATCGCCTCCGCCTTCGACAGCGCGGGCCAGCGTTGTTCCGCGCTGCGGATACTCTGCCTGCAGGAGGATATCGCCGACCGCACCCTCGCGATGCTGCGCGGCGCGCTGCGCGAACTGCGCATCGGGCGCACGGATCGCCTCGCGGTCGATATCGGCCCCGTCATCACCGGCGAGGCCAAGGCGACGATCGACGCCCATGTCGAAGCGATGCGCGCACGCGGCCGCCGCGTCGAACAACTCGCGCTCCCGCTTGAAGCCGCCGCCGGCAGCTTCGTGCCCCCCACCATCATCGAGATCGAAAGCATCGCCGATCTGGAGCGCGAGGTCTTCGGCCCGGTGCTCCATGTGCTGCGGTTCCGGCGCGAGCGGATCGGTCAGTTGATCGATGCCGTCAACGCGACCGGCTATGGCCTGACATTCGGCCTGCACACCCGGCTCGACGAGACCGTCGCGCATGTCACCGCGCGGGTGAAGGCCGGCAATCTCTACATCAACCGCAACGTCATCGGCGCGATCGTCGGCGTCCAGCCCTTCGGCGGGCGCGGGCTCTCCGGAACCGGACCCAAGGCCGGCGGGCCGCTCTATCTCGGCCGGCTGGTGACCGCCCCGCCGGTCTTCGGCGCGCGCGCAGGCCATCTCGCCACGCCGCTCCACGATTTCGTCGACTGGCTCGAACTGCGGGGCGAGGGGCAGGCCGCCGCCGCCGCGCGCCGCTATGGCGAGGCTTCCGCGCTGGGCGTCGCGCTGGAACTGCCCGGGCCGGTCGGCGAGCGCAACCTCTATGCGCTGCATCCGCGCGGCCGGGTGCTGATGCGGCCCGCCACGCAGGACGGGCTGTTCGCGCAGATGGCAGCGGTGCTGGCGACCGGGAACCGGGGCACGCTGGAGGGTATGGCGCTCCCCGCCGGCCTGCCGCCCGGCGTCGCCGCCGCCTTCGGCCCGCCGGGCGACGAACCCTTCGCGGTGGCGCTGGTCGAAGGTGGCGCGGCGCGGGTGGCGGCGATGGCCGAGACGGTTGCCGCGATGCCTGGCGCGATCGTTTCCGTCCACGCGGCCCGGCCCGATCTGCCGATCGCCTATCCGCTCGATTGGCTGCTGGAGGAGGTTTCCACCTCGATCAACACCACGGCCGCCGGCGGCAACGCCAGCCTGATGATGATCGGCTGACCGTTATCGGCTGACGGCTCGACGCTGGAGCCTGCGCTTGATACCCTGCCGCCGGGCGGCACCGGCGTGAGGGGGAAGCGTCGCCCGTCGTTGCGATGGGGAGCCGCATGGTCCGCCTTGTCTTGCTGATCGTCTTCGTGCTGCTCGTCACCGCGACCGCGCTGGCGATCAAATCCTGCACGAAGGACGATCCCGCCGCCGCGCCGCCGATGAGCCGCGACAGCGGTCTCGTCTCGCTCGACGACGGCTCGACCATGATCGCGCCCGATGGCACGGTCGGCCGCGAACTCGTCGACTGGATGGCGCAGTCGAGCCCGCAGCAAAGGCTGTTCGAGCTTGGCGGCGAGGAGTTCGTGGACCGCACCGCCGAACCGACGCTCGAATCCCGGTCCCGCATTCCCCGGCTGGTGGCGATGCTGCGCGCCAATCCCGATGTCGATCTGGTGATCGTCGGGCACAGCGACCCGTCGGCCGATCCGCAAGCCGACCTGGCTCTGTCGCTGTTGCGTGCGCAGACCTTGCTGGGACTGCTGGAGGAAGGTGGCGTCGAGGCGCGTCGCATGCGCGCCGAAGGGCGCGGCGCGGCCGAACCGATCGCCGATAACGCCACGGCCGAAGGACGATCCCGCAACCAGCGCGTCACGCTCCTTCTGTCGAGCCGGGGGCGTTAGGTATCGACGATCGCCGTCATGTCCCAGCTTTTGCACTTCCCGTTCGTGTCGAGCGAAGTCGAGACACCATGCGAGCCGACTATACAGTGTCTCGACTTCGCTCGACACGAACGGTTTCGAGGTTGGAGACCACCCGCAAAAAAAGGAGCCCCCGTGAGGGGGCTCCAGCCGGTTGCGACCCGGTATTTTGCGACCCGGTGATCGTCGCGCGGTCAGTTATCGTTCTAGAAGTGCCAGACGAGACCGGCCATCGGGCGGATGCTGTCGAAGTCGTAGGTGTCCGCCTGCAGGCGCAGGCGCGGGCCGGCCTCGCCGGTGATCCCGCCCAGGCCGATGTCCGCCGGGCCAACCTCGACGCCCAGACCGTAGATCCAGTCCTTCTGGTCGGTGAATCCGCGCTTGCCCTTGCCGTTGACCCACTGATAGCCGGCCGACACGAAGATCAGCCCGCTGTCACCGGCCCGCGCGCCCAGGCGGCCCTTCACGCCATATTCCCAGTCGATGTCCTTGAAGCCCTTGGTGGCGTTACCCTCGACGCCCACGAACGCCGGCCCGATCGGCACGTTGACGCCGGCGATGCCGCTGATCAGCGCGCCATCCATCTTGCCGCGCGATCCCGACGTACCGAACTCGCTGTCACGATCGAACGAATGGAAGCCGCCGAGCACGCCGACATAGGGCTCGATACCGAAGGCGGGGGTGCCGTCGGGCGCGGTGGCTTCGGCTTCCTGCGCGGATGCGGCAACAGGGACGGCGGCGAGCAACAGCGCCGCGCAAACTAGCTTCTTCATAAAATAACTCCACGCCACAGATATATACGCGATCCCGTCGTCATCGCCGGAACAGGGGGTTAACGGCGCGTCGACCGTTCCGGTTGCATCGCAGCGTCGGAACCGGACCGATTGTGACATTTCGGTAACAGGGTCGGGAAGGGAACTGTTATTCTGTCGCTTGCTACGCACTCTTGCGCCCGGCAGGGCATTGGCTAAGGAAATCACATGACAGACAGCCTACGCCCACGCATTCTGCTCACCCGCCGCTGGCCCGAGGCCGTCGAGCGTCGTCTTGCCGAACGGTTCGATGTGACGCTCAACGAAAGCGATGCGCCGATGGACGAGGCCGCGCTGTTCGGCGCGATGATGGACCATGACGCGCTCTGCCCCACCGTGTCGGACAAGATCCCCGCCAGCGTGATCGAGGCACCGGGGCGGCGGGTGAAGCTGATCGGCAACTACGGCGTCGGCTTCAACCATATCGATATCGATGCCTGCCGCCGGGTCGGGCTGCCCGTCAGCAACACCCCCGGCGTGCTGACCGACGCGACCGCCGATCTCGCGCTGACCTTGCTGCTGATGACCGCGCGTCGCGCGGGCGAGGGCGAGCGGGAGCTTCGCGGCGGGCGCTGGTCCGGCTGGCGGCCGACGCACCTGATCGGCAGCGAGCTCAAGGGTCGCACGCTGGCGCTGGTCGGCTTCGGCCGGATCGCGCAGGCCACTGCGGAACGCGCGCATTTCGGCTTCGGCATGGAGATCGCCTATTGGTCGCGCAGCCGCGCAAGCGCCGAGGTCGAGGCGCGGCTGGGCGCGCGCCACGTCGCCGATCTCGATACGCTGGTCGCCGCGGCGGATTTCCTGTCGCTGCACGTTCCCGGCGGTGCGGAAACCCGACACCTGATCGACGCGCGCCGGCTCGCGCTGATGAAGTCGACAGCACATCTGGTGAACACCGCGCGCGGCGATGTCGTCGACGAAGCTGCCCTGGGCACCGCGCTGGCGAACGGCACGATCGCGGGTGCCGCGCTCGACGTCTATATCGACGAGCCGCGCGTCAACCCGGCGCTGCTCGATCTCGAAAATGCCGTGCTGCTTCCCCATCTCGGCAGCGCCACGCGGGAGACGCGCGAGGCGATGGGCATGAAGGTGCTCGCCAATCTCGAGGCTTTCTTCGACGGGCGCGAATTGCCCGACCGGGTCGTGTGACCGTTCCGTCGAAGGCGGATGTGGCCATCCGCGCGTTGATCGCGGAGGAGCGGCTTCCCGAGAGCTATGCCGCGATCGTCGCGGATTACTGGGCGCCTCTCGCCGACCGAATTGCTGCGCGCCATGCTGCGGCCGGGCGCAGCATCGTGATCGGGATCAACGGCGCACAGGGCAGTGGCAAGTCGACGCTCTGCCGCTTTCTGGAAGGCGCGTTGCTGCCCGCCCACGGTCTTCGCGCCGCCACGCTGTCGCTCGACGACCTCTACCTCACGTATGCCGAGCGTCAGGCGTTCGCACGTGACGTCCATCCGCTCTTCGCGACGCGGGGCGTTCCGGGCACGCATGACGTCGCGCTCGGGCTGGCGACCCTCGACGCTCTGGCGCTTCCGGGCACCGCGCGCCTGCCATGGTTCGACAAGAGCACCGACGATCGCGGCGGCTTCCGCGACGCCGTGCAAACCCCGGTCGACGTGATCCTCTTCGAAGGTTGGTGCATCGGGGCCGAGCCACAGGACGAGGCGATGCTCGCCGATCCGATCAACCGGCTGGAGGCGGAGGAGGATCCTGACGGCCGCTGGCGCCGTGCCGCCAATACGGCGCTGATTGGCGACTATGCGGCGCTGTTCGGCCGGCTCGACGAACTCGTCATGCTGCGCCCGCCGGGCTTCGAGCTCGTTCTCGCCAACCGCCTGTTGCAGGAACGCAAGCTGCGCGAACGATCCCCCGCCGGCGCGCGGGTGATGGACGATGCCGCCGTCGCGCGCTTCGTGGAGCATTACGAGCGGATCACCCGACACATGCTCGCGACCATGCCCGATCGCGCCGACGTGGTGATCGACATCGACGACCGCCAGCAGGTCACGGGCATGCGCGCGCGCTGATCGCAGGAAGGGGAGGGAGCGGACAGGGAACCTTTGCCCTCTCGATCCATTGCCCCTGATCCCGCATCATGCGCGGACCGTGGGGACCATATCCGATGACCGAGATGTATCGCTGCCCGCGTTGCGGCCAGGCCCAGTATTTCGAAGCGTCGGCCTGCGGATCCTGCGGCACGGCGCTCGGCTATCATCCGTCGACGGATACGCTGCTCGGGCTGGAACCGGCGACCGGCGGCTGGGTGGACGGTGCCGGCAACTCGAACGGCGCGACCCTGTGCCGAAACTCCGGCCTCGGCGAATGCAACTGGCTGGTCGAAAGCGGGGCCGACAACGGCTATTGCCGCGCCTGCCGCCACAATCGCACGATCCCCGATCTCGGCGTCCCCGGCGTCATCCACCGCTGGCGCAAGATCGAGGTCGCCAAGCGCCGGCTGATCCGTTCGCTGATCGCCCATCGCCTGCCATTGGAAGTCTGGACCAGCGACGTCGCCGGTCTCGGCTTCGATTTCCTCTACGACGCCTCGGCCGAGCAGGCGATGGCGCCCAGCGTCCACACCGGCCACAGCGGCGGGCTGATCACGATCAACCTGATCGAGGCCGACGATGCCGCGCGCGAACGCATCCGGCAGCAGATGGGGGAGCCCTATCGCACCCTGCTCGGCCATTTCCGGCATGAGGTGGCGCATCACTACTGGGATCGCCTCGTCGCCAACAGCGGCTGGCTCGACGAGTTCCGGGGCCAGTTCGGCGACGAGCGCGCCGATTACCAGACCGCGCTCCAGGCCTACTACGCCAGCGGCGCACCCGCCGACTGGTCCGATCGCTTCGTCAGCGCCTATGCGTCGTCGCATCCATGGGAGGATTTCGCCGAGACCTTCGCGCATTATCTCCACATCTGCGCGACATTGTCGACGCTGGCGCGGGTCGGCGGCAGCTTCGACGCGCCCAGCATCGGCGAGGGGCGGATCGCGATCAACTTCGATCCCCACAAGGTCGATACCGCGACTCTGGTGCGCAACTGGATGCCGATCTCCTTCGCGCTCAACATCGTCAACCGCAGCATGGGGCAGCCCGATCTCTATCCCTTCCGCCTGACGATGCCGGTGGTGCTCAAGCTCGATTTTTGCAACCGGCTGGTCGCCGATGCCGGCGGCCTTCTGCTCGCGCCGAGCGACGTCACCGGCCTGCGGGCGATGGTCGCGCTGCTCGATCAGTCGGCAAGAGTACCGCTGGCCTGAACCCTATCCGCTTGGGCGCTGGCGACGAAACTCGCGTTGCGGGCTCGCCGGGCGCGACATGCGCGGCTGGGACTGCCTCTGCGGCTGCGCCTGGCGCTGGGGCTGCGCCTGACGCTGGGGTTGCGCCTGCTGCTGCTGCTGCTGCCGCGCGCGATCGCCACGCCAACTCCGGTTCACCTCGCGCGCGCCGGCATCACGTCCCGCATTTCCGCGCGCGGCTGCGGCCTCGCGATCGGCGCGCCAGTCGCGGCGCACGTCGCGCACAGCCTGGCGATCGTCGCGACGATCGTTCTGGCGGGCGTCCCTCCAGTCGCGACGTTCGTTCTGGCGGTCCCCGCGCCATTCGCGTCGGTCGTCACGACGGTCATCGCGGCCGGCTTCGCGCCACTGGCGGCGATCGTTGCCCCACCAGCGCTGACGATCGGTATCGCGCATCGCATGCCGCCGCCCTCCGCGATCGTAGATATAATAGCCGTTACCCGGATAATAGAAGTCGTTGTACCAGCCATAGCCAGGACCATCGTTCCACGGCCCGCCGTAATAGTCGCCGTAATAGCCGGAGCCATAGCCCGCCTCCACGCCGCCATAGCCGTAATCGTCATACACGCAGCCGCCGAGCGCCAGCGCGGCTCCCATCGCGAGCAGCGCGTTGCGGATGGCGCGGGGACGCCGGGAGGGGGCAGGGGCGAGGGCGGTCAGCAAGCCAGTCATCTCATGTCTCCGGGGGCGTCGTCATCGCCTGATATCATCGGCCGATCCGGCGCGAGTCGCCCATTTCTTTCAATCACTTTGCGGCCGGGCGGTTGAACCCCCGCTGAATTCGGGGGGCAGCCGTCCATCGCGTCGCTCAACGCCCCGATCGGCCCCTGCGATCCGCCGGCCGATCGCACCTCGGCGAAAAGCCGTGATCGGTCGTGAAACATGGCTGCCGATCATTGACCGCGCCCCGCCCGCCGGGCACCGCTGGCGGATGAACGCAGCCGCGCCGCCACCTCGCCCGACCACCCTGTCGCCTTTCCGCCACCGGCTGTTTCTGGCGCTGTGGTCGTCGGCGCTGTGCTCGCATTTCGGCAACGCCATCCAGGGTGTCGGTGCCAGCTGGTGGATGACGGCGGCGGGCGAGTCGGCGGAACGGATCGCGCTGGTGCAGACCGCGATCTCGGCGCCGCTGCTCGTCGTCTCGCTGATCGGCGGCGCGGTGGCGGATCTGTTCGACAGGCGGCTGGTGATGCTCGGTGCGCAACTCGCGATGTGCGCCGCCTCGGTCGGGCTGGCGTTCCTCTCGGGCTTCGACCTGCTGACGCCCTGGCTGCTGCTCGGCTTCACCTTCTTCCTCGGCAGCTGCGTCGCGCTGTTCGGTCCGGCGATGCAGGCGACGATCGGCGATATCATGCCCCGGCACGAGATCGGCGGGGCCGTCAGCCTCAACATCCTCGGCTTCAACGTCGCGCGCAGCATGGGGCCGGCGATTGGCGGCGCGATCGTTGCGATCGGCCAGTCGACCGCCGCCTTCGCCGTCAACGCCGCCAGCTATCTCGGCGCGATCGCCATAATAGGGCTGTGGCGGCCGCAGCCGCGGGATCGGCCGGCGGGCGCGACCCGCATACTGGCCGCCATCGGGGAGGGGATCGGCCATGTCACGCGCTCGCCCGAACTGCGCACGATCTGCGTGCGCGCCTTCGCCTTCACGTTGACCGGCGGCGCGGCCTGGGCGCTGATGCCGCTGGTCGCGCGCGATCTGGTGCGCGGCGGGCCGCAGCAATTCGGGATCCTGCTCGGCGCGCTCGGGCTCGGTGCTGTACTCGGGGCGCTGATCAACGCGCGTGTCCGCCATCACCTCGGCGCGGAGGCGATCGTCCGCCTCTCGGGCGCGATATACGGCCTCGCCTGCCTGATCGTCGCGAGCGGTCCCGGCCTCTGGCCCACCTTCATCGTGCTGGTGATCGGCGGGGCGGGCTGGGTGCAGGCGCTGTCGGGCTTCATGATCGCTGCCCAGCTCTGGTCCCCCCGCGGCGCGATCGGCCGCGTCGCCTCCACCAATAACGCGGTCGTCTTCGGCGGCCTCGCGATCGGCGCGTGGCTCTGGGGCCGCGTCGCCGAAGTCTTCGGCACGCCGCTCGCGATCGGCTCGTCGGGCGCGCTGATGCTCCTCCTGCCCCTCATCGGCCTCCTCCTGCCCATGCCCGCCCACCACCACGAACCGGGCTGAGACGTCTTCCGTCGCATTCCGCCAGATGATAGCGTCGCTCATCTGCAACTCATCGCAGGCGTTTCGGGGGGAACGGGGTATGATCATCATCGGCGTCCTTTCGGTCGTCGTCCAGCTGATGTGCGCGATCCATGTCATCCGCAGCGGCCGGAACAGCCTGTGGCTGATGGCCATCGTCTTCTTCTCGCTGCTCGGCTGCTTCGCGTACTTCTGTTTCGAGATCATGCCCAATCTGGGGATGAACCGCACGATGCGCATGGCGCGTGCCAGGGCGGCCCACCGGATCGACCCCGAGCGCGAGCTGCGCAACGCCCGCGATCTGCTCGCGACGGCCGACACCGCCGACGCCCATCGCAGGATGGGCGAGGCGCTGGGCGGGCTCGGCAGGCATGGCGAGGCGGTGGCCGCCTATCGCGAGGCGCTCGGCCGTACGCGCGGCACCGATCGCGGCCTGCTGACCCGGCTTGCGCTGGCGCAGCTGGAGGCGGGCGACGCCGCCGCTGCGCTCGCCACCGTCGATGCGATCCCGGCGGGCACGACCGTCGGCGACTACGACCGCATAGCCTTCGTCCGCGCCCGTACGCTCGAGGCGCTGGGCCGCAATGCCGACGCGCTGGCGATCTATGCCGACATCATCACCCGCCTGCCCGGCGACGAGGCCCGCTGCCGCTACGCCGCGCTTCTGCTCGCGATGGGCGACCGCAGCGGCGCAACAGCGGTCCTCGCCGAAGTCGAACAACGCGCCCGCCGCCTGAGCCTCGACCAGCGCGTCGCGGACGCGGAGATGTACAACTGGGCGCGCGACAAGCTGGCGGAGCTGCGAGGGTAGGAGAGGGGTGTTCGGTCACTGCTGCGATGATCCGAACCGCAGGTGCTTCTGATACTCAACCGCTTCACCTGCGGATGCCAGGGGACAAAGGCAGCTGACTGTGTTACGTTGTACACAATCAGCGAAGGGAACGCGGCGTGGTCGCCAGCACGACGATGACGATCCGGATGACGCCAGATCTCAAGGAAAAGCTCGGCCGTCTTGCGCAGAATACGCGCCGTACCAGGTCCTACCTCGCCGCCGAGGCGGTCGAAGCCTATGTGAATCGCGAACTGCAGATCATCGAGGGGATCCAGCGGGGGCTTGCCGACATGGAGGCGGGGAGGGTCACGCCGCATGAGGAAGTCACGGCGAGGGCAGACCGGATCGTCGCCGAGGCCAGGCAAAAGCGAGCCGCCCGTCAGTGAGGCGCGTCGTCTGGTCGGATGAGGCACGGGACGACTATTTCAGCATCCTGCGGCATATCGCCGATGACGATCCCGATGCTGCCGAACGTGTTGTCCGTGCGATCGAGAAAACGGGCAACGCCTTGGGCGAGTTTGCGACGGGCCACCCCGGGCGGGTCAGCGGTACCTACGAGAAATCCGTCCGTCGATTTCCCTATGTCGTCGCCTATGCGCTGAGCGACGACGGCACGATGCTGACGATCCTCCATGTCATCCACGCCTCGCGTGATTGGCGTCAAGGTCAATGGCCGACCTGACGCTTGGCGCGGGATAACGGGCGTAGTTGTCGCTCGAGCGTCGTCACTCCATCCACCCCCCCGTTCCCATCGCCCCCCACACCCGCTAAGCTCGCGCCCATTCCCCGGCAGCAGCCAGCGAGGCGGATCATGGGTCTGTTCGATTTTCTCTCCAAGCAGTTCGTCGACGTCATCGACTGGGTGGAGGATCCCGGCGATCTTGCCGAGCGCTATCCGATGCGCGACCGCGAGATCCAGAACGGCGCGGCGCTCACCGTGCGCGAGGGGCAGGTCGCGGCCTTCTTCGACGAGGGGCAGATCGCCGACATGTTCGGCCCGGGCATGTACACGCTAGAGACCTCGACGCTGCCGGTGCTGACCGCGCTGCAGCACTGGGACAAGGCGTTCAAGTCGCCCTTCAAGTCCGACGTCGTCTTCTTCACCCAGAAGGAGCAGATCAACCTCAAATGGGGCACCGCCCAGCCGGTGACGGTCCGCGACAAGGAACTGGGGCCGCTGCGCATCCGCGCCTTCGGCAGCTATTCCTTCCGGATCGACAAGGTAGCGCCCTTCGCCTCGACGCTGATGGGCACGCTCGAACGCCTCACCGTCGCCGATGTCGAGCCGCAGCTGCGCGCCGCGATCGCCACCGCGCTGGCGACGGCGCTGGGCGGCGGGGGCACGCCCTTTCTCGATCTCGCCGCCAACCAGACCGCGCTGTCGGCCGCGCTCAAGGACGCGGTCGCCGCCGCCTTCGCGCAATATGGCCTCGCGGTCGGCAGCTTCTTCGTGGAAAGCCTGTCGTTGCCCGATGAGGTGCAGAAGCATCTCGACAAGGCCAGTTCGATGCGCGTGCTCGGCGATCTCGATCGTTATGCCAAGTTCCAGGCGGCCGAAGCGATCGAGACGGCGGCGGCGCAGTCCGGCGGCATCGCGGGGATCGGCGCGGGGGCGGCGGCCGGCCTCGCGATCGGCCAGACGATGGCGGCCGGCCTGTCGAGCGCGCCCGCCGGCGCGCAGCCGGCGGAGGATCCCTTCGCGCTGATCGAGAAGCTCCACAAGCTGCTGACCATCGGCGCGATCAGCCAGGAGGAGTTCGACGGCAAGAAGGCAGAGATCCTGGGCCGGGTGCGGTAGGAAGTGATGTCTTTCCCGCCCGGCACCGTTCGTGTCGAGCAGAGCCCGGGCCCGTCCAGTGCTCCCGCGCAGGCGGGAGCCCAGGGCCGCAGGTGCGGCGTCTCGTTGCGTGGGCTCCCGCCTGCGCGGGGGCACTTGTCGGTGGCGCAGTCATGCTGAAGGTCGCCTGCCCCAATTGCGGCGCGGAGGTGCTGTTCCGCTCGCCCGCCTTGCCGGTGAAGGTCTGCGACTATTGCCGCACCGCCGTCACCCGGATCGGGGAGGGGGTGCGTTCGCTCGGCAAAGTCGCCGATCTCCCCTTCGACGTCAGCCCGATCCGCATCGGCACGCGCGGCCGCTTCGACCAGAATGCTTCGGGCGCGCGCGCCTTCGAAGTCATCGGCCGCGTCCGCTGGGGCTGGACGGACGGCTCGTGGAACGAGTGGCTGCTGATGTTCGACGATGCGATCGGGGCCGGCGACAGCCCCTGGGCGGCCGGCGGACGACCCGCGCATGGCTGGCTGGGCGAGGCGATGGGGCAGTTCATGCTGACGGTCGAAATCCCGTTCGATGAAGTCCGCTCCACCAACATCCGCCGGTTGGCGAAAGGCGAGAAGGTCGCCGTCGGCGCGGAGGCGCGGATCGGCGACGAGGTGATGACCATCGCCGACATCAAGCGCGCGCGCTGCATATCGAGCGAGGGCGAACTGCCCTGGCCCACGCCGCTCGGCTGGACGATCGACAGCGTCGATCTCCGCTCGCCCAGCGGGGCCTGCGCCAGCGTCCAGCGTGACGGCCAGGAAACCAGCGTCTACGCTGGCCGCTACGTCACGCTGGACGAGCTCGGCGTCACCGGTCTGCGCGCGATCGAGGGCTGGGCCATGCCCCGCTTCGCCGCCGGCTGATGGCGAGCCTGCCCCCCGATCCCCCGGCGTCTGATACCGACGCGCCGGCCCCGATCGCCGCCGACACGCCCGCGCCGGCGGTCAAGCCGCTCTCCTGCCCCAATTGCGGCGGCACGGTGGAGCTGCGCGCGGCCGGCTACACCGTCAGCGTCGTCTGCCAATATTGCTCCAGCCTGCTCGACGTCACCCATCCCGACGTCATGGTGATCAAGCGCTATCAGGAGGCCGCCGCCGAGCTGGAGATCCCCCTCGGCACGCGCGGCGTGCTGAAGGGCGTCGAATGGGAGGCGATCGGCTGGCTCGCCCGCTCCGAGGGCGGGGCATATCCGTGGGAGGAGTATCTCCTCTTCAACCCCTATCACGGCTATCGCTGGCTGGTGACCGACGGGCGCGGCTGGACCTTCGGCACGATGCTCACGCGCCTGCCGGGCAGCAGCTATCAGGGGATGACGCTCGACGACCAGGCCTATCAGCCCTTCTTCGCGGAGGGTCGCGCGCAGGTCGATCGCGTGCTCGGCGAATTCTACTGGCGCGTCGCCGTCGGGGAGACGGTGCGCACCTCCGATTACGTCCGCCCCGGCTTCATGCTGAGCTTCGAGGGCAGCGGCGACGAGGCGAACTGGACGCTGGGCGAACTGCTCGACCCCGGCGAGATGCGTGGCGCCTTCGGCGTCGGCGCGCCGCCGCGCAGCTGGCCGCCGCTCCCGCATCAACCC
>Ga0160461_1001028_pt1 | contig 12961 bp, 10 predicted proteins | sample HID1975I_E6MG_FD_108266 | JGI IMG/M metagenome (GOLD analysis project Ga0160461, IMG submission 108266) | Enriched soil microbial communities from UW Madison campus, WI, USA - HID1975I_E6 MG | ecosystem: Environmental > Terrestrial > Soil > Unclassified | place: USA: Madison, Wisconsin...
AGGCCAGGATGAACAGCCCGATCGACCCGCCCACCAGCGCCGGCGCGGCAAGGCCATAGAGCAGCGCGCCGCAAGCCGTCATCACCGCGAAGGTCGGCTTGCGCCCCAGCCGATCCGAAGAGGAGGCCCAGGCGAAGCGGCCGACGATGTTGAACAGGCTGATGATCCCGACGAAACCCGCCCCGACCGCCGCAGCGCCGGCCTTCTGCACCTCGTCGAAGGCGGTGAAGGCAATGCCCGGCTGGTCGATCAGCCGCCCGCCGAAGATTTCCTGCAGCATCGGCGAGGCAACCCCGATAATGCCGATCGAGGCGGAAACGTTGAGCAGCAGCACGCACCAGATCAGCCAGAACTGCGGCGTGCGATGGGCGTCGCGAAGATGGACGTGAAAATGGCTGACCTTCGCTGCCGTCGCGGCCGGCGGAGTCCAGCCTGCCGGCGACCAGCCCTCCGGCGGAACCCGATAGCCCAGCGCGCCGGCCATCATGAAGACGAAGTAGACGCCCGCCAGAACGAGGAAGGTCTGCCAGACGCCGACATCGCCGGCCGAGGCGAAATGCTTCATCAGCAGGTCGGCGAGCGGACTGCCGATCATCGCACCGCCGCCGAAGCCCATGATCGCCATGCCGGTCGCCATGCCGCGCTTGTCGGGAAACCATTTGATGAGCGTCGACACCGGCGAGATATAGCCGAGCCCGAGACCAATCCCGCCAAGCAGCCCGGTGCCCAGCCAGATCAACCAGAGCTGGTGGACCGCAACACCGATCGCGCCGATCGCGATGCCGCCGCACCAGCAGCAGGCCGCGACCACGCCGGCCTTGCGCGGTCCGGCCCGCTCCAGCCAACCGCCCCAGATCGCCGCCGCCGCGCCGAGCACGACGAAGAAGATCGAATAGGTCCACACCAGATCGCTGACCCGCCAGTCGCAGCTGGTCGTCGTCATCGCGTCGAGCAGCCCCATGCCTTCGCAGACCACCGGATCGGAAAGCCCGACCGCGCGCGACAGCGGCAGCCAGAACACCGAGAAGCCATAGGCCATGCCGATGCAAAGATGGATCGCGAGCGCGCAGGGCGGCAGCAGCCAGCGGTTGTACCCCGGCCCGGCAACGATCCGCGCACGGCTGAGGAAACCGCCGTCCTGTGTTTCTGATTGCGCGGTCGTAACGTCCGTCACCATGCCTTGTCCTCTCCCCGGTTGCTTTCGTCCGTCTTCCGCGCGCCTCCGAAAGAGGTAACGCCATCAACCGGAAGCGTCGTTCGCCGCCCGGAAGGTGACAAAGCTCGCCACGGATCGGGTATCGATGCGTCGCCTTTCAGCAATGTTGCGGACTGGCGAAGAAGAATGTCGGCGCGGCACGGCAAGATGCAGCCACGGGCGGAATGGAAGCGGGATTCGTCCCATATGGCAAGCCGCTATCGAAGGCCGAACACACTCGCCGCTGGGATTGCCACCGGCTCATGGCCCGTGAGGAGAAGGAAAATGGGGCGATCGACGGGGATTGAACCCGCAACCTCCGGTACCACAAACCGGCGCTCTAACCAATTGAGCTACGATCGCCACGCCCCCTGCCGCTGGCGGGAGGAGCGCGCTAATACGGCGCAGCCCCGGTCAGCGTCAAGGAGACAAGCGCGATGAATGCGACAATCGACAAATTCGGTCATCCCGCAACCTCGATCGCCGAATACGACCACTGGATCGTGCTGCTGCGCCCGCAGGCGGTGACGCTGGGATCGCTGGTGCTGGCCGCGCGATCGGACGCGACCGCCTATGGCGCGCTGCCGCCCGAAGCATTCGCCGAACAGGCGCGGGTGATCGCCGATATCGAGACCGCGCTGGGCGCGGCCGTGCGCTACGAGAAGATAAACTATCTCATGCTGATGATGGTCGACCGCGAAGTGCACTACCACGTCTTCCCCCGCTACGAGGGGACGCGCACGCATGACGGGCTGTCGATCGCGGATGCCGGCTGGCCGAAGACCCCCGACCTGGGCAGCGCGATCCCGCTCGACGCGACGACGATCGCCGCACAGGTGGCGTGGCTGAAGGGTCACTGGCCGGCGCGCTGAGCGCCAGCCCGGCCGTTTAGCGCTTCTGGTCCACCGCGCGCTGGACGGCGGCGAGGAAGGCGTTCTCCAGCACATAGCCCTCCTCCCTGTCGGGATATTTCCACGCGTTGAGCCCGACCACCACGAGCTTGCGGGAAGGATCGACGAAGATCAGCTGGCCGAAAATGCCGAGCGCGCGATAGGAGCCGTCCTTGTTGATCCACCACTGATATCCGTAGCCGACATCGCCCCAGCCGGTGTCGATGTGACGGCGGGTCGCCTCCCCGATCCAGCCGTCGGCGACCACGGGCTTGCCGTCGATCATGCCCTGCCCCCGCACGAACTCGCCGAAACGGGCGTAGTCGCGCAGCGTCATCGAGAGGCAGGCCCCGCCGGTCTCCTTGCCGTGGACCAGCAGCCAGGCGGCATCCTGCTCCATGCCATAGGGCGCCCAAATCTTCTCCGACAGATATTGCGACAGCGGCTTGCCCGTCGCCTGCATCACCAGCGTCCCGAGCAGGTTGGTGTCGGCGGTGTTGTAGTGGAAGGTCGATCCGGCGGGGTGGACCTGCGGCCGATCCATCATCGGCGCGACGAAATCGTCATGGAAGAGCCGCATATAGTCCGAATTGAAGTTCTCGACATCCTCGTCCCAGCGGATGCCGGACGCCATCATCATCAGGTGGCGGATCGACACGCGGTCATAGGAGCCGCCCTTCATCTGCGGGATGTAGCGCGTGACGGGATCGTCGATGCTCTTGATGAAACCGTCGCGGATCGCCGCGCCAACCAGCGTCGAGGTGACCGATTTGGCGACCGAGAAGGAGGTCCAGCGCTGATCCTCGTTGAAACCGAGGCGATAGCGTTCGAGCAGGATTTCGCCGTCCTGCATGATCAGCAGGCCACCGGCATGGCTCTTCTCCATGTAGCGATCGATGTCCATCGCCTCACCGGCCTGGTCGTAGCGGACCGCGATCTCGCCGGCCGCCTTGCGCAGCGGGCGGACCTTGTCGCCCCGCTTCACCGGTGCAGTCGAATAGAGCTTCTCCATGCTGCGGAAGCCGACTTCCTTTTCATCCTGCGACCAGAGCAGGAAGTCGGGGATCGAACCGGTTCGCACCGGGGGCGTCGCCGTACTGGCGGTCTGTGCGGAAAGGGGGGCGCCAGCGAGCAGAAAGGCGGCCAGGCAGGCGAAGGAAAGGCTACGGGTCATTGGCGACAGCTCCGGAACATCGCTCGCCACGCGAGGGGGCGCCTGCGAGTATCGACGACCTTATCCGGATGAGCCGCGTGGCATGCAACCTGACGGTCGCGGCGAAGTACCCGAAACAACCTTCTGATTAACGGTGATTTTTATCGGAAGGTGCGCGCTGCTCACCATACAGGTCCGATTTGGCAACCGATCGCCGGTGCCATGGGCCGATGAGCGAAGCGTGGTGGGCGCAGCAGGGATTGAACCTGCGACCCCACCCGTGTGAAGGGTGTGCTCTACCGCTGAGCTATGCGCCCACGCTTCGCTGGCCGTCGTTGGACGACGGCGGGAATGGCGGCCGGCGGCGGCCCCATCCCTGATCCGAAACGGCGCGTCACCGAGTCAGGTGGGGGCGGATAATCCGGCTGTTGTGTTCTGTCCAGCCCTTATCCGCCTCATCGGCGCGAACGGCCGGCTTTCCTGACCCCAGCCCCCTCGGGCCCACGGAAAAGCCGATCGCGCGATCCCGAAAGCGGCCGCTTAGTTGACTGCGTCCTTCAGGCCCTTGCCCGCCTTGAACTTGGGCTGCGACGAAGCCTTGATCTTCATCGGTTCGCCGGTGCGCGGGTTGCGTCCGGTGGAGGCCTTGCGCTTGCTCACCGAGAAGGTGCCGAAGCCGACCAGCCGGACCTCGTCCCCACCCTTCAGCGCGGCGCTGATCGTATCGAACACGGATTCGACGGCCTGTGCCGCCTGCTGTTTGTTCAACCCGGTCGTCTCAGCAACCGAACCAATAAGTTCCTGCTTATTCATGCCCTCAGGCCCCCTGATATCGTTGAATGCTAGGAATCGCGGCGAAAGCCGATTCCCAGTAAGAACCGACGTCATGGGGCTGTCAAAAGGAAAGCGTGATCCTGCGCCGCAGCATCACGCCAGAATGAGGACTTTGCGCGTCAGGCAGCGGCGCGCTTGATCCAAGTAGCGGTCGAAGACGCGGCAGTTCAGTGTCGAACCGCCGCATCGTCTCCGTCCGCCGCCGATGCGGGCACGACCGGCGCGGTCGCCAGATCGTCCGCATCGGACCAATCGATCGCCGTAAGGGGCGAAGTCAACGCGCGCGCCAGCACCTGATCGACATGGCTGACCGGGATGATCTCCAGGCCTTCGCGGATGTTGGCGGGGATCTCCGCCAGATCCTTCTCGTTCTCCGCCGGGATCAGCACGGTGGTGATCCCGCCGCGCAGGGCCGCCAGCAGCTTCTCCTTGAGGCCGCCGATCGGCAGCACGCGGCCACGCAGGGTCACCTCGCCCGTCATCGCGACATCGCGACGTACCGGCACGCCGGTCAGCGTCGAGATGATCGTGGTGACGATACCGATACCCGCCGAAGGGCCATCCTTCGGCACCGCGCCTTCGGGCAGGTGGATGTGGATGTCCTTGCGCGCGAACAGGCTGGGCTTGATGCCATAGCTCGGCGCGCGGGCGCGCACGAAGGAGAAGGCGGCCTGCACCGACTCCTTCATCACGTCGCCCAGCTTGCCGGTGGTCGCGACATGCCCCTTGCCGGGGACGGTCACGGCCTCGATCGTCAGCAGCTCGCCGCCGACTTCGGTCCAGGCAAGCCCGGTGACCGCGCCGATCTGGTCCTCTTCCTCGCCCACGCCGAAGCGGAACTTGCGCACACCGGCGAAGTCGGCAAGGTTTTCTGGCGTGATCTCAATCGTCTCGGACTTGTTCTCCAGAATTCGCCGCAACGACTTGCGCGCGAGCCGAGCGATCTCGCGTTCCAGCGTACGGACACCTGCCTCGCGGGTATAGTACCGGATCAGGTCGCGAAGCCCGCCCTCGGTCAGGACGAACTCGCCCTGCTTCAGCCCATGCGCTTCGATCTGCTTGTCAATCAGGTGATTGCGCGCGATCTCGACCTTCTCGTCTTCGGTATAGCCCTCCAGCCGGATGATCTCCATGCGATCGAGCAGCGGCTGCGGCAGGTTGAGCGAGTTGGCGGTCGTCACGAACATCACGTCCGAAAGGTCGTAATCGACCTCCAGATAGTGATCCTGGAACTTGGCGTTCTGCTCGGGATCGAGCACCTCGAGCAGCGCGGAAGCGGGATCGCCCCGGAAATCCTGGCCCAGCTTGTCGATCTCGTCGAGCAGGAACAGCGGGTTGGAGGTGCCGGCCTTCTTCAGGTTGGTCACGATCTTGCCCGGCAGCGAGCCGATATAGGTCCGCCGGTGGCCCCGGATCTCGGCCTCGTCGCGCACGCCGCCGAGCGACTGGCGCACGAACTCGCGCCCCGTCGCCTTGGCGATCGAGCGGCCGAGCGAGGTCTTGCCGACGCCGGGCGGGCCGACGAGGCACAGGATCGGGCCCTTCAGCTTGTTGGTCCGCGCCTGGACCGCGAGATATTCGACGATCCGGTCCTTGACCTTTTCCAGCCCGAAATGATCCTCGTCCAGCACCGCCTGCGCGGCGGCGATGTCCTTCTTCACCTTGGACTTCTTGCCCCAGGGCAGGCCCAGCAACACGTCGAGATAGTTGCGCACGACGGTCGCCTCGGCGGACATCGGCGCCATCGACTTGAGCTTCTTCAGCTCTGCGGTCGCCTTGCTGCGCGCTTCCTTGGAAAGCTTGAGCTTGGCGATCTTCTGGGTGAGCTCGGCCAGCTCGTCGCCGCCCTCCTCGCCCTCGTTGTTGCCCAGCTCGCGCTGGATCGCCTTCAACTGCTCGTTGAGGTAATATTCGCGCTGGGTCTTCTCCATCTGCCGCTTCACGCGGCTGCGGATCTTCTTCTCGACCTGCAGGACGCCGAGTTCGCCCTCCATGAACGCAAACACCATCTCCAGCCGGCGACCGGGATCCAGCTCGACCAGCAGCGACTGCTTGTCGGCGACCTTGATCGAGACATTGGCGGCGATCGCATCGGCCAGGCGCGAGGCATCCTCGATCTGGCCGAGCTGGACAGCGGTTTCGGCGGGCAGCTTCTTGTTGAGCTTGGCGTAATTCTCGAACTGGTCGACCGCCGAGCGCATCAGCGCCGCGATCTCGGGCCCTTCCGATTCGCGATCGTCGATCAGCTCGACGTCGGCGACGAGGTGCGGGCCGCTGGTGTCGAGCGTCGCGAGGCTGGCGCGCTGACGCCCTTCCACCAGCACGCGCACCGTACCGTCGGGCAGCTTGAGCAGTTGAAGCACGGTGGCGATGACGCCGATGTCGTACAGCGCGTCGCGATCGGGATCATCCTCGGCCGGATCGAGCTGCGCGACCAGGAAGATCGACTTGTCCGCCGCCATCGCCGATTCGAGCGCCGACACCGATTTGTCGCGTCCGACGAACAGGGGAACGATCATCTGCGGGAACACGACAATATCGCGCAAGGGCAGAACGGGGTGATTCTCGGTCATGCAAACTCCGGCGGCGCGCCGGCGATCGGCGCATCCCTCCCCAGCTATATGGGATCGCAGGACGGCCGCATCAATCCAACAAATGGCGCAGCGCGGAACAGCTGACGTTTAGGCGTCCTGCCCGTCGATCCAGTAGCTCCAGATCCGCGCCGGGGGGAAATTGGCCCAGACCGTGGGCGAGACCGCGTGGGAAACGCCGGGCAGGCGCGACAGCGGGACCGGCGAGGTGACCATGTAGCTCAGCTGCGCGAAACGCGCGCCCGGCCGGCCGAGGACGCCGAGACAATCGAACACGAAACGCGCGCGATCGGCATATTGGACCAAGGGTAGCCCCGAGACGATCGCGGCCGCGCCGATCTCGCCGAGCAGCGCCGGGGCGGCATAGGCGTCGCCCTGGATCACCTGCGCCGTGGGGTAGCGGCTGCGCAGGACGGCGGCGAAATCGGCGTCATATTCCAGCAGGACCAGCCGGGCGGGGTCGACCCCGCCCTCGACCAGCCCGGCGGTGAGCGCCCCCGTGCCCGCGCCGAGTTCGACGACCGGGCCATCGTCCCCGATCCTGGCCGCGGCCGCCATCATCCGTGCGACCGAATGCGAGCTTGGCGCATAGGCCGCCGTCTTCAACGGCGCGCGCAGCCATGTGCGGAAGAACAGCAGCGCATCCGCGCTGCGCGGCCTGGCGGTGGTCCCGATCATGAGGCCGATATACCGCCCCCGTTTGACGGATCGGTGACGGTGGTCGGTGCGTGTCCGGAAGCGGCGCGGCTTACGCCGCGCCGCCGGCTTCCTTGGCCTTCTTGGCGAAGACGCGGATCGGTTCCTTGCGGCCCTCGACGACGTCCTTGTCGATCATGATCTCGTCGACGCCGTCCATCGAGGGCAGGTCGAACATCGTGTCGAGCAGGATGCCCTCCAGGATCGAGCGCAGGCCGCGCGCACCGGTCTTGCGCTCGATCGCGCGCTTCGCGATCGTGGTCAGCGCCTCGTCGGTGAAGGCGAGCTTGACGCCCTCCATGTCGAACAGCTTCTGGTACTGCTTCACCAGCGCGTTCTTCGGCTCGGTCAGGATCTTGACCAGCGCGGTCTCGTCCAGATCCTCCAGCGTCGCGATCACCGGCAGACGGCCAATGAACTCGGGGATCAGGCCGAACTTCAGCAGATCCTCGGGCTCGCACTGGCGCAGCACCTCGCCCGTCCGGCGCTCTTCCGGCGCGGCGACATAGGCACCGAAGCCGATCGACTTGCCCTGCAGGCGATCCGCGATGATCCGCTCCAGCCCGCTGAACGCGCCGCCGCAGATGAACAGGATGTTGGTGGTGTCGACCTGCAGGAACTCCTGCTGCGGATGCTTGCGCCCGCCCTGCGGCGGAACGCTGGCGGTGGTGCCTTCCATCAGCTTGAGCAGCGCCTGCTGCACGCCTTCGCCGGACACGTCGCGCGTGATCGAGGGATTGTCCGCCTTGCGGCTGATCTTGTCGATCTCGTCGATGTAGACGATCCCGCGCTGGGCCCGCTCGACATTGTAGTCGGACGCCTGGAGCAGCTTGAGGATGATGTTCTCGACATCCTCGCCGACATAGCCGGCCTCGGTCAGCGTAGTCGCATCGGCCATCGTGAACGGCACGTCGAAGGTCTTGGCGAGCGTCTGCGCGAGCAGCGTCTTGCCGCAACCCGTCGGCCCGACGAGCAGGATGTTCGATTTTGCCAGCTCCACATCGGCACCCTTGGCGCCGTAGTTCAGCCGCTTGTAGTGATTGTGGACCGCCACCGAGAGCACGCGCTTGGCCTGGCTCTGGCCGATCACGTAGCTGTCGAGGACGTCGCAGATCTCCTGCGGAGTCGGGACACCGCCGTCGCCCTTCTTGGCGAGCGCGCCCTTCGTCTCTTCCCGGATGATGTCGTTGCAGAGCTCCACGCACTCGTCGCAGATGAACACGGTCGGACCCGCGATCAGCTTGCGCACCTCGTGCTGGGACTTGCCGCAAAACGAGCAGTACAACGTGCTCTTGCTGTCCCCACCGCTCAACTTGGTCATCGCTATTCCTTCAAGGGTCCGAACGGACCGCACCCGCGTGGGGCTACCTTACCCTGCGGCCGACCCGGCGGGCAACCGCCCCTGGGACCGCATCGCACAACGGCCGACCGCATCGACCGATCCCCGCCAATATGACCATCCGGCGACAGGAAACAACCCGTCCCCCGTCACCACCGCGTCCCGAAACGGCTAGTGACGCGAATATCCCCCGTTCTTAACACCTTGGTCAATGATCGCGCGTAGTGCCGCGACCAGGCGGGGACTGTGACGACCAGACTGGACTGCCTTCTGCGAAAGGACGGAAAACCATGGTTGCAATAGCTCGCCCATCCCATTTCGGCATGGCCTGCGTCGCCCTGCTCGCCTGCGCCGCGACTCCCGCGATGGCGCAGGATGGCGGCCGCTTTTCCGCCGCCATCACCGGCGGCACGCTCGGCATCGGGCCGGAGATCGGCTATCGCTTCAACGAGAATTTCGGCGTGCGCGGCAACGCCACCTTCCTCAACTTCAGCCATGATTTCGACTCGGACGACCTGGAGTATGGCGGCAAGCTGAAGCTGCGTTCGGGCGGCATCATGGTGGATGCCTATCCGTTCGGCGGCGGCTTCCGCATTTCTGCGGGCGCCCGGATCAACGGTAACAAGGGCCGCGTGGTCGCCCGTCCCATCGACGATACGGTCACGATCAACGGCGTCGAATATGCCGTGCCGCCGGACGGCAACGTCCGCGGCAATGCGGAAACGAAGGACTTCGTCCCCGCCCTCACGCTGGGCTATGGCGGCACCAACCGCAGCGGCTTCCTGTTCGGGATCGAGGCGGGCGCCCTGTTCCAGGGCAAGGTCCGCATCCGCGACTTCACCACCAACATCCCGGGCGTGACCGCCGCCGACCTCGAAGCCGAACGGCTGTCGATCCAGGACGACGTCGACGACTACAAGGTCTACCCGATCGTGCAGATCACGCTGGGATATCGATTCTGACGAAGGTTTCCCCCGGGCAAAATCCGGCTAGCGCAGTACCTGCCCTCTCCCCTCCTCTGGAGGGGAGAGGGTTGCGCAGACTTAGCGGTTGCGCAGCAAGCGCTTAGTCGTAGCTGGGAGAGGGGTGGGCGGCTGCAAAGCAGCCGCGCGAGGCTACGCCTCGCATTCCCCTCTCCCAGCTTCGCTAACCAGCAAGCTACGCTACCTCTCCCCAATGGGGAGAGGTACATCAGGTTACGCCGCTTCCTTTTCCTCGGCGGGCGACGGGCGCTTGTCGAACACCTCGTCGATCAGGCCGAATTCCTTCGCCTCGTCGGCCTCCAGGAACTTGTCGCGGTCCATCGCCTTTTCGATCACGTCGATCGGCTGGCCGGTGTACTTCGCGTAGAGCGTGTTCATCCGGTGCCGGATACGCAGGATTTCCTTGGCCTGGATCTCGATGTCGGAAGCCATTCCCTGCGCGCCGCCCGACGGCTGGTGGATCATGATCCGCGCGTTGGTGAGCGCGACGCGCATCCCCGGCTCGCCGCTGGCGAGCAGGAAGCTGCCCATCGACGCCGCCTGGCCGATGCACACCGTGCCGACGCGCGGACGGATGTAGCGCATGGTATCGTGGATCGCCATGCCGGCGGTCACAACGCCGCCGGGCGAGTTGATGTACATGTAGATGTCCTTCTTCGGGTTCTCGGACTCGAGGAAGAGCAGCTGGGCGGTGATCAGCGAGGCCATATGGTCCTCGACGCCACCGGTGATGAAGATGATCCGTTCGCGCAGCAGCCGCGAATAGATGTCGAAGCTGCGCTCGCCACGGTTCGACTGCTCGATCACGATGGGAACGAGCGCGCCGGTCACCGGATCGACGGTGAAGCCGGGAGGCGTGAACTGGCCTGTCTCGAAGGGATTGTGCATGGGAGAATCTTGGTCCTTGTGCCTCTTGCCCCCGGATACATCGGCGCTTGCCCCCCGCAGATCAAGAGCGGTCGGCGCCGACCGCCGCGAAGGACAGATAGGCCAGCCGCCGCACCTCGCGCCGGCCGCGCACTACGGTATCCAGGATGAGCCCGCAAAAGCCGTTCAGCGCGGCCAGGATGATCAGCCCCGTCGCCATCACCGCCGTCGGAAGGCGCGGCACCAGCCCGGTCTGGGCGTAGGTGATGGCCAGCGGCACCGACAGCATCAGCGCCAGCAACGCCAGCGCGATGCCGATCGCGCCGAAGAACAGCACCGGCTTCTCGATGCGGAACAGGGTGAGGATCGTATTGAGGATGCGCCAGCCGTCACGATAGGTCGACAGCTTGGATTCCGAGCCTTCGGGCCGGGCGGCATAGGCGGTGACGACCTCCGATACCGGCATCCGCAATTCCAGCGCGTGGACGCTGATCTCGGTCTCGATCTCGAAGCCGGTCGACAGCACCGGGAAACTCTTCACGAAGCGGCGCGAGAAGACGCGATAGCCCGACAGGATGTCGCTGAAGCTGCGGCCGAAGATCCGCGCGAGGATGCCCGTCAGCAGCGCGTTGCCGAGCCGATGGCCACGCCGATAGGCGGCCTTCACCTCGGATTCGCGCGCGCCCACCACCATGTCGAGATTCTCGTCGACCAACTGGGCGATCATCGCGGGCGCGGCGGCGGCGTCGTAGGTCGCATCGCCATCGGCCATCACATAGACGTCGGCCTCGACATCGGCGAACATCCGGCGGACGACATGGCCCTTGCCCTGCATCCGCTCCGTCCGGACGATCGCGCCCTCGGCGGTGGCGACCTGCACGGTCCGATCGCGGCTGTTGTTGTCGTAGACGTAGACGACCGCGCCGGGCAGCGCGCGCCGGAATGCCGCGACGGTTGGCCCGATCGCGGCTTCCTCGTTATAGCAGGGCAGGATCACGGCGATGCGGAGCGGGCGGGTTTCGGACGGGATCGTTCCCTGCGGCGCGGCCTGCCCGGAAAATTGCGACTGGAGGTTCATCTTATCCATTCTTGGTGGCGGCCCCACGCCGCGGCCACGCCCCACGCGCGATTATGCGGCCCGCTTTACCGCGCGGGAGCGATCTTGGAAAAGCGAAAAGGACATGCGGCGCACATGCGGCACGATCCGTCCCGCATGTCGCGGAAAGCGGCTGTTTCCCGCGCCGCGGAATCGCTCTACCGGTGGCCGGGATGGCCTTCGGGGGTGATGTGGGCGGCAGCGGGACGACGACCAGCGGATCAGCCGCGCCGACAGGAGCCGCGCCGGCGAAGGCGGCGCGGCGCGCCGTCGCGCTACCGCCGCTTCCGTCCAACCTGGATAGCCTGCGCGGCCTCGCCTGCCTGCTGATCGTCGCCTATCATGTCGTGGGCAGCGATCCGGCGCGCGGGCTGCGCCTGCCCGCGACGTCCGACTGGCATTACGCGATGACCAGCCTCGAACTGCTCCGGCTGCCCATCTTTACCGCGCTTTCGGGCTATCTCTACGCGCGCTGGCGGCCGGATGCGGCCAGCTTCGGCCGCTTCTGGTCGAAGAAGCTGCGCCGGATCGCGCTGCCGCTGGTCGCACTGACGCTGCTCACCTTTGCCGCCCGGACGATCATCCATGCCGAGACCAAGTCGATCGTCGACGCGCTGACGCACGGATACGAGCATCTCTGGTATCTGCAGGCGTTGCTGGCAATCTTCCTCGCCATCTCGGCGTGGGACGCGATCCGCCCGCCGGGCGCGCTGGCGCTGACGATCGCGACGGCGGTACTGATCGCGGCGGGACAGGTGATCCGGCCGTCCATGCTCTTCAGCATGGCAGGCGCGCTCTACATCGCTCCCTTCTTCTGCTTCGGCATGGTGATCGCGCTGCGTCAGCCGCTGCTGGTCAATCGCCGGGCCGGGCTGATCGGCGCAGGAATCGCGCTGGTCGCGATCGCCCTGCACCAGGCCGGGCTGCATGGGTTGTTGCCGAGCCTGTCCCCCGCTGTCGCCAAGGCGGGGCCGATCGGCATGGCCGGCGGGCTGGCCGGGGTGGTCGCGCTGCTCGCCTTCCTGCCCCGGATCGCGCCGCTCGCCACCATCGGCGTCGAATCCTATCCGATCTACTTGTGGCACGTGATGTTCCTGGCGGGCACGCGGCTGGCGATGCAGGCGACCGGGATCGACGCCCCCTTGCCCCTGTTCGTCGCGGGGCTGATCGCAGGGATCGGCGGGCCGATCGCGCTTCGCCACCTGCTGAGCCACCTGCCCCGGCTGTCGACGGTGCTGATGGGCGACGACGGCCGCCGCCACCGCCGGGGACGCGAAGCCCCCGCCGGCGGCTGACGGAGGGCTAACCCACGATCTC
>Ga0160461_1001029_pt1 | contig 12954 bp, 10 predicted proteins | sample HID1975I_E6MG_FD_108266 | JGI IMG/M metagenome (GOLD analysis project Ga0160461, IMG submission 108266) | Enriched soil microbial communities from UW Madison campus, WI, USA - HID1975I_E6 MG | ecosystem: Environmental > Terrestrial > Soil > Unclassified | place: USA: Madison, Wisconsin...
TATTCGGGCCATCCCGTCGCGGCGGCGGTGGCGATTCGCAATCTCGAGATCATCGAGCGCGAGGCGCTGGTCGACCGAGTCGCCGACGACATCGGCCCTTATTATGCTGCGCAGCTCGCGACGCTCGACGACCATCCGCTGGTCGGTGAGACGCGCAGCATCGGCCTGCTCGGCGCGGTCGAGATCGTCGCCGAAAAGGGCACCAACCGGCGCTTCGGCGGCAAGGAGGGATCGGCCGGCCCGCTGGTCCGCGATTTCTGCATCGAAGGCGGGTTGATGGTGCGCGCGATCCGCGACTCGATCGTGATGTGCCCGCCCTTCGTGATCACCCGCGCGGAGGTCGACCGCATGATCGCGATCATCCGTACCGCGCTCGACCAGGCCGGGACGGTTCTTGCTGCGCAACATGCGCCCGCCCCCGAACCCGAAAATGCGGAGGCCGGCTTATGACTCTGTGGACCGCCCAGACCGAGAAGCACTTCAAGACGTGGATCGCCGAACGGGGCATCAGCGAGGTCGAGTGCCTTGTGCCGGACATGAACGGCGTCATCCGCGGCAAGGTCTGGCCGGCGCAGAAGTTTCTGCAATCCGCGCGGGAGGGGGCGCTGCGAATGCCGAGCAGCGTGTTCTCGGTCACCGTCACGGGCACCTATGCCGATGAGGACAGCGACGTCGCCTCGTTCAGCGATCCGGACGTGTCGCTCCACCCCGATCCGGAGACGTTGTGCGTCGCACCGGGCTTCCGCACGCCGACCGCCTTCGTCTTCGCCGATGCCTATCACAAGGGCGGCGGCCCGTTCGAAACCTCGCCGCGCCATGTCCTCAAGAAGGTGCTGGAGCTCTATGCGGAGAAGGGCTGGAAGCCCGTCCTCGCGCCCGAGGTCGAATTCTATCTCACCCAGGTCAACAGCGATCCCGATCTGCCGCTCGTCCCGCCGAACGGCCGGTCCGGGCGACCGGAAACCTCGCCGCAGCCCTATGGTCTCGAAGCGGTCAACGAATATGAGGATCTGATCGAGGACATCTACGAATATGCCGAAGCGGCCTCGCTCCACCTCGATACGATGATCCACGAGGCGGGGACCGCGCAGCTCGAGATCAACTTCAACCATGGCGACCCGATCCAGCTGTGCGATCAGGTGCTGGTGTTCAAGCGCATCGTGCGCCAGGTCGCGCTGAAACACGGCGTCTACGCCACCTTCATGGCCAAGCCGATGGAGAACCAGCCCGGCAGCGCGATGCACATGCACATCTCGGTGGTGGACGAGGCGACCGGCAAGAACCTGTTCTCCGGCCCGCGCGGCGGGCTGACCGACGACTTCCGCCATTTCGTCGGCGGGCTGCAACGCCTCCTGCCGGAAATCGCGCCGCTGTTCGCGCCCAACGTCAACAGCTTCCGCCGGATGCGACCCAGCCACTCGGCACCGATCAATCTGCAATGGGGCTATGACAACCGCAGCTGCGGCCTGCGTGTGCCGATCACCGCGCCGCAGAACACCCGGATCGAAAATCGCCTGCCGGGTGCCGATTCCAACCCGTATCTGGCGGCGGCGGCGTCGCTGATCTGCGGCTATATCGGCATCCGCGACAGCCTGGAGCCGGCACCGATGGTCGACGGCAACGCCTATCTCCACGCCCGCACATTGCCCCGCAATCTCGATCAGGCGCTCTATCGCATGGCCAAGTGCCATCCCGTGATCGAACTGCTGGGCGAAAAGTTCATCCGCGCCTTTCACCTCATCAAGGCGGACGAGCTCGATGCCTATGAAGGCGTGATCAGCAGTTGGGAACGCGATCACCTCCTGCTCAAGGTGTGAGCCGGATCGGGCAGCGGAAGGAGAGGGGGCCGGGGGTCGGTGTCCGCCGTGATCACAGACGGTGATGAAAAGCACCTCCCCCCGTTAGTCACCAGCAGGCAGGGTCATCCCAATGGTCCGCAAGTAAAACGGGCCGCATGAGGACGAACATGGCCAGCCTTCCGAACGATCTTTCCGCTTTCTGGATGCCTTTCACCGACAATCGCTCGTTCAAGTCCGAACCGAGACTGCTCGCGCGCGCGAAGGACATGCATTACTGGACGCCCGACGGCCGCAAGGTGCTCGATGGCACCGCCGGCCTGTGGTGCGTGAACGCCGGCCATTGCCGCCAGCCGATCGTCGATGCCATCAGCCGGACTGCGGCAGAGCTCGATTTCGGGCCGACCTTCAGCCTCGCCCACCCGCTCGCCTTCGAATTCGCCAGCAAGCTCGCGCGGGTCACGCCGGAGGGGCTGGATCACATCTTCTATGCCAATTCGGGCTCCGAAGCGGTCGATACCGCGCTCAAGATCGCGCTCGCCTACCAGCGGTCGATCGGGCAGGGGACTCGCACGCGGCTGATCGGCCGTTCGCGCGCCTATCACGGGGTCAATTTCGGCGGCGTTTCGGTCGGCGGCATCGTCACCAATCGCCGCGTCTATCCTTCGTTGCCGGGCACCGATTACCTGCCGCACACCTTCAATCATGGTGAGCAGGCGTTCAGCAAGGGTCAGCCGGCCTGGGGCGGGCATCTGGCCGATGCGCTGGAGGATCTGGTCGCGCTGCACGGCGCGGACAGCATCGCCGCCGTGATCGTCGAGCCGCTCGCCGGATCGACCGGGGTGCTGCCGCCGCCGGTCGGCTATCTGGAAAAGCTGCGCCAGATCACCACGAAGCACGGCATCCTGCTGATCTTCGACGAGGTGATCACCGGTTTCGGCCGCATGGGCACGCCATTCGCCAGCCAGTTCCTCGGCGTCACGCCGGATATCATGACCATGGCCAAGGGGCTGACCAACGCCGCCGTGCCGATGGGCGCGGTCGCGGCCTCGGGCATGGTTCACGACGCGATCGTCAACAACGCCGCGCCCGGCATCGAGCTGTTCCACGGCTACACCTATTCGGGCCATCCGCTCGCCGCCGCCGCCGGCATCGCGACGCTCGGCCTGTATCAGGACGAGGGCATCTTCGATAACGCCGCGGCGCTCTCCGGCTATTGGCAGGACGCGATGCACAGCCTGCGCGATGCGCCGCATGTCCACGATATCCGCGATATGGGCATCATCGCCGGCATCGAGCTGACGCCGAGCCCCAAGGGTGCCGGGCTGCGGGCCAAGGAGGTCTTCCACCGCTGCTTCGATCTCGGCGTGCTGATCCGCGTCACCGGCGACATCATCGCGCTGTCCCCGCCGCTGATCCTGCAGCGCGAGCATATCGACGAAATCGTCGATCGCCTGCGCGAGGCGCTGGAGGTGACGGCGTAACCTCGCCTACAGCCGGTCGCGCAGCGCGAAGAAGGTCATCGCCGCGACCAGCGTCGGCCAGCGCATCCATCGGCCGCCGGGAAAGCGGGGGACGGGCAGGCGGGTGAGCCGATCGAAATCGGCCGATCCGCCTGTCAGCGCCTGCGCGACCAGCCTGCCGAAATAGGGCGCGAGCACCACGCCCATTCCCGAATAGCCCGACAGGTTGAGCAGCCCCGGCTCGATCTCCCGCACGAAGGGCATCCGCGTGGGCGTCACCGCCAGCGTCCCGCCCCAGGCGTGGGTCAGGGCGACATCGCGCAGTTGCGGAAAGATGCGCAGCACATGCGGCCGCACGAAGCCGGCGATATCGGCCGGAAAGCGCATCGAGTAATTCTCGCCGCCGCCGAACAGCAGCCGGTAGTCCGGCGTCACCCGGAAATAATAGACCACGAAGCGCGAGTCCGACACGGCGAGCCGATCGCGGATCAGCCCGGCGGCGCGCGCCTCGCCCAGCGGTTCGGTGACGGCGATGAAGTTGTTGATCGGCATCACCCGTGCCTCGACCGCCGGCACCAGCCCTGCGAGGTATCCGTTGCAGGCCAGGACCACCCGGTCGGCGGTGATCGCGCCGCCCGGCGTGGCCACGCGCCAGCGCCCACCTTGCCGGTCGATCGCGGTGGCGGGGCTATGCTCATGGATCGCGGCACCCGCCGCCTGCGCCATCCGCGCGATGCCATGGGCCAGGTCGAGCGGCTGGAGATGTCCGGCCCGGCTGTCGAGCATGCCGCCGTGATAGCCATCGGTCGCGACCAGCGCGCGGCTCTCCTCGCACCCGACCACGCGGACATGCGGATAGTCGTAGCGGGTGTTGAGCAATTCCACCGTCTCCCGCGTCTCCGCCGCGAAACGGGCGCGATGATCGGCCTCGAACAGTCCGGGGGTGAGGTCGCAGTCGATCCCGCCTTCGTCGATCAGCCAGTCGAGATGCGCGCGCGCATCCTGCGCCAGCCGCCAGAAGCGCATCGCCTCGTCGCGGCCGACATGACGCTCCAGCCAGGGCTGGCCCCGCCGCATGCCGATATGCGCCTGCCCGCCATTGCGTCCGCTGGCACCCCAGCCGATCAGCGCCTGTTCGACCAGCGCTACCTTCGCCCCCGCGCGGGCCAGGTGCAGCGCGGCCGAAAGCCCGGTGAAGCCGCCACCGACAATGCAGACATCGGCCGCGACGTCGCCCGCCAGCGCGGCTCCGGTCGCGGGCGCCCGCGCGGTTTCGGCATACCAGCTCGGCGCATGGCGCGCGTGATCGTCGTCGCGGATAGGCAGGCTCACCTCCTGGATCTGTGATCACACTATCGCGTCGACCGCGACGCGCCAACCATGGGCGGCGGCGATGAGATTTCGTTGACCATGTTCCCCTGTGATCCTAGCCTTGCTACCGGGCCGTCGATGGGGGACAGGCGCAGGCCCAGCCGGGACAAGCCGGAAAGGTGCATCGGATGTCGCAGCGAAGTCTTCCGCCATTCTCGTTGTCCTGATCGGGCGGTATCGCCGGGCGGGACGGTTGCAGTCGAGTCGTCAGGGAGCAATTGCGCAATGACCGGATTTCCGTTCAAACCGACGCCCTCGCGTCGCGGTTTTCTTTCCGGCATGGGCCTCGCGGCCGTGGGCCTGTCCTTCACCAGCACGCTGGCCGGCTGCGGCGGCGGGGACAAGGGCGGCAGGAAGATCAATTTCTACAACTGGGATACGTATATCGGCGAAACCACGCTGGACGATTTCCAGAAGGCGAGCGGCACCGAGGTCAACATGAGCCTCTTCGCCACCAATGACGAGCTGTTCGCCAAGCTGCGCGGCGGCAACCAGGGCTACGACGTCATCGTGCCGTCCAACGATTTCGTGGAGCGGATGCGCGCGGCCGACATGCTGACCGAGCTCGATCACAGCAAGATCCCCAACTTCAAGAACATCGCGCCGGAGTTCCAGGACGTCGCCTTCGATCCCGGCCGCAAGTTCTCGATGCCCTATACCTGGCTGGTGCTTGGCCTCGCCTATCGCAAGTCGAAGATGGACGGCATTCCCGACGACTGGAAATGGGTGTTCGATTCGGATCGCTACAAGGGCAAGATCGCGCTGCTTTCGGAAGCGGGCGATCTCTGCCGCCTCAGCCTCAAATATCTCGGCCTGCCGATCGACAGCTCGGACGAGGCTTCGCTCAAGCGGGTCGAGGAACTGCTGATCAAGCAGAAGCCCAATGTCGCGGTCTTCCACGAGGACAATGGCCAGGACCTGCTGCTGGCGGGCGATGTCGATATCGTGATCGAGTATAACGGCGACATCGCCCAGGCGATGCGCGACGACAAGGATATCGATTTCGTCATCCCCAAGCAGGGCAGCCAGCTCAATTCGGACTGCCTGTGCATTCCCAAGGGCGCGCCGAACGCCGATCTGGCGCATGATTTCATCAACTATCTGCTCGATGCGCAGGCGGGCGCGAAGATCGCCGAGACGATCCAGTACCCGACCCCGAATGCGGCGGCGAAGGCGCTGATGCCGCCCGAATACAGCCAGAACGCGGTGATCTTTCCGCCGGAGGAGGCGATCGCGAAATGCGAATACGCCGCCTATGCCGGCGAGGCGCTGGCCAGCAAGTACGAGGAGATCATCACCCGCGTCCGCGCGGCATAGGGGTTATTCTTCACTTGTTCCGTCATCCTGACGAAAGTCAGGATCCATTCGGAACAACATCTGCGATCGTAGCGCGAATGGATGCTGATTTTCATCAGCATGACGGCACTTTGAAACCGCTGGAATGACCGTTCTGGTGCTGACGTAAAGGCGGTGGCCGGTCAGGCCGCCGCCTTCGCCTCTTCCGCGATCAGCGCCATGCCGTCGGCGATGTCGGCGGCGATCGCGGCGCGCAGCCTGGCCTCGTCGCGCGTCGCGATGGCTTCGAGCGCGACATGATGCTGGTCGATCAGCTTGGCGGTGCCGACCCGACCGTAGACCACGCGCATCAGCGGGCCGAACTGCATCCACAAGGTCTCGATCATCCGCGTCAGGATGGTCGGTCCTCGCGCCGCGTAGATCAGGAAGTGAAAGGCGTAGTTGCTTTCCATATAGCCATGGACATCGCCCCGCTCAAGCGCGCGGTCCAGCGCGGCATCCGCCTCGCGCAGCCGGCGTTGCGCGTCGGCGTCGAGATGGGGCAGGGCAATGGCGGCGGCCTCGGGCTCCAGCAGCAGGCGACAGCGCATGACCTCGTCCAGCCGCTCGGGCGTCATCGCGGGTACGACGATCCGGCGCTTGAAGCGGATGTCGACCGCCCCCTCCGCCGCCAGCCGGCTCAGCGCGTCGCGCACCGGCATCTGGCTGACCCCCAGCTCCTGTGCCAGCCCACGGGTGGACATCGCCACGCCCGGCGCGATTCGCCCGGTTATCAGCCGCTTGCGCAACGTTTCGTAGACAGCGGCGCGCAGCGTCACCTCGGCACCGGTGTCGCCATCCTCCTCATCGGCCTCGGGGCGGAGCGGACGGGAGGGGTCGGACATGCGTTGCGGATGCACCTCTTGGGGGAAGGCGCCACCATAACAGCGCCCGTGCGGCCGGGATATGGGCCGATCGCCCGACCATTCTTGCGGATGCTTCGGCGGGCGCATCTTGCCCGTCGCGCGCTAAATCCGTTTCCCCAGCGAAGGGATGCCGCTTCGGGCTGGCTAGATTCATCCTAACCCGCGATCTAGCATCCAAAGTCAGGTCTGGGGTTATTGTTCATGAGCGGGATCATCACGGCGGATTATGTCATCGTGGGCGCGGGCTCGGCCGGTTGCGTCCTCGCCAACCGCCTGTCTGCCGACGGCCTGTCGAAGGTCGTCCTTCTGGAAGCCGGCGGCGACGATCGCCCGCTCCACAACCCCAAGCAGTTTTTCTCGAACCTGATGGTCCATACCCCGATCGGCTTCGGCAAGACGCTGAACGATCCCAAGGTTAATTGGCTGTACGAGACCGAGGCCGATCCCGGCACGATGAACCGCTCGCACAAATGGCCGAAGGGCAAGGTGCTGGGCGGCTCCTCGTCGATCAACGGCCTGCTCTACATTCGCGGCCAGCGCGAGGATTACGACGGCTGGCGCCAGATGGGCTGCACCGGCTGGTCGTATGATGACGTCCGCCCCTATTTCATCCGCGCCCAGCATCAGGAACGCGGCGAATCCGAATATCATGGCGTCGGCGGCCCGCTGAACACCAGCGACTTCCCCGAAAAGCTGCCCGCGAGCCAGGCGCTGCTCGATGCCTGCGTGCAGGCCGGCATTCCCTATTCGGAAGACATCAACGCGGCCCAGCAGGAAGGCGTGACCTGGTTCCAGCTGACCATCAAGGGCGGCCAGCGGCACTCCGCCGCCGTCGGCTATCTCCACCCGGCGATGAGCCGTTCCAACCTCGTCGTCGAGACCGAGTCGCAGGCGACGCGCATCCTGTTCGAAGGCAAGCGCGCGGTCGGCGTCGAATACATCCGCGGCGGTGAGCGCAAGGTGGTGAAGGCGAATGTCGAGGTGATCCTCGCCGCCGGCGCGGTCGCCTCGCCGCAGTTGCTCGAAGTGTCGGGCATCGGCGATCCCGAGGTGCTGGCCGAGATCGGCGTGCCCGTGGTCCATGCGTCCAGGAATGTCGGCGCGAACCTGCAGGATCACGTCATGCTCGGCGCGCAGTGGCGGCTGAAGCCCGGCGTCGCCTCGGTGAACGAGCTGTCGCACGGCACCAAGCTGGTCGGCGAGGTGCTGAAATACGCCTTCGCGCGCAAGGGTCTGCTCAGCTACGCGGTGGCGCATATCACCGCCTTCACCAAGACCCGCCCGGAACTCGCCTCGCCCGACGTCCAGGTCCATCTGATGGCCGCCAGCATGGACCTCGAGGCGCTGGCGCGCACCCAGGCGCTGGTTCTCGAAAAGGAGCCGGGCGTTACCTGTTCGCCTTGCCAGCTGCGCCCCGAATCACGCGGCACGATCCACGCCAAGTCGGCGGACATGCGGGACTATCCGGCGATCCGGCCGAACTATCTGTCCGACCCGATCGACCAGCAGAGCGTGATCGACCAGCTCAAGCTTTGCCGCAAGATCATGCACCAGCCGGCGCTGGAGCCTTTCCTCGCCTCGGCGGAAGATCCCTTCGGCACCACCGATGACGAGATGCTCGGCTATGCCCGCATCGCCGGCAACACGCTGTACCATGCGGTCGGCACCTGCCGGATGGGCGAGGATCCGGCCTCCGTGCTCGATCCGCAGCTGCGCGTTCGTGGGGTGGAGGGGCTGCGCGTTTGCGACGCCTCGATCATGCCCCGCATCGTGTCGGGCAACACCAACGCGCCGACGATCATGATCGGAGAGCGCGGGGCCGACCTGATCCTGGCCGATCGCAACGCCCGGATCGCGGCCTGATCGACGGGCCCCTCTCCCGCCGAGGGGACCGTTGCAAAAACCGTTCGTGTCGAGCGTAGTCGAGACACCATGCGGGCCGGCTGCCCAGATGTCTCGACTGCGCTCGACACGAACGGGGAGCATGAGGGCAATTTTGCAACTCCCCTTTGCGGGAGAGGGGTCAGCCGTGCCGGCTGCTCAGCCGCAACGGCACCGCCGTCCGCCGCAGTACCTTGCGGATCGCGAAATGCGATACCACGCGCTCGACGCCGGGCAGGCGTACCAGCACGCCGTGGTGGATGCGCTCATAATCCTCTCCGTCGCGGCACAGGACGCGCAGCAGATAGTCCGACAATCCCGCCATCAGGAAGCATTCCATGATCTCCGGATAGCCGGCGATCGCGGACTCGAAAGCGTCGAGCACCTCCTCCTTCTGGCTGGAGAGGGTGACCTGCACGAACACGCTGGTCTTGAGCCGCGCCCGCTCCTCGGAGACGATCGCGACATAGCCGGATATCAGCCCGTCCTCCTCCATCGCCTTGACCCGCTTGTGGCAGGCCGAAGGCGACAGGCCGACCAGCGACCCGATCTCGACATAGCTCAGCTGGCCATCGCGCTGAAGGCAATCGAGAATGGCCGAATCGAAGCGATCCATGAATGAACGACATCCCCCGTAACTGGCGATATGGTGGATAGGATTCGATCCGAAGTCCATATTGTCTGAAACAATCCAGAACATTCGCCTGTTTCGTGCGTATCATTCGTCATCGTCAACGGGGGTTGGAGTAGAGCACGATGCGGATCGGTGTTCCCAAGGAAATCAAGACGCGCGAATATCGGGTCGGGCTGGTCCCGGACGGCGTGGCGGAGCTGACGCGGCTGGGCAATGAGGTGCTGGTCGAAACCAACGCCGGTGCGGGCATCGATCTGTCCGACGATCTCTATCGCGCCGCCGGTGCGACGATCGTGGCGACCGCTGCCGAGGTGTTCGACGGGGCCGAACTCATCGTGAAGGTGAAGGAGCCGCTGCTTCCCGAATGCGCGATGCTCAAGCCGCATCACACGCTGTTCACCTATCTCCATCTCGCGGCGGACAAGCCGCAGGCCGAGGCGCTGCGTGGGTCGGGCGCGACGGCGATCGCCTATGAGACGGTAACCGACGTCCATGGCCGCCTGCCGCTCCTCCAGCCGATGAGCGAGGTTGCCGGGCGCATGTCGATCCAGGTCGGCGCGGCCTGCCTCGAAAAGGTCAAGGGCGGACGCGGCCTGCTGCTGGGCGGCGTGCCCGGCGTGGCGGCGGCTAGCGTCGTCATCCTCGGCGGTGGTGTCGCCGGCGAGAACGCGCTGCAGATCGCGGTCGGCTTTCGCGCGGATGTCACGCTGTTCGAGCGCTCGCTGCCCCGCATCGCCGAACTCGACCGGATCTACGGGACGCAGGCGAGCATCCGTTACTCGACCGCTGCCGCCGTCGAGGAAGCGGTCCTGAACGCGGACCTGGTGATCGGTGCGGTGTTGATCCCCGGTGCCCACGCGCCCCGCCTGGTCACCCGCGACATGCTCGCGAAGATGAAGCCCGGCGCGGTGCTGGTCGACATTTCGATCGATCAGGGCGGCTGCTTCGAGACCTCGCGGCCGACGACGCATGACGAACCGACCTATGAGGTCGACGGCATCGTCCATTACTGTGTCGCCAACATGCCGGGCGGGGTGCCGCGCACCTCCACCTTCGCGCTCAACAACGCCACGCTGCCCTTCGTCATCGCGCTTGCGGGGAAGGGCACCAGGGCGGCGCTGGCCGAGAACGTGCACCTTCGCAACGGCCTCAACATCGCGGGCGGCGAGGTCGTCCTGAAGGTCGTCGCCGACGCGCTCGACCTGCCTTTCGTCGAATACGGCGGCTGATCGCGCCGCCGTGATCCCTCGCCCCGCCCCCCGGGGCGAGGGATATTCGGGGATGGGCGTGGCGGGCCCCACCGGCCGCGCCCATCCTCCCGATCAGGATACTCAGGCCGTCCGCCGGCGCGTCTCCATATAGGTGAACAGCCCGACGCCACCCAGCACCAGCAGCGTGCCAGCCGCTTCGGGCCAGCCGAACGGCTCGTTCAGGATCAGGATCGCGAAGACGATCGTGACGACGGGGCTGATCGTGCTGATGATCGCGGTGCCCTGCGCCCCGATCCGCGCCGTGCCGGCCGACATCATGAAGCTCGGTACGATCGTTGCGAACACGGCCAGCGCCACGATCAAGCCCCAGGCCTCGACCGGAATGTCCAGCGCGCGGCTTTCATGGGTCAGCGCGAAGTGGATGACGATCGCCAGCCCGGCCGCGCCCATCGCGATACCGGTGAACAAGGTGGGACCGCAGCGCAGGATCATCTCGCGAGCGAAGAGCTGGTAGAGCGCGAAGGTCATCGCCGCCGCCGCCACGAAGGCCGCGCCCGTGAGCATATCCGCCGACAGTCGTGCGGGGTCGGATGCGAACATCACGATCAGCCCGAGATAGCTGAACTCCGCACCGACCAGCGCGTGGAAACGCAGCGGATGACCGAGCAGCAGCCGGCCGAACAGGATCACGAAGAACGGATAGGTGAACAGGATCAGCCGCTCGGTCTGCGCCTCCAGCGTCTGCAGGCTTTCGAAATCCAGCCAGGACGAGACGTAATAGCCGAGGATGCCGACGCCCCCGGCCAGCGCGATCGTGCGCCGGTTTGGCCGACGCTCGATCGGGGTACGCAGCCATTGCGCGGCCCCGATGCCCAGGAACACGGGCAGTGAGATCAGCATGCGCAGCGTCAGCAGCGTCGTCGTATCGATCTGGTAGACGTAGATCAGCTTGATCAGCACGCCCTTGATCGCGAACAGCATCGCACCGAACGCCGACAGCGCGAAACCGATCAGCCGCGCGCGGGAAGCGGGCATGGGAAATATCCTTCGATGGAGCGGCAGTCGGCCTCGCCCTCCGGCGCTGCGCGCCCCCTCCCTCTCCCGCCGGGAGAGGGAAGGGGCCCATCGCGAAGCAATGGGAAAAGTGAGGATGGACGTATGTGCGGGCGGTCTACCCAGCGACGCGCTGGTCGACCGGCGCCCGGCCGCGCTTGACCGTGAGCTTGTTGAGCGCGTTCACATAGGCCTTGGCGCTTGCCACCATCGTGTCCTGATGCGCGCCGCGCCCGCGCGTGGTGCGGCCGTCCTCGGACAGCAGCACCGATACCTCGGCCTGCGCGTCGGTGCCGCCGGTCACGGCATGGACCTCATATCGCTCCAGCATCGAGTGATCATGGGGCACGATCATCCGGATCGCGTTGAACAGTGCGTCGACCGGGCCGTTGCCGCGCGACGTCACGGTCTTGTCCTCGCCATCGACCGCCAGCGTCAGGATCGCGCGCTGCGGGCCGTTCGATCCGCAGTAGATCTCGACCTCGCGGACCTGGATACGGTCGTGACCGCGCAGCACCTCGTCGTCGACCAGCGCGACGATGTCGTCGTCGTAGATCTGCTTCTTGGCGTCGGCGAGCGCCTTGAAGCGGACGAAGGCGTCCTGGAACTCGTTGTCGCCCAGCTTGTAGCCCAGTTCCTCCAGCTTCTGGCGGAAGGCGGCGCGGCCCGAATGCTTGCCCATCACCAGGTTGGATGTGTTCACGCCCACGCTCTCGGGCGTCATGATCTCATAGGTCGACTTGTCCTTGATCATGCCGTCCTGATGGATGCCGCTTTCATGCGCGAAGGCATTGGCACCCACGATCGCCTTGTTAGGCTGCACCTGGAAGCCGGTGATGCCCGATATCAGCCGACTGGCGCGGGTGATCTCAGTCGAGACGATGTTGGTGCGCACCGGCATCACGTCGTGGCGGACGCGGATCGCCATCGCGATCTCCTCCATCGCGGCGTTGCCGGCGCGTTCGCCGATCCCGTTGATCGTCGATTCCACCTGCCGCGCGCCCGCCATCACCGCCGCCAGCGTGTTGGCGACGGCGAGGCCCAGGTCGTTGTGGCAATGGGTCGAGAAGATCGCCTGGTCGGCGCCTGGCACGCGGGCGATGACGTCGCGGAACATCGCGCCATAGGTTTCGGGCGTCGCATAGCCGACGGTATCGGGCAGGTTGATCGTCCGCGCGCCCGCCTTGATCGCCGCTTCCACGGCGCGGCACAGGAAATCGGGATCGCTGCGCGTCGCATCCTCGGCCGACCATTCGACGTCGGGCACCAGGTTGCGCGCCAGCCCGACCGAACGGCTGATTGCCTCCAGCACTTCCTCGGGCGACTTGTTCAGCTTCACCCGCA
>Ga0160461_1001031_pt1 | contig 12931 bp, 9 predicted proteins | sample HID1975I_E6MG_FD_108266 | JGI IMG/M metagenome (GOLD analysis project Ga0160461, IMG submission 108266) | Enriched soil microbial communities from UW Madison campus, WI, USA - HID1975I_E6 MG | ecosystem: Environmental > Terrestrial > Soil > Unclassified | place: USA: Madison, Wisconsin...
GGGGCAGCTTCTCGGCGGCGATCGGCGATTACGGCCAGTTCGAAGCGAGCGGCTATCTGTCCGGACCGATCGTGCCCGGCGTCCTCGCCGCGAGCCTGGCCTATTCCCACTCGGAGACCGGCGGCTACACCTACAACGCGACGCTGGACAAGAAGGTCAACGCCATCCGCACGGACCAGGGCCGGTTCAAGCTGCGCTTCACGCCCGACGGCAGCGATTTCGAGGCAGACCTGTCGGTCTATTTCCTGCGCGACCGATCGGACAACAATTCGTACACGCCGCTGAACGTGCCCAATCCCGATCCGCGCGTGACCTTCGAGAATCTCGACCTGGAGATCCACAACAACGCCTTCCTGGTCTCGCTCAACCTCACCAAGCCGCTGACCGACACGCTGACGCTCAAGTCGATCTCCGGCTGGCGCGGGTTCGAGAACGATCCGCAGCCCTGGTCGCTCGACGGCCTCGCCTCCTCGCTGTTCTCCTGGGATCTGAACATCCGGCAGCGCCAGTATTCGCAGGAATTCCAGCTACTCGGCGACTTCGGCCCGCTATCTGTCACCGGCGGCGCGATCGTTTTCCACGAAACCTTCCGCAGCAATCGCCCGAGCGTGACGCTGGGCAATTATGCCGGCAGCCGATCCGACACGACGAGCACCAATGTCGGCGTCTACACGCAGGCGCATTACGCCTTTTCCGACAAGCTCGGCGCGACATTGGGCCTGCGCTACTACAAGCAGTGGGACAAGTACGACAACGTCGGCTACGTCTCCAACGCGGCCTATGAGGAACTCGGGCAGCGCTATGCGCTGAACGGGCTGAAGCAGAACACCGATGGCCTGACCCCGAAGATCGGCATCGACTATCGCTTCACCAACCGGCTGTTCGGCTATGCCAGCGTGACCAAGGGCCAGAAGTCGGGCGGGTACAACCCGGTCGCCTCCGCAGCGGCGATCGCGTCTGTGCCGGTCGATCCCGAGGAAGTCACCGCCTATGAGGCCGGACTGAAGTTCAACACGCCGGGCAACGGCCTGATCCTGAACGTCGCGGGCTTCTACAACGACTTCAAGGATTACCAGACCGCGCTGTCGAACGTGTATCTGAACGGCGTGCTGATCAACGGATCGGTCACCGTCAACGCGGCGAAATCGCGTACGTATGGCGTCGAGGCCGAAGCGACGCTGCGTCCGATCGACGGGCTGGAATTTCGTCTGTCGGGCACCGCGCTCGACGCCAGCTTCCGCGATTTCAGCTATGCGCTGGCATCCGGCAGCGTGAATTACGACGGCAACCAGCTCCCCTATGTCGCGAAATACAGCACGACGGGCAGCATCGCCTATCGCTTCGCAGTCGGATCGCTGGGCGAACTGCGCACGCGGGCCGAGGCCAAGTATCAGTCGCGCAGCTACACCGACATCCAGAACAACATCGTCGTGCCCAAACAGACCTATGTGAACCTGGATGCGCAGTTCGTGACGGCGGATGAGCGGTGGACGATCTTCGGCCTGGTCAAGAACCTGTTCGACAAGACCTATCCGACCGCCGGCATCCCGATCTCGCCGCCGATCCCGGGCGTCCTGACGACTTTCTACAATCCGCCGCGCATGTTCCAGATCGGCGCACGCTACAGCTTCTGAGCCATCATCGGAAAACAGGACGATCATCTTGGAATACAGCAATCTCGGTAAAACCGGGCTCAAGGTGTCGCGCATCTGCCTGGGGTGCATGACATTCGGCGAGCCCGATCGCGGATCGCACAGCTGGACCCTGCGGGAGGAGCCCAGCCGGGCGATCCTCCGGCGGGCGCTCGAACTGGGCGTCAACTTCTTCGACACCGCCAACATCTATTCCGACGGCACGTCGGAGGAGATCGTCGGCCGCGCGTTGCGGGACTTCGGCCGGCGCGAGGAAGTGGTCATCGCCACCAAGGTGCATGGCCGGATGTCGGCGGATGCGAACGGCGCGGGGCTCTCCCGCGCCGCCATCTTCCGGGAGATCGACAACAGCCTGCGCCGGCTGGGCACCGATTACGTCGACCTCTACCAGATCCATCGCTGGGATTACGAAACACCGATCGAGGAGACGCTGGAGGCGCTGCACGACATCGTGAAGGCGGGCAAGGCGCGCTACATCGGCGCGTCGTCGATGTTCGCCTGGCAGTTCGCCAAGTCGCTCCACATCGCCGAGCGCCGGGGCTGGACCAGGTTCGTCTCGATGCAGAACCACCTCAACCTGCTGTCGCGCGAGGAGGAGCGCGAGATGCTGCCCTTGTGCCGCGACGAAGGCATCGGCGTGATCCCGTGGAGCCCGCTCGCGCGCGGACGGCTGACGCGCGGATGGGACGAGGCGACCGACCGGATCGAGACCGACGACTACGGCAAGACACTCTACAACAACCAGGCCGATTCCAACCGGGCGATCATCGACCAGGTGGGCGAGATCGCGGCGCAGCGGGGCGTATCGCGCGCTCAGGTGGCGCTGGCCTGGGTGCTGGCGCAACCGGGGGTGGCGGCCCCGATCGTCGGCGCATCGCGGATATCGAGCTTGGAGGAAGCGGCAGGGGCGATCGCGATCAAGCTGGGCCCGGCCGAACTCGCCGCGCTGGAGGAGCCCTATACCCCGCGCCGGAACACCGGCTTCGCATGATGGAGGGCGACCCCCGCCTTCACGCCGACCGGAGGGGCTTCCTCCAGGCCGGCGGGCTGACCATGGCGCTGGCGGCCGGCGGGGTCGCCGCCGCCTCCGCGCCGGAGCCCGCTTTGAAGCCGTCGGAATTCGCCGAGAACCCGACGGCCGTCTCGTCGAGCTTCTCGCTCGTCAACCTGATCGAGCTGGAAGAACGGGCGCGGGCCATCATCCCGAAGGGCGCGTTCGACTATATCGCGCGCGGTGCGGCGGACGAATGGACGCTGGCCGAGAACCGCGCCGCCTTCTCCCGCTACCAGATCGTACCCCGCAACTATGCGGGGGCCGGCGGGCGCGACCTCTCGCTGGAACTGCTGGGCAGCAAGCTAACCACCCCGGTGATCGTGGCACCGATGGGGGTGCAGGCGATCGCGTCACGGCTGGGCGAACCCGCCACCGCCGCCGGCGCGGCGGCAGCGGGCGCGCTGTTCGCGTACAGCACGATGTCGACCGCGACGATCGAGGAATTCGCGGCGACGCATCAGGGGCCACGCTGGTTCCAGCTCTACCAGTCCGACGACGACGGGGTTACGCGCGAACTCCTCCAGCGCGCCCGGGCGGCAGGGTTCACCGCCGTCATCCACACGCTCGACACGATCGCGCCTGGCAACCGCGACGCCAACGTCCGCAACCGATACGCATGGAGCGCCAGCGAGGCACCCGGCAATTTCCGCGCCCAGGGTGGACGCTTCAAGCCGCGAACAGACTTGGGCTGGAAAGATCTGGAATTCGTCCAGAAGGAATCGGGACTGCCGGTGATTCCCAAGGGGATGCTGGCGATCGAGGATGCGACGCGCGCCGTGAGCGCTGGCGCGGCAGGGCTGTGGCTGTCCAACCATGGCGGCCGCGCGCTGGACGGATCGCCCGCGCCGCTGACCGTGCTTCCGGCCATCGCCGACAAGGTGGCAAAACGGGTGCCGATCATCATCGACGGAGGCGTCCGGCGGGGCCAGGACGTCTATCGCGCACTGGCGCGGGGCGCTTCGGCAGTCGCGGTGGGGCGGCCGATCGTCTACGCGCTCGGGCTCGGCGGCGCGACGGCGGTGGAAGCCACCATCCGCCAGCTCACGACCGAATTGTCATCGGTGATGCGCCACACCGGCGCCGCGACGCTGGCGGACATCCGGAGCGGGAGCCTGGTTCGAACGACGGGATAGCGGCTGGCCGCTCACCAACCGCTGCGCATGCCGAACGGGCAGGATTCCCAGACGGTCTCGATCGACCGGACGAGACCGTCGACCATCTGGAAAGCCTCCGCGATCAGGATCGACCTCGGCACGAGATAATAGGGCTCCGTCGCGCGGCGGCCGATGCCGGGCATCTCGTATTCGAGCACCGACCCGTCGAAATCGAAGCGCGCGATGGCCAGGGCGATGCTCTGTTCCTCATCGACGAGGACGCGGCGTTCCTCGATCCCGGTGCAGATGGCGAAGAAGCGGCTGTCGATCTGTTCGGCAACCGACATCGCATAGAGATCGAACCCCCGCGCGGCCGCACGCTCCTCGCTCGGCGGACAGGCCGTGCACGGCTCGCCGCATTCGACGCGGATGCAATCTGGCGACACGGGGATCGATTGCGCATCATCCGCGACGATACCGTCGAAATAGGCATCCGGGATCGCCGCGAGTGTTGCACGATCCGCGCGCGCAGCCGGTGCGACCGGGCGCAGTATCGGCGAGTGCCGGGCCATATTGTCGGGCGCGAATAGGAACGGCCGGTTCCGGCAGACGATCGTTTCGACGCCCGCGATGAGATCCCCGTCCATCGCGATGCGGAGCATCAGGACCGCCGCTTGACCGTTTTCCTCGATCCGGTGATAGGCCGCAGCCTGGCCCGTCGCCGGATCGACAAAGCTGGCGTAGCACGGGCCGACATCGCTGACGGTGCGCCAGGCGGCCTGCCCGAAATCCAGCCGCTGGCCGTTTTCGGTGAAGATCGCGCCGGGCGCGAGCCGGAGCGAGCGCGGATCGCGCGCGGCGAAGGCGTCGGCATAGTGCGCAAGGCCATCGATGAGCCGTGCCCTGTCGGTCATCGACGGGCCGTGACGTCGCCGTCGGGATCGAAATCCGCACCGGTGACGGGATTGGGATAGTGGAACGGGACCGTGCGGTTCGCCGGAAAAGGCGACGCCATCGGCTCCAGCCGGTCGGGACCGAAGGGATCTTCGGGCCATGGCGTCGTCAGGCGCGCGACGCTGCCGCCGTCAGGATCGGCCCCTGCCCAGCCCTGGTCGTAATCGGCTTCCCACACCATCGTGTAGCCGAAATGGCTGATCTTCCAGACGCGATCACGCCGGACGTAGCGGTTCTCGTAGATCCCGGCATGCCAGTACTGCCGATGGCGGCCACCCGGCGGCTCGACCGACCGATGCGCGCCGCCCTGGACGAGGCACCGGAAACGCGCGCTGGCGTGGTGGCCGTCGGCATCGATCGAGACGATGTCCTGCATCATCAGATGATCGATCAGGAAACCATCCAGTCCGACGAGCCCGCCGAGCCGCCCGCAATACAGCCGCCGCGCACCATCGAGGCCCAGGAAGACGCCCCCCATGAAATGGACCTCGCACGCATCGTCGAACAGCGCGACCACCTCATCGAAGAGCCGGCGATCCATGTAGTAGCCGTATTTGAAGTGCAGTTCGCGGATCGCATCCTTGTCCTCCACGCGCTGGATGCGATCCTTCAGGATCTCGATCTCTTCCCCGCTCACGTCCTGTCCCCTCCGGCTTCGGCGCAGCGGATCAGAACCGCAGCCGCACACCCGCACGATAGGCCCGTCCGATCGGATCGAAATAGACCAGATTGGTCGCGCCGCCATCCGAAGGCGCATCCGGCGGATTGGTATCGAACAGGTTGGATACGGTGCCGTACAGCTCGATCTCGCCAGGGACGGGAAGCAGGTATTTCAGCGTCAGATCGAAATAGTTGCGCCCCTTCACCCGGTTGTTGTTCACGCTGTTGAGCAGCGTCGGGCTGTAACCCGGCTGATCCGGGCCGATGAGCGTGCTGTCGTAGAGGCCGCCCTGTATCCAGCGATGCGCCATCGCGGCGGTGAAGCGATCCTGCGAATAGGTGAGCGTGTTGTAGATGATCCAGTGCGGAACCCCGGAAAAGGACGAGATCGGACGGCCGGACTGGCCGGCACGGTCGATCGCGCGGACCGAGTCCACCGTGATCAGATCCTTGGTGTAGGTGGCGTAGGAGCTCAGTTCGAGGACGCCGGACAGACCGGCGCTCACCCGATCGAGCGGAAGGCGGTAGTTCAGTTCGAAGTCGATGCCGCGCAGGATGAAGCGGTTCAGGTTGAACGGCAGTTCCAGCACCTGGGTGATGTTGAGCCCGCTGGCATCGCGCACCACGGCCGAGCAGAACTCGGTCGCGCCCGCATAGCACTGGTTCACCGCCTGCTGCGCGCCGACGGCAGCGATCGCCCCCTTCAGCTTCACCTCGTAATAGTCGACCGACAGGCGCAGCCCTTCCGCCACGCCGCCAGGCGTCAACGCGCCCCCGATGGTGAGCGTGTTGGCGATTTCCGGCTTCAGGTTCGGGTTGCCGCCGGTGAAGGCCGGCACCAGCGTCTGCACGTTGGTGATCGGATTGGTGATGCCCCGGAAGGTGGAGACGCGCGGGCCGAACAGATCGCCCATGTTGGGCGCGCGGATATCGCGGGAACGGGTCGCTCGGAAGCGGATCCAGTCAGCCGGGGCGTAGACGATGCCGCCCTTCCACGTCGTCACCGAGCCGCTGGTGTTGTAATGCGTCCGGCGCACCGCGCCGTTCAGTTCGAGCGCCTCTGCAAAGGCCATGTCGCGCAACAGCGGGACGACGATCTCGGCATAGGCTTCGGTCACCTCGATCTTGCCGATGCGGCCATCATAAGGGGGCTGGTTGCTGGTGAAGAAGCCGTTGCGCATCGACACCGGATCGGCCGAGCCGCTGGCCTTGTCGCTGCGATACTCGCCGCCCACCGCAAGGGTCACCGCGCCTGCCGGCAGATCGAACAGATCGCCCTGGACGTTCGCGGCCAGCACATGCTGCGAATAATCGAGCCGGCCCCAGGCGTCGCCCATCACATAGCCGAAGGCGTCGCTGGAATAGTTGTTTTCCCCGAACAGGTTGAGCGTACGGCAGTCGGTGCCGGGATTGGCCAGCGCGCTGCGGCAGACGATCTGTCCGTTCGGCGCGCGCACCGCATCCACCGCCTCGTTCCAGCGCGCGGTGTATTTCAGGTTGCGGCCGTAGCTGTCGTACCGGGTCTTGCCGTACTGGTAATAGGCGTCCCATTTCCAGCTGCCGGCGATGTTGCCCGAAAGGCCGGCGGCGATGCGGTAGACGCTCGTGACGTTCGAGACCCGCGAAAAGCCGAAGTCGTTGCTGATGCGTCCGAGGCCGAAGCTGGTCAGCCCCTGTTCGTCCATCGCCGAAGCGATCGCCGCCGGGATGAAGGGGTTGTCGCGCTGGATGGTGAGCGGCGCGAACTCCAGCGGCTGGTTGCCGTAGTTGAAGCCGCGCGTCCGGCCGTAGGAGGCGTCGACGAAGGCGTTGACCGCGCCGAGATCGGCATCGACGTGGCTATAGGCGCTCAGATGGCGGGTCCGCGCCACCAGCTTCGGCCCGCCCACGCCGAAATAATTGTAGTCGCCGCTGCCGCCGAGCATCGCGAAGGTGGCGTATTGGCCGAACTGGAAGGGTTGCGGCGAGCCATCGGGACCGAACTGGGTGCCCCGGAGCGGCCCGTTGAGGATGAGCCCGCCGGGCGATCCCAGCGCGAAGCGGGTGCCTTCGGTGATCAGGTTCGCGGGGACGCCGTTGACGCCGGGCGTGGGATTGGGGAGCAGGCGGACACTGCGCGCGCACCAGCTACGCGAGAGGCAGTCGCCGATGCCCTTGTTCTCGACATACTCCACGCCCGCGACGACATGGACCGCGCCGCCGAACAGGCCCGTGCCGCCCGCGAGGCCCGCGACATATTCCTGCCCGTCCCCGAATTCGGCCTGGCCGTACTGCGCCTGTGCGCGAATGCCATCGAGCTTGTTGTCGATCAGGATGTTGACGACGCCGGCGACGGCATCCGAGCCATAGGCGGCAGATGCGCCGCCCGTCACCACCTCCGTCCTCGAAACGAGCAGGCTGGGGATCAGGTTTAGATCGACGGTTCCGCTGATCGACGAGGGCACGAACCGGCGGCCATCCACCAGCACCAGCGTACGCGTGTCGCCCAGGCCGCGCAGGTCGAGCGTCTGCTGACCGATGAAGCCCCTGAACTGCGAGGTGGCGGGGGTGTTCTGCGGCCGGAAGGACGGCAGGCGGTTGAGGCTGTCCGCGACGTTGGCCTGCGAGAACTGCTGAAGCTCGGTAGCGCCAAGCGCGGTGACCGGGGTGGGCGCGGTGAAGCCGCTACGCGCGATGCGCGAGCCGGTGACGACGATATCCTCGGCGGCCGTGGTCGCTTCCTCGCTGCGCGGAAGCGCCACAGCCGGAGCCGGAGCCGGAACCGGAGTTGGCGCCGCCACCGTCGGGTCTTCGGCCGATTGCGCCGAAGCCGGCATGGCGAGCCCGAGCACCATCGCCCCCAGCGCGACGGTGGTCAGCTGCGCACGGATTCCCTGATTTAGGCGATACGCCATCATTCCCCTCCCCATCGTGTCGCGATCGGCCGAACCGCCGTCGCGTCATCGATCGTATAAATGAAAGCGTTTTCTATTCGCGTCAAGCCATGTTATCCGCCGGATCGGTTTTTCCGGATTCCTGCAATATGACACTGATTTACTGGCATTCTGACGAAATGCCCGCACGTTTCGCGGCTGCGAAACCCGCCTGCCCTTGTGGAAAAACACAGCCAGAATCATGGAAGCGCTATCAGTATGCCTGAGGCGATCGTCGGCGATGCGCGACGCCAGCTTCGCCAGATCGGCATCCTGCTAGGACTGCTGACGGCGATCGGGCCAACGGCGATCGACCTGTATCTGCCAGCATTGACCGCGATCGCGCATGATCTGAACGCCGGGCCATCCGCCGTGCAGGCAACGCTGATCAGCTTCTTCTACGCGCTGGTCGTCGGACAGGTCATCGCCGGGCCGATCGCGGACATATACGGCCGCCGCCGCCCGCTGATCGCGGGGCTGCTGCTGTTCCTGATCGCGTCGATCGCGTGCGCGCTGGCACCCGATATCGAGACGCTGATCGCAGCGCGGTTCTTCCAGGGGTTGGGCGCATGCGTGGGTGTCGCGATCTCCCGCGCGGTGGTGCGCGACCTGCGCGCCGGCGCGGCGGCGGCGGGGCTGATGGCGACGATCACGCTGGTTTCGGGCGTCTCCCCGGTGTTCGCGCCGATGCTGGGAAGCGGCCTGCTGCTGCTGGTCGACTGGCGGGGCATATTCTGGGTGATCGCGATCGCGACCGCGCTGCTGACGATCCTCGTGCTGGCACGGCTGCCCGAAACGCACCCCCCGTCAGCGCGCGCCGAGGCCGGGTTCCGGCCCGCTATCGCGATATATGCCCGGCTGCTGCGCGATCCCCGCTTCGTGCGCCTGAGCTGCGCCAGCGCCATGGCGATGTCGCTGTCCTTCGCGTTCCTGGCGGGTGCGCCCTATGTCTATGCCGAGCTGTACGGCTTCAGCCCCTGGGGGGTGGCGAGCATGCTGGTGCTGAACGGCGTGTGCCAGATCGGCGTGGCGCAGTTGAACCCGTCGCTGATCCGTCGATTTGGGCCATGGGCCGTGGTGCGCTGGGCCTTCGCCGGGATGATCGGCGTCGCCGCCGTCCTGTTGCTGCTCTGGTGGTTCGGCGGAGTCATCCCGGTCCAGCCGCTGCTGGTGCTGGTGGCCCTGATCTACATGGGCATCGGCCTGTTGCTCGCGCCCCTGACGATCCTGATCCTGGAGCCGCTGGGCCGCGTGGCCGGGACGGGATCGGCGCTGGTCGGCATATTGCAGCTCGGCAGCGGGGCCACGGTGGGCGCACTGGTCAGCTTCACCCATGACGGCACGCCAGGACCGATGATCGCGGCGATGATCGGCTGCATCCTGGCCGGGGCGATCGCGGCACGGATGGCGCACGCGATCAAGCCGGCGGCGACCGCCGGGAACTGATCAGGCGCTTTCGCGCCGGACGATCGAGAAGCCGATGTCGACGATCAGTTCGGGCGGCATTTCCCCGCGCAGCCGCTGAAGCATCATGCTGGTCGATCGCTGGGCGATCTCCGTGCCGTCGATCCGCACCGTCGTCAGCGACGGCCATAAGCCGACGGCGAAATCCATGTCGCCAAAGCCGATGATCGCCACGTCATCGGGCACGCGCAGCCCCCTGCGCGCGGCCGCGACCATCGCGCCATGGGCCGCCCAGTCCGATATGCAGATCAGGCAATCCGGGTGCTCGCCGGGCGAAGCGAAAAGATCTTCCAGCATGGCGGCGCCCTGCAGGAAGCTGGTCGGGAAATCGAAATTCGTGTGGCGCGGCTCGGGATACCCCGCCTCGACCAAAGTCAGCGTGAGGCCATAGCGCGTCGCGAGCGGCAGACGCCCCTGCCCCCAGATCAGATGCGGCCTGCGATAGCCCTTCTCGATCAGGAAGCGGCCGAGCGCGCGCCCCACCTGTTCATGCGAGAAGCCGACCACCATGTCGACGGGCTGATCGGGCAGTTCCCAAGCCTGGAGCACCGGCACGCCCGCGCCGAGCAAACGCGCGCGGGTGCGTTCCTGCACCGTCACGCCGATCGCGATGATGCCGTCGGGACGTCGCGCGAGCGCGTTCACCAGCGCCTCGTTGAACTCCTCGTCGGTGCGGCCGCCGAAGCCGAGCAGCACCTGATATCCATCGCGCGACATGGCCTCCACCACGCCGCGTATCGAATTCTCGAACAGGCCCAGCCCGACCGACGGCACGAAAAAGGCGATGGTGCGGCTGCGGTTCGAAGCGAGCCCACCGGCCAGCATATTGGGAACATAGGCGGTTTCGGCCATCACCGCACGGACGCGTTCCAGCGTCTTGGCCGACAGCAGGCTCGGGGTATTGATCGCCCGCGACACCGTGGCAGGCGAAACGCCGGCCCTCTGCGCCACGTCCATGATGGTCGTGCGCTCGATCGCAATCGCCGGGACGATCCTATCCTTCGTCAAACCTGTCTCCGCATCGCGCCGCCCGATCGACCGGGGCGGGAACCTAGCTGCTCGAGCACGCTTCCACTAGCCGTGTGCCCCGCCATCGGGAAGCCTCAGCGGGCGTTCGTAGGAAAGGTCGCTGCGATCGCGCGATCCGCTGGGATAGCCCATCGTCCCGGCCTCGGGATCGACGGGCACGTCGAACATCCATTCCACCGTCGCCCGACGCAGGACGATCGCCCAACGACCTTCGCGCCGTTCGAGCCGATCGACATAGCGCCCGCCGCCGACGGAAATCTTCGCGCCGTCGGGCGATCGGGTGAACCAGGTCACGTAGCTTTCGGCATGGGCGGTATCGCCATCGACGTCGCAACGATGGTTGGTGACGTTGTGGAAGGTCGCGCGCAGCCGCGCCTCGATCGGCATGATCCAGTCGATGAAGTCCGCCGCCGGCCCGACGAAGGGGCCGTGATGGTCGATGGCGTCGGCGTGGAACGCGCCCTTGGCCAGTCCGGTGTCCAGCCGATCCAGCCCGCGCGCGTAGCTGTGCACCACATCCAGTATGGCGCGCCTGTCATCGAGGTCGCGGACCATCGCCTTCAACGCCGCGAACTCCGCAGGATCGATCATCGTCGACATATCCTTCTCCCCTTTGCGCCGCTCAGTAGAGGCGTTCCTGCGCGTCCCGCCCGACCGGCGCGAGTTCATGCATCCGGCCCTCCCGCACCTTGACGAGCCAGTCCGGATCGCCGAGCAGCGCCCGGCCGACCGCGACGAGATCATAGTCCCCGCGTTCGAGCCGACGGACCAGTTCGTCGAGCGCGACGGGATTGGCGGCGCCGCGCGAGAAGAAATCCCCGTCCAGGCCGATCGAACCGACCGTGACCGTGGGCAGGCCTGTGATCGACCTGACCCATCCCGCAAGGTTCAGGTCTGATCCGTCGAACTCCGCCTCCCAGAAGCGGCGCTGCGAGCAATGGACCACGTCGATCCCCGCCGCGACGACCGGCGCGAGCCATTCTTCGAGCCTGGCCGGTGTGTCGGCCGGCTTGGCAGCGAAATCCTGTGCCTTCCATTGGGAGATACGGAAGAAGATCGGATAATCCTCGCCCACGGCGGCCCGGACGGCGCGGATGACCTCGACCGCGAAGCGGCTTCGTTCGCCCATGCTGCCACCGCCCCAGCGATCGCCGCGCCGGTTGGTGACATGCCAGAAGAACTGATCGATCAGGAAACCATGGGCACCGTGGAGCTCGATCGCGTCGAAACCCATGCGGCAGGCTTCGGCGGCAGCGCGGGCGAAGGCGGCGATGGTGTCGGCGATATCCTCGTCGGTCATCGCATCGCCGAGATCCTTGCCCGGCCCGTTAGTGCCCGACGGGCTTTCGATCCGGCCGGGACGGTAATCGGCATCGCGGTTCCACGCCGAACCCGCGTGCCAGAGCTGGAGCCCGATGCGACCGCCCGCGCCATGGACCTCGTCGACCACATTCTGCCATTGCGGCAGCGCCGCCCCGTGGAAGAGCGCGAGATCGGGATCGTTGTTGGAAGCCGGCCGATCGATGCCGGTGGCCCCCGTCAGCACGAGCCCCACGCCGCCTTCGGCGCGGCGGCGGTGATAGGCCGCAAAGGCCGGCTGGGGGACGCCGCCGGGCGACACATAGCGTGACATCGGCGACATCACGACGCGATTGGGCAGCGTGAGCGACCGGACCGAGAATGGCGTGAACAGGGCATCGATGCTCATGCGGGTGCCTTTGCGCGAGGAAGGGGCCGGAGGCTGCGCGCCGCCAGCAGATAATGGAGCGCCGACCAGACGAAGAGCGGCAGCCACAGCAGCATGGTCTGCCGTACGCCCGCGGCGGACGCCGCCCGGCAGGCGGTCTCCAGCGCGGGCCGGCCCGGCGCAGGGACGCCGCCGGGGCACGACACCGCGAAATCTCCCGGCGCGAAGGATGCGGTGGCGAGGAGATCGCTGACCCACCCGAACAGCGTGGGGCCGAGGCCAGCGCCGAACAGGCTGCAGGCGATGCCATAGATCGCCACGGTGGAGGCCCGAAGGCGCGAGCCGACCAGGTTCTGGAGCATCGCCAGCGTGGGCGCGACATAGGTGAACAGCGCGATCGACGCGAAGAGGATGCCTGCCCCGAC